>Ga0123355_10012608_pt1 | contig 13101 bp, 9 predicted proteins | sample TergutEmb28metaG_3_FD_89872 | JGI IMG/M metagenome (GOLD analysis project Ga0123355, IMG submission 89872) | Embiratermes neotenicus P1 segment gut microbial communities from Petit-Saut dam, French Guiana - Emb289 P1 | ecosystem: Host-associated > Arthropoda: Insects > Digestive system > Gut ... | reverse complement strand
GGCTATGGCTTCGGCTATTTTTATTTTTGAAACTGGGGGTTCTTCACCCCAGATTACTTGCATTACTGCAAATTCTGAGTCTGGTAGTTGGGGGTATTCTTTCATGTTGGCCTCTCCTTGTATGCTTACAGGGTTATAAACTACATTTGTAATTTTTGATATATTACATTTGTCTTTTATGGATGTCAAGTGACTTGAATAAATAAAGCCTTGTGCTGGCGGTTAGTTTGCCGCTTTCACAAGGCTTTGCTGTGTTACTTTTTAGGTTTTACCAATAACATCAAAACCGGATTTTGCTGAAATCGCTTTTGGCCCAATCATCAAAACCTAATTACATCTTTAAGTGCCGCCACGCATGCCCTTAATGTCACAGCCATGGTAAAACCTCGCTTTCGCATTATATGTAAATCCTAACATACCTAGTCCATCCATAGTATACTAAGCTTAATTTATAACAAAAAAAGTTTATCACTAAAGATGGCTTGAGTTCTAAAAAAATAATTTATTTCATGGAACTTTTCATGGCAAACATGCCGCTATAAATAGTAAGAGGTGATGCTTGATGGCCGGCCCAATCATTACATCGCGGTTCAATGAAATTTACAATGCCACATATAAAGCTGTTCTTTCGTATGTTACGGCTAAGTGCGGTAATACCGCCGATATACAGGACATTATGCAAGAAACATATGTGGAAATATATCAGATTCTAACGAAACGCGGAGTGGACTATATCAAAAATGAAAAGGCATTATGCCTGCGGATAGCAAAGCAAAAACTATCCCGGCATTATACACTTTTAGAACGGCTTAAAATGTTTGTACCAATATTGGCCACAAACAACGATGATGACGATGTAGAAAGAGTAGACTTTGAAGATGAATCGTTCGTGGTTGAAGATTTTGCAATCAACCAGATTCTCCAGCAAGAAGCCCGCCATCTAATCACGAGTAAGCCGCTTGTTGTGAAAAAAGTCTTTTATCTTTTTTATGATGTAGGCCATACCATTCCCGAAATCGCACAGATTCTTTCGATGAGCGAATCTAATGTAAAACATAAGCTGTATCGCACATTAAAAGAACTACGCGAACTATTAAAGTGAAAGGCTGGTTGATATGAAAGGAAAAGATATAATTACCCATGCCATGCGTGCAGAAATGCCCGATATGGAGACATTACGGCAAAACTGCATACAGCAGGCGACACAGATAGCGGCTAGTAAGCGGAGCCTGTGGGTACGCAGTTTTGCGCCCGTTGCGGCTTGCACTGTATTGTTGGTTGCTATCTTGGTTGCATTGCCGCATTTACAAAACCCTACGTCTATTAATGGTTATAATAATGGTGGATACATTGAAAGCGAGATAATCGCCACTGATAACAGATACGATGAATATGTAATTGCACCAACACAACAGCCATCTATAGAGAGGCATGTACCGCAATATAGCGAAAACTTACTCCCTCCTGAGTTTATTGGCTTACCAGTAGTCAATCATTGCTTGCCACAAGAAAACCCTATGGCAAGCCGCATGGGTGTTGGTAGTTTACTTGATATTTTAGGAACACCAGGCCGGGCCGTAGAATATTGGGCAAATAACCCAGTACAAGCCGTTGCATTTGTGCGCGTAATTGAAGCTGTGCAGGAGGATTATACACTCATATCTACTGTTGAAGTGCTAAGAACCGTATGGAGCAGAGGGCGCGAGTTACCCAAAAGAATAACGCTTTTGCAGGATAGCGGTGCCATTATGTGTTGTACCCCGTATGGTGAAATGATGCGCGAGGGAGGTGTTTTCCTTCTACCGCTATGGTATTACGAAGGTACAGGCGATTCATGGCGCATGGAGGGCTGGTTTAACTGGACATACCGCGATGTGCTTTTTGAAGTGGATGATAACGGGCTCGTATGGTCGCGGTCTAACAAAAATGGGTTTAACCGCTTTGACGGCAGGCACACAAGTGTACTCACAAACGCAATACTTGGCATTATAAACGGCGATGAAAACATTGGCCGTGACATTGCCCATACATGGTTTGGTGACGCGGCAGATGATGGTGTGTTGGCAATTGTTAGCATAACTTCTTCGGATTCTGTATTGCTTTTTCCAGACTCGCCAGGGCAAGAATTATGGCAAAACACATATAACATGCGGCCCGTCGAAGTTCTATCTACCCCAACCCCGTATGGCTTAAAACGCGGTGGATGGTTTGAACAACAGCAACGTTGGCGTGATAACTGGCAGGTTAGCGAAAATTGGTGGCAAGATTGGTCGCAAGACAGTGCGATAATGGTAGTTAATACGGCATTTGCCCGGGGCATACATGAGGTTGGTGGGCAATATCTAGTGTTTATTACGCCTTCATACGGTAACTGGAGTGCACCGTTTACACTTTATTCAGAAAGTATGGCACGTATTAACGCTGACGGCACAGTTACCCCAATTAGCAGTGAAGGTAACATCTGGAATGTGTTTGACGGGTTCGATGGTTATACCGTAGAACGGTTGGCGGAGCTTGCATATCTGGCTAATACGTGGCACGAAGTTTCTTCTGATTACTAAGTAAATTATATAGTTGTTTAAATGATAGATGCTTCAAATCTCCCTTACGAGAAGCCTCCTTATTACTTCGTAGCGTCATAATATTCTGTGCACATTAGCACAAACGCGCCCATGCCATGCAGGTCGTTGGTAACAGTTGGGCGGTTCAAATAGAAGTCGTATTTGCCTACGCCTGTGCCTACGCAGATATTTGATACCAATAAATCCTCGCCTTCGAAGCTTAAGGAGTTAATTATGCCTTGGTAGCCTTTGTGGGCGTTTTCCATGTACGATTTATTTAAAATCCCCGTTTTAACAGCCTTGGCAATAGAGTATGTGTATAGTGACGAGCATGATGTTTCATGCCAGTTTGCAGGGTCGTGGCCTTTGTCTACTACTTGGTACCATAGCCCTGTTTTTGGGTCTTGGTATTTTATTAGTGCGTTAATTATATCTAGTTCTGCATCTATAAACTCTTGGCGGTGGGGGTGGTTAATTGGCAAGTAGTCTAGGATATCTAGTATTGCCACGGCGTACCAGCCTATTGCACGGCCCCAAAATTCTTCTGATAATCCGGTTTCTTTGTTGGCCCAGCTTGCTACTTTTGAGTCATCCCAGGCGTGGTATAGTAGCCCTGTATGCTTGTCTGTAATATTGCGGCGCATTAGGTTCATTTGCTGATATATTGTGTCGTAGAAATAGGGTTTGTTAAACTTGTTTGCGTACATAACCGCATATGGGCCAATCATGTATAGCCCGTCTAGCCACATTTGGTTTTCCTCTTTGTATTTATGCCAAAAGCCGCCGTAGGCATTTGTGGGCCACTTTTCTACTATTGGTGCGAAGCGGTCTAGCACACGCTTGTACTTTTCGTCTCCAGTTTTTTCGTATAGCGAAAACAGCATAATTGCCGGTTGCATATCGTCAAACTGCAAGTTTTCTTCTTCTAGTTGTTTCATTAATGGCATTGTGCCATCTTCTTCTATGAACTGGTCGTGCCAGGCTTTAATGTAGTCGTAGTATTTCTGCTCGCCAGAAAGTAGATAGGTGCGCTCCATGCCGGATAGAAATACCCCTTGGTGGTAGTGGTATCTGTTTACCGGCGGTAGGGTTTTTATTGAGAATTTTCTCATTAATGTGTCGCAACCTTGCTTTGCGTAGTCTAGTGCTGTTTTCATACAATTGGCTCCTTGTGTAATTTTTGAGCTGGCTCAATTGCAGTAATTATACATGAAAGTGTAGCTAAAAAACATATCGCCCTTGCAGACGGATAGCACTACCCTTTTTTAGACACAAACGAACTTTCCATTATTGATGGAATAGAGGTAGAGTTACAAACCTCAGTTCCGTTGAATATTTGTATTTTAAGCCCGCACCTGGGTACTATAAAGATATTAAACTATGCGAGGATTTTAACATGAATAAAAACGACTGGAACCTAGAGCATACCTACACAGGTTTGCCTGATATATTTTACCGTTACCATGAGCCGAGGCCGGCAAATAAGCCTGATATTGTAATTTATAATCGTGAACTGGCTGTAGAGTTAGGGCTACCTGGCGACCCTTCTGCGAGGGTGCTTTCTGGCTCGGATTTGCCGCCTGGGGCTAGGCCCATATGCCAGGCATATGCCGGGTATCAGTTTGGGCATTTTTCCATACTTGGGGATGGGCGTGCGGTTTTGCTGGGGGAACAGATTACACCCAACGGCGATAGATATGATATACAATTAAAGGGTGCCGGGCCTACACCGTTTTCACGCGGTGGCGATGGGTTTGCGGCACTTTTGCCTATGTTGCGGGAGTACATTGTTAGCGAGGCTATGTTTTACCTAGGGGTTCCCACAACCCGGTCATTAGCGGTGACGCTTACGGGCCAGCCGGTATTACGTGAATCGGTTTTGCAGGGTGCTGTGCTTACACGGGTGGCTGGGAGCCATGTTCGGGTCGGAACTTTCAATTATGCAACGGCCTTTGGTACGGAAGATGACGTGCGGGCTTTGGCGGATTACTGTATTGGGCGACATTTTCCTTGGATTTTGGAGGGATGTGACAGGAGCGATACAAGAACGTCTAATGCGGATGCCCTGGGGCGGTATGTACTGTTTTTTAGGGAAGTGGCCAAGCGGCAGGCAAAGCTAATTGCGCAGTGGCAGTTGGTTGGGTTTATTCATGGGGTCATGAATACCGATAATATGTCTATTTGCGGTGAAACTATTGACTATGGGCCTTGTGCGTTTATGGATGTCTATGACCCGGATACGGTGTTTAGCTCTATTGATGCGGGTGGACGGTATAGTTATAAGAACCAGCCTGGGATAGGGGCTTGGAACTTGGCCAGGTTTGCGGAGTCGCTTTTACCACTACTTGATAGCGATAAAAAAAGGGCCATAGAGTTGGCCCAGGCGGAGATTGAGGGTTACTGGGGTGAGTACGAGAAGATTTGGCTGGATGGTATGCGGAGGAAATTGGGGATAGTTGGGGATGATACAGAAGATGGTGCTCTTGTTGAGGAGTTGCTTGGGTTGATGCAAGAGTATAAGCTGGATTATACACGAACGTTTAGGGAGCTTGCGCATATGGGTAAAGTGGTACGCGCTGGTGGTAGCTACGATATGCTTGGGGATGCCGGTTTGCCTGGGATATCGGGCTTTACTGGTTTACCTAATGGGCCAGATTTTATTGCTTGGATGAAGAAATGGTTTGTGCGCCAGGGTGGGCAACCGGATGGGCCTTGCGAAATGAACAGGCATAACCCGGCTGTTATACCAAGGAATTATTACGTGGAAGCGGCACTGACGGCGGCGGGGCGTGGAGATTATGGGGCTATGAATGAATTGCTAGTAGCTTTGCGGCGGCCTTTTGATGATGGTGGGATATATGCCGTAGTGCCTATGGCGGGGAAATGTGGGTATAAGACATTTTGTGGAACATAGAATTAAAGTGTTAGACAAGCCCGTCTTTGAACAAAAACAGGCCCTCCTATAATAAAGGAAGGCCCGTAATATATGGGTTGCAACTGACAGGACTTGAACCTGCAAGGTCTAGGACCACTAGATCCTTAGTCTAGCGCGTATGCCAATTCCGCCACAGTTGCGTACAGCGAGGGATATTGTAATACGCGCATTGTTTGGTGTCAAGTGATTGTGCCTTACTTAAACAGACACGATATCCATTCTACCTTTAGATACCTTAGTGAAAGGCTTATTTATACAAAGCACCGTAAGTCTCGCAAGCACGGTAGTCTGCCGCTTCGGCGTTATCTGTGCCAAAGGCCGCCCATGCGTGCGGTCTAAAGACTTTCGTATCTGGTACATTGTGCAGGGCTACCGGGATGCGTAGCATACTGGCCAGGGTTAAAAGCCTATCCCCTACATGGCCGTAAACCGTTACGCCGTGGTTTGCGCCCCATGCCGCCATTAGGCCGTATACGTCTTTAAACGCGCCTTCGCCTGTTAAATCTGGCACGAACCAGGTTGTGGGCCAGGTTGGGTCTGTGCGTTTGTCTAGGGCATCGTGGGTTTTTTCGTCTAGTAATACTGTGTGGCCTTGGGCTATTTGCAGGGTTGGGCCTATGCCGTCAATCATGTTTACCCTTAGTAGGGTTACTGGCATTTCGGCGATGTTTTTGTAGTTACTGCTGTAACCGCCGCCACGGAAGTAGCCGTAGTCTGCACGGCTCCACTCGGTAGCTTCTAGGCAGGCTTTTATGTCTGCTTGTGACATTTCCCACCATGGTTTCATGCAACCTTTGCCGTTTTCGTCCTTGGCCGCGCCCGTGCCGTCAAGTGCAGATGCGCCAGAATTTACCAGGTGAATAAACCCGCCACTTGCTGGGCCTGTTAGCTTTGTGCCGCTTACGCGCTCTACCGCTTCTTTGCTCCAGTATGTGCGTACATCGTGGAAGCAGGGGGCGGTGTCTGAAATTAGCTTGCCAAAAAGCATGGATACGCCGTTTAGGGTGTCGTTTTCTGTTGCGAAGGCTACTGGCTCTTTTGGGCCGTTCCAGTCGAAGGTTGAAGCTAATATTGCCTCTGTAAAGTCCCCGTTTGGTAGCCAGTCTGTCCAGTGGCGTTGGCCTTGGAAGCCGCCAGCTACTGCATTTTTGCCTAGGGCTTCTTCGTGCCAGCCTAGCTCTTTTAGCTTGGGGTTGCCGAATAGGATGTCGTTTACTATTACGGTCATTTTTGCTATGAAGCTCCAGTCTTCATCTGGCGGTACTACTTTGGATTTTGTTATTATTGCGGGTTGGGTTTTGCCTTCGTTTTTGTCGTAGCCTTCTTTGCAGTTGGCTTTTATCCAGGTTAGGGCTTTCTCATATTCGGCTGGGTCGTATATGTTAAGTTTCATGCGGCGTAGTAACTCGGTAAGGTCTACCCATTCGGCGCGGATGCCTAGGTATTTTTGGAAGAAACTTTCGTTGCAGTAGCTTCCGGCTATGCCCATGGATACGCCGCCCATGTTTACATATGATTTATTGCGCATCCAGCCCACAGCGGCGGCGCATTTGGCGAAGTTTAGTATTTTTTCTTTTACATCGGCAGGTACGGAGTTATCATTTAAGTCTTGTACATCGCGGCCATAGATGCTAAAGGCCGGTAAGCCCTTTTGGGCGTAGGCAGACATTACCGCCGCCAGGTATACAGCACCCGGGCGCTCTGTTCCGTTAAAGCCCCATACGGCTTTGATTGTGCGGGGGTTCATGTCAAATGTTTCTGAGCCGTAGCACCAGCATGGGGTTACGGTTAGGGTGGCTACTACGTTTTGCGCGGCGAAAGCATCCTCGCATATGGCGGCTTCGGCACCGCCGCCTATGGTGGTGGGGCTTATTACGCATTTTAGGGGCGTGCCGTCTGGGTAGCGTAGGTTTGCAGAAATTAGGTCAGCGGCGGATTTTGCCATTGCCATGGTTTTTTCTTCTAAGCTTTCGCGCACACCGCCCCAGCGGCCGTCTATTGTGGGCCTTATGCCTATTTTGGGGTAGTTTAGTTTGTTCATGCTGTACCTCCCGTTTTATAATTTTATGGGTTTGTTTGTGATTATACATGGGGTATGGGAAATGTGGAAGTGCTTGGGTGCTTATTGTAATCGTTGAAGTGGGTAACTTGACATGGTATGCTGTGGAAAATTTAAGGTAACGATGAGGAGATTCTATATGAATAGGAACGACATAATTGAAGGCTTGAAGTCCGCACTTGAGCCATTGCCGTATGTTTATGCTTTGTGGCTTGAAGGCGCAGATGCTAATGGTACTGTTGATGAGTATTCGGATTTAGATTTTTGGTTGGATTTTGAAGATGAGTATGAGACGCAGATTATTAGCGATGTTGAAGCCACGTTATCCAGCTTGGGGGAGATAGGCTACAAGCATGTCATGAATCACGGCCACCCCAAGATAAGACAGCGAACTTATCATATCAGCGGCACCAGTGAATATTTGATGATTGACTTTTGCTGGCAACTTCACAGCAGAACGCTAAGCGGTGACAGCGTGCTTATCAAGGGTGATAAAATTGAAGCGGCAAAGGTAATTTTTGATAAGGCTAATATTGTAAAATATAAGGATTATGACCCTGCGGATTTTGCCGGGTTTAATGATGAGCGGCTTCGCGAGTGCAAGTACCGCTTTAGCCAGCATTGCCGTGTGATTAAATATGTACGCCGTGGGCTTTATGCAGAGGCTTATGCGTACTATAACCGGTATGTTGTTGAGCCGCTTGTTGATGTGATTAGGCTTATCTACACACCGGCGCATGCGGATTATTATTTGGTGCATATTTCGCAACATGTGCCTAAACAGGTGTTACAGCGGCTTACGGGGTTTCTTCGTGTTGCGTCACTTGATGATATTGAGAATAAGACTGGTGAGGCGCAGTTGTGGTTTGCGGAGCTTCTTGGGCAATTGAAATCCAGTCATTAATATACCAATTATAATGGCAATAACCCTACCCATTCATATAAAGAAACGAGGAAATAGTAAATGATAAGACCAATGCAAGCATCCGATATACCCCGCGTAGCTGAAATTCGAGTATTTGCCTGGCGGTGCGCGTATCGCGGGATTGTATCAGACCGGCATTTATTTAACGAACTAACCGTAATAAGCCGCATAGAAAACCTGGAAAAACATCTAGCCAACAGTGATGGCGACAGCTTCGAGCAAAACCGATATGTATACGACGACGGCATAATAAAAGCCTTTTTAATGGTAGGCCAATGTGGAGACACAGATAAACCCCATGCCTTCGAGCTTGGGGCAATATATGTAGACCCATGCCTGCAAGGTAAGGGTATTGGCAAAGCCCTGGCCGCGCACTGCGAAAAAGTTGCCGCCGCACACGGGTACAAGGAAATTTGCCTTTGGACCTTTGAGAAAAACGCCCCCGCACGGGCCTTTTACGAAAAGTTAGGCTACGTACACGATGGGAAAACCCAAATTGTAGAGCCGTACGGCGCAACCGGTGTGCGTTATGCCAAAAACATCTAACTCATAAATTAGCTATAGAGGGAAACAACATCTTTGTCATTCCGGGCTTGCCCCCATATGCGCCAATTTAAGCGAAATAAAGTTATAACACTTAACCCGCCATCAAACAAATTAAAAGGCCGGGTACCGAGCCCCCTTCTTTAGAAGGGGGTGGCCCGAAGGGCCGGGGGTTGGCTTTTAGCCTATCGATACCTACAACCCCCGCCGCCTTTGGCGGCACCCCCTTCTAAAGAAGGGGGCTTTTCCGGGCTTCACCCCTTAAGTTGGCGCATATGGGGCATGCCCCGGAATGACGGATAGGTTTATACCCGCCGCAACCGTCGGCAAGCCGACCGGTTTTGGTACAACCGACAAAGGTGTATACCCGCCGCAACCGTCGGCAAGCCGACCGGTTTTGATACCGTGGACAAAAGCGGTAATAGCACGATATCACAAAAATAAACAAAAGAAAGAATGTTCTATGGGCATAATAGCAAATACATATAAGTAATTGACAAATAAAATCCTACTGATATAATCAAAATCACAAACTGTAACGTTTCACTTTTGAACTTGTAGGCAATAATTCTTAAACATTCGCAAATTTGTTGTTATACATAAACTAATTTCGTGAAACAGCTCTTTTGTGGAAGCTTGCAGGCCGATAGCGAATTAATTCGCTGTCAATAAGTGAACATCTAGTCATTTCGACTTGAAATGACCCCACATTTCGGTTTTGAAATGACCTAAAATTAAGGAGGAAGAATTAATGAGAGCTAGTAAACTTGTACGCGTATTGCTGGCAGGTCTGCTGTTAATCTTTGTTCTTGCCGCATGCGGCAGGGGCGACGGGGATGACACAACAGTAGCACCGGACCCAGACCCAGGCCAAAACCAACAGGCCGACACACCGGCACAAAACATTCCAGAGCCGGATGTAGAAGTAATCCGCCAAGAGGATGAAACAATCATGGCCAGGCTTAACGCCGCAAACCCGGTAAGCCAAGCATGGCCACTAACCACAACAGCAGGCCCACATTTCTCTATCATGATACAAATTGGCGGCGCAACCGTTGAATGTATCATAGACAACGAGTTCACCCGCTGGTATCAAGAGCAAACCGGCGTGGAAATCGACTGGCAAGTAGTACCAAGCGGCATGGGCGACGCAGCCCAGCTAAGAATCGCCTCCGGCGACCTGCCATGTGCTTTCGTTGGCGGCCTTGGCAACATCTTAATCCAAGAACTAGCCATGCTTGACGGCGTACTGGTTCCACTAACAGACTATATTTTCGACTACGCGCCAAACATTGTAAATATGTTACAAACTACCTCCCAAGCACGTGATATGTCCTTCTTACCAGACGGCGAAATCTACTCTCTGCTAAGAGTATACGACACACTTAACGAGCAAATCACTAAGCGTGCATGGGTATACTACCCATGGCTAGACCTACTAGAAATGGACCTACCAACAACCACAGAAGAATTCTATGACATGTTGGTAAGATTCCGTGACGAAATTCCAGCACTTATAGGCGTACCGGAAGTAGTACCAATGGCAGGCGCGCTACAAGGCAACCCAGCCAACAATGAGCCTACATCTTTTATCATGAACTCCTTCGTGTTCTACCCCAGGCCCAATAATATGATGAGACAAGACGGCGTAGTATCTTTTGTAGCCAACACAGAAGGATACCGCGAGGGCCTGCGCTTCATGAGAAGGCTAGTAGAAAGCAACCTTCTAACAACAGAAACATGGACAATCAACCGTGGCGGCCTTATGGCTATGACCGAAGGTCAAGCACATGGCCAAAATATCCTTGGTGTAGCAACAGCTATGTACTGGGGCCACTTTACAACAGAAGGCGGGCCACTTGGCCGTGACACATCATTCATCTCTATCCCAGTATTAGAAGGCCCACAAGGCGTAAGATACGCCTATGACCGCGGAATGCTTGTAAACAACGGTTTCCTTACCGTTACCAGTGCCGCACAAAACGTTGACCTTCTTGTACAATGGATGGATTGGCTATATTGCCCATTCGGCCAAGCCGAATACGGCATGATGGCAAAATTAGGCCCAGAAGGTGTGGGCTGGAGACATGCAGAACCAGGCGAACTTACCCCATTTGGTGAGCAAGCATACTTCGCGTTCCTACGTCCAAACGATGTACGTCAATCCGATGCATGGTTTAACGCAATGGGTTACTTCTGGCCATACGAATTCGTAAACGGTATCGTAGACGATTTCTATAACAGAAAAGAGTCCTTCGGCGGCCAAGAAACCTACCGCAACTATCTGCCATTCTCCGCATTCCACTTAAGAATGCCAATGATGTATGTACCATTCCACCTATTAGAAGAATTTGCAAGATTATCAGACACACTCACCCACGTTTCAAACGGTGAGGTAATGCTACACCAAACCCGTTTCATAATGGGCGAGCTATGCCTAGATGACGATTGGGATGACTATCTAGCCACACTAGAAAGGCTAGGCGTAGACCGTCTAGTAGAAATTTGGCAATACAAGTATGACCAATACCGCGCAATGCAATGATATTAGAAATTATTTCTTGATTTAGAATTAAAGGGGCTGTCTGGTTTAGGCGGCCCCTTTACCTTAGAAATAAAGCATTTTGTACTAGGAGGCAAGCGAATGGAGCGTTTTTTTAAGGGCATTCAACGTGAGCTATACAAGAATTGGCAACTTTATATTTTGCTTATTATTCCGGTTGCATATGTAATTATTTTTAGTTATATCCCTATGCTTGGGCTTCGGATAGCCTTTACTAACCATCGTCTTGCCATGGGGCTTTGGGAAGCGCCCATACATCCTGAAGGTGCGTTTCACCATTTTAGGCAGTTTCTTAATAACCCAAGATTTTGGGAGTTGTTTAATAATACGGTAATACTTAGCCTTTATGGGATGGTTGTTGGTGCTATTATGCCGCTTGCGCTTGCGCTGGTTATTCATAACCTTGTTATGGTTAGGTTCAAAAAGACAGTGCAATTGATTACTTATGCACCACATTTTATTTCTGCTGTTGTTATCGTTGGTATCCTTTCTCAGATTTTTAGCGTTAGGACGGGCTTTGTAAATAATGCTTTGTTTAACTTGGGGTTTGAGAGGATAGACTTTTTTGCCATGCCCGGTATGTTTAGGCATATGTTTGTATGGTCTGGGGTATGGCAGAGTAATGGTTTTAACGCTGTTATCTATATTGCGGCACTTGCCGGGATTGACCCGCAGTTACATGAGGCCGCAGTTGTAGACGGTGCCAGTAGGCTTAAAAGGATTTGGCATATAGATTTGCCGGGTATTATACCTACATTTATGATACTGCTTATACTTTCTACCGGTAGCATATTAAACTCCGGTGCGGCTAGGGTGTTACTGTTCCAAAACCCGCTTAATATTAGCCATTCTAGGGTTATAGATACTTACCTGTTTGAACGCGGGCTGGGTATGGGTATACCCGGTGGCGGTGGCGGTATGCCACAGTTTGCTTATGCGGCGGCGGTTGGTATGAGCCAATCTGCAATAGGGCTTGTGCTGGTGCTTGCGGTAAACAAATTATCTAGAAAATTAACATCGACCGGACTATGGTAGAAAGGAGGGCTTATTATGGTTAAGCGTAGAGATTCCAGGGCAAAATCCAGGGCTATTAGAGAGTCCAGGACAGACCAGATATTTCAATATTCTGTTAATACTATCGCGGTAATTGTGCTTATTATTACTGTTTATCCGCTGATTTTTGTGTTATCGGCTTCCATTAGCTCGCCTTTTGCTTTGATGGCTGGTAGAGTTTGGCTGTGGCCGATAGAGCCTAATTTGGATGGATACAGGGTTGTGCTTGCCTTTGATAGGTTATGGTCGGGGCTGTATAACAGCTTTTATATTACTATTATTGGTACGTTTATTAACCTGTTTGTTACTACTATCGCTGCGTATCCCTTGTCACGCAAGGATTTGAAGCTTAGGCAACCTATCCTTTATATGTTTGTGTTTACTATGCTTTTCTCCGGTGGCATGATACCTACATTCCTATTGGTACGTGACTTAGGGCTTATTAATACGCGCTGGGCGGTT
>Ga0123355_10012607_pt1 | contig 13101 bp, 17 predicted proteins | sample TergutEmb28metaG_3_FD_89872 | JGI IMG/M metagenome (GOLD analysis project Ga0123355, IMG submission 89872) | Embiratermes neotenicus P1 segment gut microbial communities from Petit-Saut dam, French Guiana - Emb289 P1 | ecosystem: Host-associated > Arthropoda: Insects > Digestive system > Gut ... | reverse complement strand
TCTGTTTCGTACATGCGTTTGCTTCTTAGTTTTGCTCGCTCGCGTTCATCTTGGCTTATATCCAGTAATAATGCTCCTGCCATTGCTATTTCGCTCCTTTCTTCTACCGGCTCATTAACAGTTATTGCTTGTTACCTTTTTATTCCTTACCTAGCTGGGCGCGTAGTTCTGCTATTAGTGCCGCTTGCGCGGATAGTGCGGCATCTTTGTCTGCTATTACGCCTTGCCATTTTGTATTGGCACGGGCCTCACCTCTTGCCTCGCCTCTTGCTTCTGCGGTTAGTATGTTTGATATTTGATCTGTTTCGTACATGCGTTTGCTTCTTAGTTTTGCTCGCTCGCGTTCATCTTGGCTTATATCCAGTAATAATGCTCCTGCCATTGCTATTTCGCTCCTTTCTTCTATCAACCTGTTCACCAGTTTCCGTTGCCTTATGTCTGGCGCATATCTTAGAAATATTGACCACTAGTATGTCAAGCTAAAGCTAAAAAAAGTTAATGGAAAAATTTCGGAAGCCTTCCATTCAACTTCAACTTGATTGTCGGGATATACAAACACCTTGTCAATCAATAAATCCGCCAAGGTTACGGTTAGTGTTGGCTCTGACGAAATTTTTTCCGCTACCTCCAACACCTTGTTTCCTAAAACCTGCTGTGTCGTCACTTGGTCTGTATGTTTTTTCCAAGCAGCGTAAGACTGTTCAAGTTGTCCGTATGCAGTATCAGCATCTGTCTTTAGTTGCAGATATTCTTCAGTATTAATTTCACGCCCGACATAACGCTCATACAATTCACGCTTTTTATTGCGTTGCTCATTTAACTGACGTTCATACTTCAATTTCATCTTCCTCTTGTAAATCGGCAGATGATAAATCGCTCGGTCGGTCAATGTTTAGAATGGTTTGTGCTTGCTTGGATATTATATGTAAGCGTCCTTTCAATACCTCTACGCATTTCGTTAAAGGCTTCTTGACTGGTGGTGATATGTTTTTGGGCAGGTTGTCTATATCAAACCACCGCAGGTCTGTGGTTTCATTTGTTTCGGTGATAATCTCACCAGAGAAATCCTCGCACAAGTAAACAATGTCATTGTTAGCAACCATATCACCGTTCGGATAAGTATAAAATAGTTCCGCACCAGAAAATACGCCGAGTAATTCCAGTGAATTAGCTGTTAGCCTGGTTTCTTCAAATAGTTCACGTTTCGCGGCTTCTTCTATGGGTTCACCAACTTCAACACATCCGCCGGGGTATCCCCAAGAGCCGTTATCCTTGCGAAGTTGTAAAAGGATATTTCCGTCCTTATGAACAATAACGCTACCACCAACAATCATTAGCCGCTCATGACCAATGTACCTACGCATGGACTTGATGTAGTCCGTCATGACTGCGTTCCTTTTTTGTAATCTCTTGCTTTAGGTACTGCTCACGATTGCGTTGGAAATAATCCACAAAGCACTCAACCGTAAATTCTTTCTCGTTGGATAAATCCCCACCGACACTAACCCAAAAACAAGCAGGAATTTCGCCCTCCGCAAGATTTTTTTGGATACATATATCACAGCCTGATTCGTGGTTCGCAGGATGCTTGTCGCATGACTTGACAGGGCAAGTACAAAAATGTTCGTTCATATGAAATATCCCCTTTGTTGATATTTTTATCGCACAGCCTACAGGTCGATTTCCGCACCCGGTTCAACGATAATTTTATTTGGTGCAGTCCACTTCTCCGCACGTTCGCGGTCAAACAATTCGTCGGGTTTCAGGTGAATGATGATATTATGCTTCGCACCGATGAGCCTTGCACACTCGGCGGCTTCGTTCAAATCCATGTTGTAAACACCATCGCCGCAGAGGATAGCGTAATCTATATCCAAATCTGCGAACCGCTCCATTTGTTTGGTCTTGGACGTATCGCCACAGGCGTAAATCTTCACACCATCAAGCGTGATAATAAAGCCCACGCATTGCTTGGGGTCGTGGTTTTTGTTATACGCTTCGGTGGCTTGAATCAGTTCCCACTACGGAAATGGCACGATTTTTGCGGCAATTTTGTGCCAATCAAGGAGGGTTTCGCGCCGTGTCCTAGAGGGACACAAGCGAAATCTCGACGCAGAGTGGCGCGAAATTGACCAAAAAGCGTGCCATTTCTGTAGTGGGAACACGCCCTAAGCCGTTCGTCTACGGACTTTTGTGGTTTTCATCTGATCAGATTTTCGGCAAACTTTGCAAAGAAAATTTATGGCTATGTAATGTTGTGGGAACTGACTCTCCCGACTCCATTTTCGGACTGGTCAGTTCCCACAATTTTTTCATTTAATGATTACTTCTTCTCAATAATCAGATGGTGTGAACCATATCGAAATACCACAAAATCAACAAAGCTAGGGTCATTTGCAAGCTTTTTACCAAGTGCCTTAACAACCTTATTTTTCACTTTATTGTTTGAGGTATTTATACTTATCGTGAAATCATCTTCGGTTACTTGCATCAATTTAATCATTGGAAAACCTTGGAGCACATGTTTCAGGCATAATTTGTAATATTTCCAGTCCATTGAGTTTCTACAATATTCGTAAGCGTCAAATAGAGCCGCAGCTGTACAGAGTCAGACGCGGCTTTATTTGACGAAGAGTGTTAGCGATGCCCCAAAATTTCTAGGCAACGCCGTAAGAAAGCATGATTAACGTCCCGTCAACCTCGATTGAAACGATAGTATCTAAATCCAATTGGTCAGTGCCAATTAGATATGAGATATAAACAGGGCTAAATGTTCCAAAGGGGCTAAAGGGAGTTTGCATATGCGTAAGGTCGCATATTCTCACGGTTGGTGAGTTTAGATGCAACGCGCCGTTTTCTGTGTGAATAATCACTTCGGGGCGGTGTATGGTTTGAATAAGTTCTTCGTCCTCGCCAAATACGTTTTGGTCAGTTTCAACTACCAAGTGTACAAGAACGGGATTTATTCTGATTTCGGTTATAGCAGAAGTTTCAAGCGGAATAGAAAAATCATTTGCAATGATATGCGCGAAGCTTTTTGCAGTAAACTGCTCGCTCCAATTTATAACTACTTCATCTGCGTTGGAAAACTCCCCAGTTAGCGTGTAATTTGAAAGCTGCTCTAAATCCACGTCAAATATAAATTCGTGGTAATGGGAAGTAGTGTTTTCTGTATCTCTACTTTCCAAAGGCATATGTGTATGGGTTATTGGAACAGCATTACCATTGTCCATACTAAACTCGAAAAACAAATGCATATCCACAAACGCATTATCAGCATCACGAAGGTCTAACCATGCCCATGGTCTTCCTATGTGTGGGAATGGCTCGTGAATTTGCACATGCAATTTGTTATCAATAATCCCAATGCTTGAGATATAAGCGGCAATACCTTCCAGCCCTAAAGATATATCATGCAAATGCGGTTGCAAAATGTCTACGCCTTCTGTACGCAATCTTTCGCCTATTTGCGCTGAATACTCACGAGACATATCGTGACCCATACCAAAACTTGCGCTTTCAGAGATAAAACGAATCGAAGGTTGCATCACAACATCGGCTAAATTAATATCCAAGTCGGGACGCATGTAAAACGCCACATTATACCTAAGTACAGGAAATGCAAAAGACAGTCTCATGCCTTCCATTGATTCATTTTCGCCTAAAATATCCTCGGAATACGCCACGGTAACATTTCCGTCTTCAAGGAGATGCTGAACCATACCTCCCGAACGCGAAAAAGCAGTACGACTGCGAACAATCCAAATACTGTTGCTACGATACATAATTTCTGGGACACCATGTAAACTAACAAAGTCTTGCGAATTAAGTATGGGCGTTGGCCAAACATTTTCTTCGGGAAGGTTGGCGAAGTTATCCCCTGTTAAATCTTCCAGCGTGAGGTATATATCCACTGTTGTATTGTCGGAAATGTTTACCGCTACAATTTTTGCGCGTATGCCGCTGTCTGTAATTGTTTCGCCTATGGCAGTTCCTGTTGCGTGTTGTATGTTGGCTTGTATCACTTCGGTGGGGTTATCAATTCCCCCACTAAAAACCCCCAAATGAAAACCAGCACCAATTATTATCACCATAAGCACAACTGCTACCGCAATAAAAATTGTCACCTTTGTGAAGCTACGTCTTTTGCTTTCCGAATATCCTGTTGTAAATTTTTGCATATTTTCCTCCCTCATACTTTTTCCGTTATCTCGTGCCGAATAACCTATCACCCGCGTCGCCTAGCCCTGGTACTATATAGCCGTGTTCGTTTAGTTCGGTATCGTAGGCGGCTGTGTAGATGTTTACGTCAGGGTGATTTTTTAGAACTTCCTCCACGCCTTCGCGAACGGCGACTAGACATAGAAGCTTGATATGTTTCGCGCCCGCTTCTTTTAGAAAACTGATTGCGGCTTCGGCGGTGCGACCTGTGGCTAACATTGGGTCTAGCAGAAGGATTTCGCGTTCGTCAATTTCGGGGGGGAGTTTGCAATAATATCCTACTGGGCGAAGTGTGGAGGGGTCGCGGTATAAACCGATATGCCCTACTTTTGCAGTGGGCAGAATATTTGAAATGCCCTCTACCATTCCAAGCCCAGCGCGAAGGATTGGTACTAGCCCGAATTTCTGCTCGCAAACCCAGCCCGTTGCCGTGCCTACTGGAGTTTCTACGATTTTTTCGCGAACGGGAATATCTTGCGTTGCTTCATATGAAATAAACGCCGCTATTTCCTCCACCAGTTCGCGAAATTCTTTATGACCTGTGTTTTTGTCGCGTAGCATGGTTATTTTGCTTCGCACTATTGGGTGTTTGTTGATGTGTAGACGTTTTGCTATTACATCATTTAGGTCGTTCATGTTACACCCCCAAGGTTTTAAATTTTTCTAGGCATAGCGAAAGCAGGTTTTTTATTTGACTGGCGCATGTGCAGTATTCTTCCAAATTGCCGCCGAATGGGTCTGAAATATCCATTAGGGTGTCGGCGTATTCGCCTAGGGTGAAGGCGTTTGCGGCTGGGCAAGCGGTTTTTACATGCGCTAAATGAGCGCGTGTCATGGTAAGAACCAGCGCGGTATTTTGCAAAATTTCAAGTTGTGCGGCTTGCGATTTATGGTTTGTAAGGCAAATTTTTTCCTGCTCCATTGCAAGAATTGCGTTTCTACTAGCGGAAGACCCGCTGTACGCACTAACTCCAGCAGAGGAAACAGATATGTTAATTCCCTCGCGCTTGAACATTTCAACGGCAAGAGCCGCCGCCATAGGCGAGCGGCAAGTATTGCCCGTACATATAAAAATAACACTAGACATACACAACACGTCCTTCTGCGGCTTTTAGCATCCTGTCCATAATGGCCACGCCTATTCCTGTTTCTGGAACGGCTTCGATATAAATTACATCAACATTTTCTTCGTCGCACTCGCGCAAACGTGCGAATAAACCTTGTGCTATAGATTCATCATCATGCCCCATAGGTATCACAAATGCATTAGGCGGCGGGTCTTGAAGATTGAAGATAGCAGCTACTGTGTCCACATGAAGAAGTACGCCAATGTTACGTTCTTGCGCCTTGATGCATTCGTCTAAAATAAACGCGACTACATTATCCCGACTGCCCGAAACTATAGTCATTGGGGCATTTGGGGCGTAGTGCTTGTACTTCATTCCAGGGGAACGAGGCGCGGGGTTTGCCGCTTCCAATTGACCATTGACGGTGGAATTATCCACTAGAGATTTAGCAACCCCACCTTCAACAGGCAATCCCGTAACTTCACGAATTTGCTCGGCAGTAATTGACCCAGCGCGAAGTATTCGCGGTACTTCCTCCGTAATATCTACCACGGTAGATTCCAGCCCTACGTCCGAACTCCCGCCGTTTAATAATGCCAGCCCTTCCAGCCTTTCAATGGATTTTCCCGAACTATTCAAAAGCTCTGGAAAGTCTGAGATTACATGCTCTATAGTTGTAGGGCTTGGTTTTCCCGCCTTATTCGCGCTGGGTGCGGCCACCACACACCCCGACGCTTTAATAAACGCTTGCGCTACGGGGTGTGAAGGCATTCTTATTCCTACAGTTTCGGTTATGCCGTTTGGGTGTCCTCCTAGCCAACTAGGCAAGTCTGGATTTTTCCGCGCAACCAAAGTTAATGGCCCTGCCCAGAAAGCATCAATTAATTTGAATGCGTATTCTGGCGGGTTAAACGCGAGTTCCGCAAATTTTTCTTTCTCTGCGATATGCAAAATAAGCGGGTTGTCACTTGGGCGACCCTTTGCAGAATACACCTTTGCAACCGCTTCGCTATTAAAAGCATCAGCCCCAAGCCCGTAAACCGTTTCTGTTGGAAACGCCACAAGCTTGCCCTCCTGTATGAAATCTACTGCGCGTGCCATTCTTAGAAGGGGGTCAATTGCTTCCGTAAAATCGCCGTTCTCGTCAAAAAGTTTTATCATGCCGCTCCACAGCATTTTTTGAATTTCTTGCCGCTTCCACATGAACATGGTTCGTTGCGTCCTACTTTGGCTTCATTGCGCACAACTGTGTGAGAGCGTTTTTGCTCTGTGTACAAAGCTTTTTGTTCTTCCGCTGTAAAAATATTTTCCCATTCGGATAAACTAAACAGCGCGTCGGCCTTGTATTCCACCATTTGCTTATAAAGCCTATCAAACTCAATATCAAAGGCGATTGCGGTATCTTCTTCCACTTCGCCTAAATGCGGCAAGCCATCTACGCATTCATGAATGCCGTCCAAGAACGCACACATTTGCACTGTGCTTAGACGATATTTTTCGGCTAGTTCAGCAATTGTGCCATCCATGCGGTTTGTTTTGTTGGAAAGCAAATTTACATATACGGATTTTTCCTTTGCAAGATACTCGTCCCATACATGTTTTACAGGCTGGTTTTGCCTGTCGAATGCCACGCGTTTCCACGCATCAAGTAATGCCATGTTAATCACTCCTAAGTTTTTGTCCTTTTGGAATTTTACCCCTTATTGCTACGGAAAACAATCCATTTGCTAAAAATATAATTCCCAACCACAACTAAACATAGCGTAAGGAATTTCATAATGGTGCTGTGAAGACCAAAAACGTCCACCAGAAGAACCAGCAACAAAGTTTCCAGCACGGCAACAATCAGCCTTGCACCGCAGAATTTCGCGAATTCGACCAGCAAAAATTTAACCGCCCAATTGCGCGACTGAAACACAAAAATTTTGTTAGTAACATACGCAAACAAAATCGCCAACGCGTTTGAAACGGCATTAGCAACAGCAGTACTAAGCCCCAATTCAATAGCAATCACAAACGACCCAAGCCCAACCACCGTAGTAAGCACACCAAAAAATAAATAACTAATCGTTTCGCGGTTTACCAGCTTGCGAAATATTTTCATACTTTTCCACCTCAAACATTGGAATGCGCCACCCCGCCACATGTCAAATTTCCACTGTATTGGCGGGGCGCATTTCAATGTTTCAGAGTGGAAAAAGTATCATGTTACAGAAGCAATTACCGACGCAGAAAATTCTGCCGCGCCTTGAATATACTCCAGCGTATCGTCATACGTTACGAAGTGATAAACATGCGGTTCGCCGCTATGGGTTTTTGGTGTGTCCTTGAAATTTTCGTAAAGTAGATTTTGTTTTATTGCTTCTGTTTCCTCGGCGAAAATTATATCGGAAACACCTTGCGGTTTTGCTTTTGCCAATAGCGCGAAAATTTCATCAGTTGCAGGAAATTCTTGATACAGGCGGGTGTGAATTTTTTTCATGTCGTTGTAGTACTCGCTTGTGTAACCTTTGGCGGCTTCTTCTGGGTGATTCGTTCGGAATTTATTCCAGATGGTTTTGTTATTGTGAATATCCGTCACAACATGCGCGGCAAAACCTTCTGCAAAAGCATCACGCGGATGGGCGCGCAGAAATTCTTTTACGCATTCAATCCAACCTTCGTTGTCGGTGACATGCCCCCAGATTTCATCACTAACGGGGCATAGATGCGTAATTTTCTTGGCTGGCCCAATATTGGACATTGCCGCACCACGAAATGCCTCCCGATAATGAATAGCATCAGGCGCGACCGACCCAAGCATAAATTGCGCCGCGTCTTGTTCGGTTTTTGGACGCGCTTCCAACATTCGCCAAGCCACGCATAAATGTGTAAATGGAAATGCCATAGTTGACCTCTTTTCTAAATTTTCTAAAATTAGGCACTTTGCTTTGAAATTACGGTTTTTACAAAATCGTCAACACTCATCAGCCAGCTTTGTTGTTGTGATGAATAAGACCCTTGTATTGAATTTGGCACAACAAGTTGCAGTTTTTTGCTTTGCATTTCATTCGTCTGGTTTTCACTTATTGCCGCTTCTAGCGTAAGCAAATGCTTGTTTGGAATTTTATCGGCTTCGGATAAAACTTGTCGCCAGCGGTCTTTACAGGTGCTTTTAACTCCAAGCATGGTAAGCAAAGCAGCATTAAACGTATTGTCGTGATATTTTGTAATACTTGGAAAAACAAAGTCTGGCTTTGACTTGTTTTCCGTAACTTTATTGCGGTCAAAACTTACATTTCTGCTGATGAAAAGTTGTTCCAAGTGATTTTCAAAAGCATGACCTACACGGCTTTTGCGCCTATTTTGGACTGATAACGAAAAGGCGAGAAAAGCATCAACATCATCTGAAAACCCTTGAGTTAGACGTTCCGCAATAATGTGTTTTTCTAACGTTCTAAACAATACTTCCTCTCGTTCCATCCACGCCATTAGAACATCATCAGGGCTATCAAGTGCAGAAATAGCACTAAGCGTTGACCGTGCATATCCCGAGAAGTCTTTTGTTTTTGGGAAAGTTCCTCCAAACTTACGTAACATTTCATCAAGATATGTTTCCTTATTTTCGTCAATAAAAATACCAATTTGCTCCAGAATGAACCTTGATGCAAAAGCAATGCGGTCTTTTTCGCTTTCTAATTCTTCTCTAACCGAAAATCCAGGGTGAGAAGATTGGGTTATTCCAAATAGCCATCGTATTTGGTTCGCTATTGTCGAGCCAGCTTCAGCGTAAACCGCAAGCAAATTTCCGTCTGGTTGCAGTCCGATAAATAACTCATCACCCTCTGAAGCACACATAGATACAGTGGTGGTAGGGAAATACATTCTATGCTCTGTTCTTGTAGGATGATTTTCCCTCGCATCATACCATGTCAAAAAACCCTCGTCAGTTGGAGGGTCATCATCATTGTCGCTAAGATATACAAATTTTGTAGGGAATGTTTGACGTTTTGAGCCAAATATATTTTTCAAACCCTTAACACCATTAAATTCATGTTGATTACTTGTTCTTGTATCTGTTTCAACAGCACTTAGAGTTTTAGCGGCAACACCCTTGAAATACTGGGATAAATAACCTTGTTTCATATGTTTGCCTCTCTCTTCATATCAATATGCGTTTCATTTCGTTCACGTTCTATCAAATCTTCGATATGAGGCTTCATTATCCTTGCTACTGCTTTTATAACGGGGACAACCACTGAATTGCCAAATTGCTTATATGCTTGCGTGTCTGATACTGGAATAATGTACGTGTCATCATATCCCATTAGGCGTGCGCATTCTCTTGGGGTTAATCTGCGTGGATTACCTTTTTTGCCTCTTGAAATTAAAATCTCCGAGCCGTCCTTATAATAACGTGCTGATAAAGTGCGCGATGTGCTTTCTCCGTCTACTAGACCATAACCAAAACCATTGCCTTGCGCCTTGTGTTTTGCAGCGTAATCCTGCAAGTATTTCCATAGTTTATCAGACAACGTATATTTTAATTGAACTTTGCCTTTGCTTGTCGTATATGGCTCTTGTGGTTGTTCTGTGCCGTTTTCTGGGTGCAAAATATCTTTCATTAGCCTTTGTTCATTTGGGATAGTCATGTTATCCCAACAAAAATCTACAGGTTCACGAAAGCCCACAATTATAATTCTCTCACGGTTCTGTGGAACCCAATGCCTACCATTTATGACCTTGCTAAATACTTGATAACCCAACTCATTTTCCAGCGTTTCCTTAATAATACGAAAGGTATGCCCGCCGTTATGTGAAACAAGATTTTTTACATTCTCAAGCAAAAAAGCCTTTGGGCGTTTAGCTGAAATAATACGAGCAACATCAAAAAATAATGTACCTTGCGTAGTACATTCAAAGCCATGAGGGCGACCAAGAGCGTTTTTTTTAGACACACCAGCAATCGAAAACGGCTGACAAGGAAAACCAGCCAACAGAACATCATGGTTGGGCACGTCCTCCGCTGGATAAGGAACAATATCACCAACAAAATGTGTTTCTTCTCCAAAATTAGCTTGATAGGTTTTTTTTGCCCAGTCGTTCCATTCGCTAGTGAAAACACAAGTACCACCAATGGATTCAAAACCTAAGCGTATGCCGCCTATGCCTGCAAACAAGTCGATAAATGTAAACTTTGTCACGGATACACCTCCCCACCAAACAAAGTGCCGTAAAAATCATAGACATTCACTATAGCATAAAACGTCAAATAAAACCAAGACCAAAATCGCTCTGCTTGCGCGATAGGGCGGAATATATTATCCTATAATAAAGGATGGTGTCTTATATGCCATATACTGCATTATACCGCAAAAAGCGTCCACGTACATTCAAAGAAATTGTGGGGCAACCGCATATTGTGCGTGCAATAGGAAATCAGCTAATGGCAGGGCAGATTAGCCATGCATATTTATTTTGCGGAACGCGGGGAACAGGCAAGACCTCGGCTGCAAAAATTTTAGCGCGTGCGGTAAACTGCTTCGAGCCAAACGAAGGCGAACCATGCAACAACTGCGAAATGTGCAAAAGCATTCTGGCGGAACGAAGCCTTGACGTAACAGAAATAGACGCGGCATCAAACAACGGTGTAGAAAATATCCGCGACTTACGCGACGAAGTAAAATATCTTCCCAACCAAGGAAAGTACAAAGTGTACATTGTGGACGAGGTTCATATGTTATCAACCAGCGCGTTTAACGCACTTCTGAAAACATTAGAAGAGCCACCACCGCATGTAATTTTCATTCTGGCAACAACCGACCCACAGAAAATCCCCGCGACAATTTTATCTCGCTGTCAACGATATGATTTCCGCAGGATTTCGGCGGCAGACATGGTAAACACTTTGCAGGGTTATCTAAAAGATGAAAACACCGAATTTGAAATCGCGGCACTAGATTACATTGCATATCATTCCGACGGGGCAATGCGCGACGCACTAAGCCTACTTGACCAATGCCTAAGCATAGGCGAAAGCGAAGGCCTAACGCTGGAAAAAGTTCGCGACCTACTAGGCGCGGTAGACCGCACAAGATTATTCGAGTTCACAGACGCGCTTGCATCAAGCGACAGCAACGCGATAATGTCAATAATCGCAGACGCAATGGCTAACGGGCGCGACGTAAGTCAATTCGCCGCCGACTTAGTGCGGCATTTCCGTGATGTTTTAGTAGCGGGATTATCTGACGGAGAAGAATTTTCCGCCGAATCCGCCGCCAAACTAAAGGAGCAATCTGCACGAGTGTCAAGCGTTCTGCTAATGCAGTACATCAACGCATTTTCCGAAACTCTACGCGAAATGAAATTCGCACCACACATGCGCACCGCATTTGAAGTATGCGCCTTAAAAATATGTATGCCCGTGGCTACGCTCATTCCAACGCAACCCGCGCCGCAGCCAGCGCAAAAACCAGCCAACCCTGCCCCAAAAAAAGCTATCGAAAAGCCCACCCCGCCTTCCGACGGCAAAACTCCCAACTACTCTGCAAACTGGGCAAAAGTATGCAAAACCCTGCCAGTTCCAATACGCGCAATCTGCACCCGTTGCACCGTTGAAGACGATAACGGAACTCTAAAAATCTACTGCGGCGACGAAACTTCCCGCAAGCTAATAGACGGCAAAAAGACATTAATTCGCGAAGCGTTGGCAGATTACTTCAAAATATCCACTCCGCCAAACCTTGCCATAGAGGTGAGAGAGGCGTACAATAAGACAACAGAAAGCCCATCAACGCAACCAGACCCATCATGGCCAGCCCCACCCGAAGAATCAGCAGACGACTGGGCAAGCCTTGGTCAAGGTCAAGTAATGGTAAGCGACGAAGAATGGTAAACATGGAGAATTTTTAACATTGCTCCAAGCATCAACGAAAAAGGAGAATTTAACATTGCTCCCAACATAAACGAAAAAGGAGAATTAACATGCCAAAAGGATTCGGCGGCGGAATGCCAGGCGGAATGAACATGAACAGCCTAATGAAGCAAGCACAAAAAATGCAAAAGCAAATGGCAGAAATGCAAGAAGAACTAGCCAAAAAAGAGCTAGAAGTTTCCGCAGGTGGCGGAGCAGTAAAAGTAAAAGTAAACGGCGAAAAGCAACTACTATCCCTAACAATCTCCCCCGACGTAGTAGACCCCGACGACGTAGAGATGCTACAAGACCTAGTACTATCAGCAGTAAACGAAGCCCTACGCCAGATGGACGACGCAGTAAATTCCCAGATGTCCCAAATAACAGGCGGCATGAACCTACCTGGGATGTTTTAGGGATTAAGGTCAAGAGATTTAAGGTCAAAAGATTTTAAAGTCAAAAGATTTAAGACCTTGGGGGAAAGGAACTTGTGAACAAGTTCCTCTCCCCCAAACCCCCTCTCCTCAAAACTTTATTATTTGCGCCTTTAGATGAGTGGAAATTTGGTGAAGCTGTATAGCCACAAAAAAGCGGGGTTAGGGGGACTGTGTTCGTATTGGCGCGGGAAATATTCGCTTGCGCTTATTGCGCCGCTGTGAACGGCGTTCCTAACGGTCTTAAATCTGAACTATCTATTGCAGTGGGTAGTTTTTTTTATTACCTAGGAAACTGTTCATGGCTTCGTGACGTATTCGTTAGCTTGCCAATGCATGTCATCGGCGAAAAGCGGCTGTGCCGCCTTTTTTATATGCTAGGAAACTGCTATAAAATGGGAATAGGTGTCACTTGTAAGTATGTACACAAAAAAGCCCTCGGATATTCAACAGCAAGAGAACAGCAAGAGAAAAACAAGATTATATT
>Ga0123355_10012606_pt1 | contig 13102 bp, 7 predicted proteins | sample TergutEmb28metaG_3_FD_89872 | JGI IMG/M metagenome (GOLD analysis project Ga0123355, IMG submission 89872) | Embiratermes neotenicus P1 segment gut microbial communities from Petit-Saut dam, French Guiana - Emb289 P1 | ecosystem: Host-associated > Arthropoda: Insects > Digestive system > Gut ... | reverse complement strand
TATGTGTTTTTGGCACTTGCTACATGTCCTGCCCCTGGACACGTGTAGAACCAAACCAAACCAAACCAAACCAAAACAACGCCATTACACCTAGAGAGCTGCCACCACTCCGATCCACCGACTAATAGCTACAAGACGTATATTAGCTAATGCCATTGTGCAGGGTACTTCCAGAAATGTTTAGACCCCCACGATTAAGTGAAGCCACAAACGCGAAAGGTCGCGCCCTTTTAACGTATCCCAAGACATCCCTACAGGCTTTTCGCATAATTGCGGAAGAAGAAACTATTAGCCTCGCCATATCTGTTAGTCCGTCTGTCTGTCCTCATGGAACAACTCACCTCCTCGAGGACAGATTTTTCTTAAAATTTTATATTTGTGGATTGTTCGAAAACCTGTTGAACAAATTAAAATTTAATTTAATATCTGACAAGAATAACGGCACTTTACATGAAGACCGCCGTACATTTGTGATAATATCTCGCTGAACGCTTCTCAGAATGAGGACTGTTTCAGACAAAAGCTGTAGAGAGAATCGAAACACACATTTTATATTCAATAACTATTTTGGCAAGTCGTGTGCCGTTTATGAGTTAATGTGAAGAATTTGGTAGTGCCAGAGAGGTCACAGCTGACCGAACGAAGCGGCGCAGAAGAGGTGCGTTTTGCATGCCGGATAACTAATGCAAGCATACAGACAAACACTAAGAATATGTAATAATTTATTAGCTCTGCAAGGAAACAGCGGTTAAGTCGAAAGCGCCTCAATGTTACTTTATACGTACTTTGCTTTTCCGCTTGTTGCTAATCACACTGTTTTTCTAAGTTCTGTCTAATCGTAGGTCCTCTTTGATACTCAAGTTCAATGCTCTTGCGGTGGACCCTGTCAGTTCTCTGAGATTTATTGGTATATGTTTCGATAGCAGGACAATATTCCTCAAAGTAGGGTAGATCAATGTTACCTCGGTCAGTGACCGATGTCCGACGTAATATATTTCGCGAGCCAGCCATGGTTACAGAGATTTGGTGAGTTTTCCAAACGGTTTGTTTCCTCGAGGTATTCCAACGGAAATAGAGGGCGCTTTTCATTCGAGGCTGCACAATACATACATACATACATATAAGGTGCCTATCCTCTTGCTGCTCTGTCTGTCTAAGCCCATGTATTCTCCGTGGCACTTTATTTTCGGACGAAGTTTACATTTGGAGATTAACATTACAGGATGCTCTGGAAAAAATTGTTTGTTTTTTTTTTAAATCACCAAGTTTAATGTCAAAGTTACTCCCCGGAGCGGAGTCCTTCGTCAAAATTTCCCCATATTTTAGGGAAAGCGAAGTTGCATCACCTTGTGTAGAAGAGCTGGACTCGTTCCTATCCATAGCCACATGATAGCAGTCTAGCCCCCCCCCCCCCAACCTACTTCTTTATTTTATTACCTTCCTCCTATCTAAGTCTAGATCTTCCAATCTGACCCTTTCTTTCAGATTTATTCCACCGAAATCCTGTACGCATGTCCCTGTTCACCGTACTTGCCACATCCCCCTCCTCCCCTGTACTTAATTTTTCGTAAATGCGATATTTTTATGTTTACAAATAATTGAAATTCGCCCGATTTTTTAATAATCTGTTTCCTGCCTTTATTTTGCAATGTAGTCCTGCAGTCTAAGCACGATACATGGCCACATATCTACCATTTTGCAATGTAGTCCTGCAGTCTAAGCACGATACATGGCCACATATCTACCATTTTGCAATGTAGTCCTTCAGTCTAAGCACGATACATGGCCACATATCTACCATTTTAACCCTTTAAACGCCGATTTAAATCCCATCTGCCATCTGCTGGCATTATTAGGAGCTCACCATATTTTCTACATTAGCTGGTTAAGGGTTAAACATCTATTTCAAGACCAATCTACTTAGCAGCGAAAAATGGAACTTCTGCACGTGTGTGCTTCTACTAAATGTACTGTATGTAACACCATCAGTATAAACCATAAGCTGATGTCTGCCACTTCGAACCTTCCTCTTTGTCTGAACGTTTCTGATGACAAATTCTGCAGCATGGTCGAAGAGCAATAGGATTAAACATTTCCTCCTTTCAGGCCATCCTCAGCAGGAACTGTATCGGACAGATTTTGATCTATGCGGAATTTACAATAGCTTTTATTGAAATCCGTTTTGATTAAAGTAGAGTAGAAGTCCACTTATCCGGATTCATTGGGACGGCGATCAATTCGGATATGCAAAAAATCCGGATAATTGGATTTTTCTTTGAAAATAGGCTACATTGACAGTTTGAAGTTGGGCTGTTACTATGTACGGTATGTACATGCGTCGAAACCTTTCGACCACGCTTGATTTGAAGTTCCAGAAGCCATAACACTGTACTGTACTTGATCCGATAACCGATAATTTCAAGGCAAGTTAGTTTTGTAGAATTCTAGACAAATTTACCCGAAGGCCAAGCCGATTCGGATAATAGGCGATCCGGATAACCAGCGTTAGGATAAGCGGCAATTCTACTGCACTTGTTTTAATCGGGATTCCAAACCCACAGAGATTACATTAAACCTCCCTCATTCGTAACTGAATCACGTGCTTTCTTCAAGTCCATACCTAGCTTATGCATTATCCCTTTTATTGCCAGTTCTTTTCCAGTACAAGAAAAGTGCAGAATAGACGATCATTAAAGGTTAAAAACAGCCTCTGGGGGTTCCAGGAGGTTGAGGCTCCCAGATTTCATGACAATTGGTACACGAAGATGGTAAGGTTGTCAGCCCTAAGCATCGGCCATCTTTACCTCCAGGAAATATATCTGGTACTCTTTTCTGTTAGAAGCTGAGTCGATCCCAGGACCATTATGCGGTCGGAAAAATTCGAAGAAATGTAACCCGCGACCTTCTGGCTTGTAGTGCAGTGTCTCAATGAACTGCGTCACTACATGCCCCAGACGCTCATTCGTGCATCATAGTGACAGTTTACACTTATGATTTCCAGTGATTTAGTTTATTAGTGGAGTGAGTGAGACGTGACTAGAGAAAGTTTAAAAGATTTTATACATATATATATGACGGCGATGATGTGCTTCTGTAATCATTACAACCTTTTTTCGCCCAACTTATAAATACGTAAAATTATTGACTAGTTCCACTGTTGAAACAATTCTCCCCTATTACAAATAGACTTGTTAAGTTCATTGATCTCATAACATAACTTCTTGAACTCTGCTTAAAAGAGTTCTTTGGGAATTTGATCAGTACCAGGCGGTTTACTTCTTCTTGGCTTTTCAGTAGCCATCGCAAACCCAAAGGCACCGGACTCGGACACTAGTCGCTCTGCTGTATATATTTCTGTCAGCCTAACGTCATTACCCCATACACATTCAATAGCTGGGGGGAAATGGTTCTATCATTTAGGCAAAATGCTGTGGCAGTCTGTAACCAACTGAACATCCTCATCCTTTACTATACCAGTTCTAGACAGGTAACCCTGCTTGAAGTCTTTGATGTCTCTATCCAAGTCTCTGGTATTCTTGTCCTTAATGTTATTTTCAAGATCATTAACCTTTTAAAGCCAAATGATTGTCTGATGCAGTACCAGGTTTAACGTACTACAGTTGTACATAACTCCTTGTTTAAGTGTTACTTATTTTTCTCAGAACAATCAGCGACTTTTGCTGTTTCTTACATAAACTGATTTGTTTTCATAACCGATATGAAAAGTGTTTACAGCGCAGTACGAACTCGGTCTTTAAATAAAGCAGCCTATTCTTCATCTTTAAAGGGTTAATATTGGATTTCAACATATTCTTTATTTTTTCTAGTTCCTATTATTTTCACTTCTTATATTTTTTACATTACCTGCAGTACTTTATTATGGCTCCTTTACCCACTGCAATTTTGCCTGCTTCCTTTGATCTAAAATTTTTAACTTTCTTCATCAAGTGATGTTTCGTGCTGCCCAAAAGTCTCGTTAGCTGAGACTCATCTTCCTGGCTGCACTTCCTTAACCCTCTCCACGTTCCCGCCATCATCAAATTTCTCAATGCTGCAGAATTTTTTTTTTTTTAAATTTTAACCCCATCTGATTAACGTCTGAAGTTTGTTTCTCTATACCAGAATTCTGTGTTTTTGTTTATATACAGAGAGTATTTCCCCAAAATTTCAAAAGCCAAGTATTTGTCGGTATGACAGTCAGCACATCTGACAGATCGAAAATCAAGTATGCTTGAATTCAGTTTCCTGTCCCTCAATTTGTATCAATGTAACCGTGAGCCCTTGTCTCCTGAACTTTTCAGAATAAAGTTGTGAAATAATACTAGCCCGTTCTGCTAGTACATTAAAGGAAACAAAAAAGTCAATAAATTATAAATAGTCCATAATCAAACGTAAATAATTACGTGCTCAATTTTGAAATAATCCTTTAAATTAACTGATTAATCTCTTTATATACAATACCACAATTCTTTGTGAAAGAATAATTTCACTCTTATCGAAAAATATAGATTTGTTATTCTCCGAATGTCAGCCCAGCTTGCTGTTGCATGTTCACATTAGCAATGCATTCCTGAATCTAAACGAATGGATGCACAAATTCATATAAATGATCTATACTCATCATGTTTGTCGGTTTGCTGATATTGGATTATGAATCAATGTACTTTGTTGACAGCAGCTAACTTCATCGTGCATCTGATTACGATAAATACCCACTAAACACCATTACTGATTCCCAACGTAATCGCTTATAAGCCATGCTGCTTCTACAGTATTCTCTTCTGTCGTTGATTTCTATTGTACTTCAGTGTACAGTGCGCGCATCCTTGTTATGGCTTTGTGAACCTGACAAGTTTTCGATGGCTTATTTTGTTGGTATTTGGGACTATGTCATGAGCCTAGCCTTTTTTAAACTCAAGGTTCTGTTGACTGCCAGTGGCAGGATGCAGTTTGATAAACTACTAAGCAGTGTAAGTATCGAACACAGGACATCTTGTCTAATGAATAATCACATTCAAGACCATTAAGGTTGTGTGAGGTGTGACGTCATGAATTTTCGTGTTCGCCAACTGAACTCCGTGAAAGACGTGGTAAAACAATCATCTTGACCCTCATATCTCAGAATAATGTATAGCGAACAAATATTGAAATTTGCAGAGCTCTAGCTATAAAAATTTTAATTTTGACATCGTATAATTTTGTAGTTTGATATCGGCGTTCCAGAATAACACGAAAGATGGGAAATGGAGGCAGAAGTTTGCACGTGATACGTGGGGGTCGACTAGAAACCGCTCGGCGGGGCCCCAAAACTTTACATTCTGAAGATTTTGTATCCTCAAACCAGTATACGTATTTTCACTTTTGTCATATGATTTTGTTCATCGGCACATTCATCATACGTTAATGGTTCGAAGATGTGATTTGTGGTTCACTTTGTTAATGTGCTTAATGTAATGTAATACGTGTAAATACTCAAAACGTTTGCAAATACGTTACACAACGCGCAAGTGGGTAATCTTAAATCTGCAGGTGCCTCCCGGCGGTGCTGTCTACTCCGACCGTTTACTCTGCTCTCTGCAGTACACGTTAGGTTCTATATGTACATGAAATGAAACCTGGAATTCGTTGTATCCAGGGCCGCACTAAGAGCTGCGCCAGTCGGTAGGTCCCTTAGGCACCAACCTATGAGGCGCTAAGACGTCTGTAATGTTGCTGCCACAGGTCTGTGATGCTGCTGCCACAGGTCTGTGATGCTGCTGCTACAGGTCTGTGATGCTACTGCCACAGGTTTGTGATGCTGCTGCCACAGGTTTGTGATGCTGCTGCCACAGGTCTGTGATGCTGCTGCCACAGGTCTGTGATGCTGCTGCCACAGGTCTGTGATGCTGCTGCTGCCATAGGTTTGTGATGCTGCTGCCACAGGTCTGTGATGCTGCTGCCACAGGTTTGTGATGCTACTGCCACAGGTTTGTAATGCTGCTGCCACAGGTTTCCAAACGGGAAAGAACTTCTTCGACAGTTTTCCACAGTTTCGACACAGGCCCACAAAATTATTCGTTAGGTTTGTCCAAGGCCGAAAAAGTTTGAAGAATTTCGGTTTAAGGGCCGCCAAACTCTTGTTCTTCCTGTGGTACCACCACGAGTCGGCCGGCCCTGCTGGTATCAGGAACATTCAAAGAGATGGAAGCTCTAGCTCACATAATGTAGCGGACGGTTATGTCAAAACTACCTCAAACACGAGAAATTCATCGCTTGCATTGTCATGATAGCCGAAGGTGCGACTTTAGGCCCGTTCCGGTCGCATAGCGGCCATCCCACCACGTCGTCCCTCTGCGGCGACTCTACGTCCCACCGCTTGTCGTCTTGATCGGCAAGGCTGTATTCGTGCAAGGTGTTCTTGTTAGTTATATGCTTGGCCTTCCATCTTCTGATCCGAGTTCAATATCTGTAGCTCGTTTTGAGTACCTTGCTGCTAAGTGTGTGTAACAAGTTGCAACTAGCCAGAATATCCTTTTAGCTGTTTCAGTTCTCATTTTGTCTGCTCTGTCCAGAGCCGAGTTCTGACAACGATATACGTACTTTAACAGAAGAGCTATTGTGTTAATGGTGTAGAGCGTTCTTTCTGCTGTCTAACAGCTCATCACATTCGCCGAATATTACGCACTTTTCTTTGCTAACGTTTGTCAAGATTTTGTGATATATTGTAGCCCTAATATTTGGAATCTTTACATTTTTCAATTATGTCTTTGTGTATTAATATTATCCTTATTTTGGAAGAATACAATTTTGGCTTTATAACTGTATATTCCTAGAAGTCATCCAGTTGGGTTCCGTGAATTAATAATACATACATAACGCGATACAACAAAAAGTATTCTTGTTATTAAAAATGCTTTGTTTCTACGAAACTGTTACAACTGTTACAACTCTTACAACTGTTACAACTCATACAACTCGCCCCCTTTCATACATTTTACAAGCCTGTTGATGTTTCAGTGGTCTAGAAATATGTTGCAGGGTTTTAAAACAAAACTTATTATTTTTGTTGTAAAAAATTTGTTGTTGAATTGCATTATTTATATATGAAAAATGGATATATGTATTTATTTATATGTAGAGAGAGAACTGGCCATGTGCAAAACAACACCGATGTAATGAGCCGTCATTATCACAAGCCATAATTAATCACTCCATGATTTTCTACCTTTCGTACATTTGCCATGTAACCAGCAGGGAGAGGTTACTGGCTAATTTGTGGGTGCGGAGTTTTTAAGATGTGAAGATGCGAAGATGTGAAGATGTGTTTCAGATGAAACAAGCACAAACATATATATTTATATATATATTCACAGAAATTTTTATGTTTTGCCAAGCATAGAAACACAACATAGCCTGTCCTCCCTTCATTGGGCCAGTAAACACGGAAAGGCTTATCCTCTTACCTGCAGGATCTGTCGCTGGCCTGGTATGCAGACTTGCACCCCACGATAATGCAGGCGCGAGTCTTTCCCACAAGAGTGATAATAATCTGCAAAGAGAACAGTACCATCAGTCTCAGAACTTCCGGCATGAAATCGTAAGTTCTTTTTTCCCCTCCAGAAAAGAGTCCTTTGAGCTAATGTTATCTGGATATTTGAAACTCGTTCAATACCGAACCGCAGTGGCTATTTTCCGGTCGTGTAATGCCCAGTAAAACAGCACATTACGCTTTGAAAGTTCCCACTGTGTACGGTCCGCCACTAGCAGAAACAGATGGAATTCATTTGTAACCCTAAGGCAGTGTATTGCCGCTGTACTGTCGTTATAATCAGACGCACAATATAGTCAGCCTAACATAAAAATTTATTGTGATATAAAATCAACTACCGGCGTGCTGATAAGTCCTTAGCCCGACCAGGAAGGAAACAAACTCGGAAACACGTCAAGGACGCACGCAATTTCAACAACATCGAGACCCGAGCTGTCGTTAAGTCCCCCCCCCCGGCAAGGCAAGGCTACGAAGGAAATTCACGCCATTCTGACAGAAACATTAGCTTTTTTCCTTCCTGGTCGGGCTAAGGACCTATCAACACCCCTGTACATGTTTCAGCCGATATATTAACCATTTCTGAGCTGACTACAACAACATAAATTAAATATTCACATTTGCATGGGGTGAGATCTCAAATTATGCTGGTTTATTTCTATATCGAAATGGGCTACCCAACATAGGCATTTTGCCTTAGAAATAAGACTTAAAGAATTTATAAAATTGTTTGTATAAGATTTTAAAAAAGGCTGAAGAACTGGATATAATAATATTAACAATAATAATAATACTGATAATTTACAATATTAACCTTTTGGCGCCGGAATTATTTTTTTTTAATTTTAGCACACTCTGTATATAAAATGTGAATAAAACAGGAACTAAATATGTTAGAGTTATGACACAAACTGCATTTTGAAGAGAAAAAAAAAACGGAGAGTGTATACCGTGTTTAAAATATTCAGTACCTGTATTTGTTAAATAAATATACAAAATGCAACGTTTAGAGGTTAGCGGTGCGGTAGACCACTATAGAGGTCTTTAAGCGTCAGAGGGCTAAAACAGCTATTATTGTAGTCAACCTGATGATGGCTATATATTAGCCGAAACATGTAGCTGATTTGTGATAAATTGATGTGTTTAGACTGAAATATTTCACTTCCGATTATAGAAGGAATGTCTGATTGCTAACCACATTGTTGTTTTCGATTTCTTACTTTCCTCTTTATTTCTTAATTCAATTTAAGAGGGTCTTTGATTTATGAATTAGAATTTGTGTTGTCACATGTTCCACATTGAGCTTTAACGAACATTCCAAAAGTCTGAAACTCACTTAGCAATCTTTCGTAATGTTTGCGCTAGCCGCAGCGGTTAAACAATATTCAACTATTGCAGTAAATTTTTTGATGCGATTCGAGTACTTTCCCTACTCGCACCCGAAACCTCCTCTACTGTTTACCCAACGATACAGCGTTACGTGGCAGAAAACTTGAACTTTCGGCAACACCAATCTGACATCCTCAAATCTCAAATTGTATTATTAAAGACTAACTGTCCATTTTGAAAGGTATTATCCCTTCAAAGCTACGTGTCTTGGTACCGACGTGGATACCAACGTACTCATTTCAAATACTTGGTACCTTTCTGTAGTGCATACAAGAATTTTAAGTATTATTAGACTGGGAATTTAAAACCGAATCCATTATATTCGAAACTATTTTAAGTCGACAGTAATTTTTTGTTTATATCTTTTCTCTTCATGGATGTTTCACAGCGCAAGTTGGCAGTTACTCACGGACGTTACAGGACGTGATCACTGAAGTTAGGGTCGATATGTTGTCCCGAAACGACAGAATTTCTTTATCCATGCTGCGTAACATACCAGAAGAGCGAATGTCTCATTTACACCGCGACGTAAGTCTGCAGTCTGCAGTCACTCAATTTATTGACTAATGGAGGAAATCTTTAAATGTTTCTAAATAAACTTTATGAGCCACAATTTAAACATCCAATGTAATTCGCCTGCAGTGTTCTGGATTCTTCGTCCAGATATTGTTTGTTGTTTATAGTACGTCGTCCCAGGTAGTCGCGTCTGCTACACAAGCATCTCATCACAACCGTAGCACAGAAGGTTTCACCGGCTTTATAAATCAGTGCTCAACCTTAAGCTCTGGCCGATTTACCTCGGTAAAAGTGTCTCCAGTGCCTGTTCAATGAGTGTCTTCAGTGCCTGTTCAGTAAGTGCCTCCAGTGCCTATTCAGTGTCTCCAGTGCCTGTTCAGTAAGTGTCTCCAGTGCCTGTTCAATAAGTGTCTCTAGTGCCTGTTCAGTAAGTATCTCCAGTGCCTATTCAGTAAGTGTCTCCAGTTCCTCTTCAGTAAGTGTTTCCAGTGCCTGTTCAATAAGTGTCTCCAGTGCCTTTTCGGTAAGTATCTCCAGTGCCTGTTAAGTAAATGTCTCCAGTGCCTGTTCAGTAAGTGTCTCCATCTAAGGTACAGATTTCCAATCATTTTAGTCTACTTTTCTTCTCAGAAAAGGAACGTTGGACCTTTGGCCTTCGAGATCGCCATGCTTTACGTGTGTTTGTGTGTCCCAGATTTATCATTTGAACTAGTTTACTGATTATGATGAAGGCTTTGTCACCATTTTGCCTTTATCTGGCATGGAGACTCCATACTGTATAATTTACAAAATTACGTAAGTAATGAAAACGCGCGAATTGGGACCGAGAGACCAACACTTACTTTTGAGGTCCTAAAATGGTGTAAAACAGACCTTGCAAATGTAAGAAAATATTTATGTAACATTCTGATGGAACGTCAGAAGAAATATGGCGTCTGTGCGAAGTGTTTTTATTTTTCGGTTGATAGCAAATAAGGAAAAACTGCAATTAAGCATGTGATATGTGGTGTGGAGATGCAGCTATAAACATACTGGTTCATTGTGCATGATTTATTGTTTGTAGGCCAACAATACCGAATATGGCGACCATGTGCTTTTGTGACGTGGTAGCCTACAGGTTAAGCACACACCAGTCATGTACGTGACTAGTTACGTTTTAGTCAATTTTTAGTATTTCCTCCAATCCAAACGTATCATCTATCCAACCTCGAAAATTGCGGTGCAAAAGACAGAACTTCCTTCACTAAAGGGCAGACATATAAGCCAAATTACTCTCCTCACAATTGAAATATCAAAGCACAGTAAACTACAATCGAATGGTTGTTGTATTTGCTTCTATACTTTGGAGATCCAGGATTGAAATTCCACTTGAAAATTGACAAAATTCACTGAGGCAGTGTGTTTGCTCTAAATATCTTCAAACATGTGACTTCAAGCTACAACACAGCCGTGTTCAGCTGTTTGTCCCTTCATTCACAGTTCTCTCCCCAAAAGACTGCAGTTTTCATCCAGCAACCAATCCATCTATCCATCCATACATCGACACACCAAACTATCCAGACTCAGACTATTTGTTCAACGTGTTCAGTAATTTTCAATTCAGTCTTTAAATTTTCCGTTCAGTCACTCAATCGTCTATCTATTCAGGTAGTCATTTATATGTAGAACTCCCTATCGATCTGTCTATCTATCGATATACCGACACAGAATACCACGTTCCACTATCGCCGTCACTTCTTCAATGACCACGGTGTACATTAACATAAAATGCCATCAGACTTGTTTGCCAGCGGTACAAATATTGGCACTGTGCGTACTGCGACAGTGTTGTCCAGTATTCATAATCGTTATGTTTATTATTATTTTGTTACTCGAGCGTCATATTTATTACGTTATGTCAATTTCGGTTTTGCATAATATTCAGTGGCGTTGCTATTCCAGCCGCACCTTCACTCGTTCCACAAACAACGGTATGCGTTCTTTAGCAAGAGGCTGCTATGTAATGTGTGTGCGTTCTGGAAGCCTGCGGCTGTTATTTCAGCCCTTGCGACACGGAAAAGAGATTTGGTACATGGTATTTCCACTAGAATGTACAGGCTCACTTGCATCAGGAGGGAACACGAACTGGCGAGAGTGTCCAATGCAACCGATATACCGTGTCGTGGCTGTTAATGGGGTTCAAAATTGTTACCTCTCTAAGTATTCGGTAAGGATCCCTAGAAATCTTAAGACTCCTGTAAGATTTGTTCTTTAGATAACGATTGAACTCTAGTCTAAGAACATGGAAGGGATCACACAGAGGTGACTTTGTCCCTAGAAATCTTAAGGCTCCTGTAAGATCTGTTCTTTAGATAACGAACGAACATAGTCTAAGAATATGGAAGGGATCACACAGAGGTGACTTTGTCCCTATACTCGTAAGTCCAAAGACTTCCCTAAGATTTGCTGTTTTGCTAAGGAAAGCTGACCAGTCTAACGACCAGAGAGAGACCTCGCCTAGCTGTGTCCATACGAACACAATGCTCCTGTCATGGCAGTTATTATGATAAAGAATTGCTACCATTCTAAGGCACCGGAAGGAAGGAACACAAACCGGTGACCGTGTCGATGAAGCATGCAGCATGTCGACCGTCACTGGTCTGTTGCTTTGATACCGAAGTTGACTTGACACGGAATATAGAACAGCTGAATATTTCCCATTAAATCGAAGTCTTTTTCAACTTTGTTACATTTTTTTACAGCTGTAAGAACAAATTTGTTTGCCCTAAACTGTATCTGTTTTGATGGAACTCATCTAAAGTTAATACTCGCATAATTTGGCATTTAAACATAGTTTACTGCAGTACGTATGTGCATTACATTTCAACGCTTGTTTAAATGCTTGTAATTTTTGGTGACGTAATCCTATCTGTAGCTATTTTGATAGAATTACTTGAAAAATTTTATACGGGAAGCGAAATGTTGCAGCGTCTTATTTGGGCGTCGTGTTTATTCGTCTCTCTGTCAGGGGGAAATTTCGACGACAGTTATCTTGCTAGGTGACTTAAAATTGTGATGACAGTCAGACACTACGGAGAGAGGGCGGAAGATTTTAATAAAGTGTGCGCAACTTTCGCCAAGTTCAGTAACAGGCCTGTTGTAAAGGAATATTTATTGATCTTGAAATGGTGGTCTTGATAGCAAATATTTGCGCAGAAATCATCAAATTAACGACATAAGAATTTTGTGTTATTTATGACTTCTAAGCAGTGAAATGTACGTTAGTTAAAGCTACACAAATTAGCAAATTTCGAAAGACGAGCCGTGTGAAGTAACAAGAAGCGGCAACTAACAAATGTTTAAAAGCATTCCCATGGTGTGAAATTTAATATTAAAAAGCTCCGCGCTGTTCTGCCTACATAAACACTCAGCCTGATTACGTAACATCAAGTAATTAATTATAAAATATTTTACGCTTTTCCTTAGTTTGCGCCTCGATAGGCTTTCTCTTTGTTTCAGGCAGAAATTACGAAATTAGCTGTAGGCAAATTTTTGCATGTGAAGATAGCATTGGGAGGCGACGAGGGTGACTTGCTGGCGGTGTTCATACCAGCAGTTCACCGACATTTCACTGATTTGCTGGCGGTGTTCATACCAGCAGTTCACCGACATTTCACTGATTTGCTGGCGGTG
>Ga0123355_10012605_pt1 | contig 13103 bp, 10 predicted proteins | sample TergutEmb28metaG_3_FD_89872 | JGI IMG/M metagenome (GOLD analysis project Ga0123355, IMG submission 89872) | Embiratermes neotenicus P1 segment gut microbial communities from Petit-Saut dam, French Guiana - Emb289 P1 | ecosystem: Host-associated > Arthropoda: Insects > Digestive system > Gut ... | reverse complement strand
TTATTATTGATAAATTGTACACACTTGTATATTTTTATACTGACATGTTCTATATCCTGTGGGCTACAACCCCTTTGGATCTAATGAACACGAAATAAATTGAATTGAATTGAATTGAATTGATTCATACTGCATACAAACATCAGCATCTTACTGTAACTTCTTGTCACACGCTATTGACTTAACATTCCACAAGACAGCATTAGAGCAACTGCTCTGACAGGCAAGGTCATGTCTCGTTGCATACTAGCAACTTTCCAATGGAAGACAGGTGCAAGAAACTTGTGGGCATGGAGACGTCCATAAATTTCACTGAGCAAATGAGGGTTTAAGTGATTTTCATCAGTCACCAATCACATGCTGTGATGGCACATCAGTGTAGGCCTCAGCCTCATCATTTCACACATCATGCAGAATCACTGCATCATTAAAAGTTAGGCATTCAGTTGTACTAGTAGGAAAAGGCTAAGTCCATTGTCAATGCAGCCTATGGCACCAGTCCCTGATGACAGATGTGAATGTAGCACTGGTGTAATGATAATTCACAGGGAAAAACAAAAGAAGTAGGAGATAAACCTGTACCAGCTGCACTCTGTCCATGACAAATCTCGCATGGAATGCCCTTAGATTGAATTTAGGCCTCTGCAGTGAGAAGCTGGCAACTAATTGCCTGAACTATGATAAAATTCATGCAGCTGAGATGGTAAAATAATCTCACTGAAACGTAGTTGACAGTGCTCCACCCAGCCAAGAGCATGAATCCTCCTCAATAGCAGTTCATGATGAAACTCAGTCATCTGAGGTATGATGCTGTATAATCTCAAAGGTAGGTATGAATATCAGAAGGAATCTGCTGCCTCCATCTTGAGTGTTCACTTGTACCCTGGCTATATGTAGCATGTGTGGAATGCTGTAGGATTGTTCTGAGAGACAACCGCAGTATCACACATATATAACAATATTTATTAACGTCAAGAGTTGGTTGTACAGTCCAGAGACAACTTAGTGGTTGTGCTATAGCTCGGGCGTGCAGTGCAAAAAACCTGCCAGATGGGGAGCGACTGGTCTGTTCAGTAGACGTTGGTCGACAGAGCTGATGGGCGTGGCTTCCAGAAGGTAGTTCCGCTTTCCAGGGGCCGTTTTCTTTGTTTGGAAATAGACAGAGAAGGAGGGAGTGAGAGAGTGGTTTCCTGTGGTGGTTAAGATGGTGTTGTCTTGGTCGGTATATTGATGGGTGTACGGACAGAGAAAGGAGAGCTGTGAGGTGCAACGGGATTGACTAGGAGGAGATGGAATGAAATGTGGGTGTCCCCACAAATGCTTTGAACTTGTATGACAGATCATAACTGAGCTGATATGCAGGAGCTGCAGTCAGTGTTGGCAGGCACAGCCAACACATGGGCCAAGACAACTGAATGCAAGTGGGAACAAACAACACAGCTAACAAAGAAGAATACTGTCCTGCAAATTCTGAGACACATTGCTTACAACCAGAAACTGAATTTGAATATCTGAAGGTACTAAACAGTGCACACATATGAACATTTGCCTGAATTGACCTATGGGGTAAATGATATGTTTGTTTGTGTTATAAGGTGTGTCTGCTGAAGCCAAGAAGGCTTGGAACGCAATAGTCATCCAAAACAAACATGTTTTCAGTAGAGATAAAATGGAGAGGTGCATAAAGTAAAATACTTACTTACTTACTCCATGGTGCAGAGTCCTTCTTGAGAAGCTAACTGGTTTGCAGTTAGTCAAGAAAGTATAAAGTAAAATACCGCATTAAAAGTTGGACAACAGTTTGAAACAAATTTACATGGGTAAACAAGAAAGACATGATTTGTATAACTCCAGTCATTATGTTAGACAGGGCATGTCATGGCTCAGGCAGTTATTCACTGACCCCCTACTGAGCAGGACTGTGTTCCATCCAACCCAGTCCATGTGCGAATGTGGTGAACAAAGTGGCACTGCAACAGGTGTTCCTCAGAGAACTTCATTTTTCCCTCATAAGTATCATACCAGTAATGTTCCACTATTATATTTTATTCACCTACCACTAACACTACATAAGCTTAGCAACTGACAGCACTGTTAAATGAAATATTTCTGTCTTACATAGTAACATATTGGTCAAATCCGTGAGGTGCAATGGGGAAGAAATGTAGTTCAGACTGGTACACAAGAAATAAACACAAAATTCTGGTGGAGAAACCACTTTCAAAGCATACATTATGAATACAAATCTAAAGATGGAAGGACCTAATTGCATTTGAGTCCAGTAGTTTTGTATGTCATTTTTTCTGCAATGATTACAAATTCTTGTACACATAACAGTTTCAAAACTAACAGCTAGTAAAACATGATATACCAGTCCCTTATGCTCCAGCACATGCCAGATTTAGAGGCAAGGATTGTTCTCTCCATTTATAAGTACAGGTTCCTGTAGGAATGACTTTCTTTTTGAAGGGCACACTGATTTTGGATGCAGCAAAGAGTAAAATTAGTAGTGTCAGAACAGTGATAGGATGTCATATGTAGTTCTGAGAGGTCGCTAGTGTAATATCATTGTTTGGTATGTGCAACCACCAAGTAAGGAGAAAAGTGATGATTCAAATTAATGTGTTACAAGAAATTAGAGCAGTTCGATCATTTTCCTAAGTACCATAAGAAAATTCTGTTAGGAGATTTTAATGCAAAACTGGGGAGAAAGGGTAGTTTCAAACTGAAAATTAGGAATGACAGTGTACAGCAGGATAGTAATGATTATGGTATTTGAATAGTATACTTTGCCGCATCAAAAAATCTAGTTGTTAAGAGCACAATGATCCTGAACCAAAACATTCATATGTACAACTATACCTCTCCTAATGGGCACACTCACAGGCACATTGATTAAATACTAATAGATAGGAATGACATTCGAGTATTCTTGATGTATGATCTTTCAGGGCAGATGAATGTGATACTGATAACTATCTGGCAGTTGCAAAAGTTAGGGCAGGCAGTAAGTAAACATGAAGCACAGAAGTTCGATGTGGAGAGATTTAATCTCAGGAAGCTAAGTTAGCTGGAGGTCAGGAAATAGTATCAGATTAAGATCTCAAACAGGTTTGCAGTTTTGGAGGACTTAATTGATAGCAAGGACATAAATAGGATTTGGGAAAACATTAAAGAGAGTATTAAAACCCCAGCTAAAGACAATCTATTTCTGCATGAATTGAAGCAGCATAAACCATGGTTTGATGAAGAAGGTTTAAGATTTTTAGATCAAAGGAAGCCGGCTAAAATTCAACGGTTACAGCATCCAGACCAAAGCAATGTAGATAATACTTGAGAAAAAATGGGAATACAATGAAGCAATACATTGGCTATTTATAGACTTCAAGAAACTTATGATTCAGTTAGGAGAGGGGTCTTGTATAATAATCTCACTGAGTTTTGTACACCCATGAAACTGTAGGGCTAATAAATATGTGTCTGAATGAAACCTACAGCACAGTGCAAGTAGGCAAACACTTGTCTGACATGTTCCTATTAAGATGGTTTGAAACAAGGAGATGCTTTATTGCCATTGTTTTCAACTTTGTTTTAGAGTATGGCATTAGGAGGGTTCAAGTAAACCAGAATGGCTTGAAATTAAATGGTACACATCAGTTTAGGTTTATGTTGATGGTGTTAACATGCTGGGCAGAAACGTACATACTATGAAGAAAAATACAGTCACTGTACTAGTTGCTAGTAAGGAGATAAGACTAGAAGTAAATGCTGAGAAAAGTAAGTACATGGTAATTTCTTGAGATCAGAATGCAAGATGAAGTCACAATATAAAAGTTGGTAATAGTTTCTTTGTTTCTTATTTCTTTAATAGTATTCCAAAAATCCATATTGAAGGGTAGAACAGTTCACATATTTGGGAACAATCTTAACAAAACAAAATTCTATTCACGAAAAAATTAAGAGCAGATGGAAGTAAGGGAATGCTTGCTACCATTCGGTGCAGAATCTTTTATCTTACAGTTTGCTATCCAAACATATAAAGAACTATAGTTTAGCCTGTTGTTTTGTTTGGGTGTGAAACATGGTCACTCATAATGTGCGAGGAATGTAGGCTGAGGTGTTTGAGAATAGGGTGCTGAGGAGAATATTTGGGCCTAAGATGGATGAGGTAACACAGGAGTAGAGAAAACTACAAAATGAGGAGCTTAATCATCTGCACTCCTCACTACATATTGTACAGGTGTTCAAATCAAGAGGAATGAGACAGGTGGGAAATGTAGCATGTATGTGGGAGAGGACATGTGCATACAGGGTTTTGATGGGGGAAACCTGAGGGAAAGAATACCCAGGTGTAGATGGGAGGATAATATTAAGATGGACCTTCAGTACAAGGGAAGGGGGGGCTTGGACTGGGCACTTGGAAAAGCGGTAATGAAATCTCAGTTTCCACATAATGCAGAGAATTTCTTGACCAGCTGAGAACCAGTTAGCTTCTCAAGAATGTCTCTGCTCCATGGACTGAGTGAGTAAGTGAGTGAGTGAGTGAGTGAGTGAGTGAGTGAGTGAGTGAGTGAGTGAGTGAGTGAGTGAGTGAGTGAGTGAGTGAGTGAGTAAGTAAGTAAGTAAGTAAGTAAGTAAATAAGTACATGAAATTACACAAAGCAGAGAGGTATGCTGACTGACCATGAAAATAGAGCAAAAAATTTAAACATTCCAGACTGTTTATTGCTGTAGTAAATTTTCATGCCTAAAAATATAAATCAGTTATATGGGTTTTGCACCTTGTTTATTATACTTAATATTAATTGGCTCCTAGGTTATACCGATTGTCAGCAAATGAATGCTGTATACCAGTAACACAATATTTTGGATATTAAATAAGTTTACTTCCTCATGTTGGAGGGAGGGGTGTACCTTCTCAGTTTGGTTTATTAACAAGAGCTATCTGTGAATGAGATGGGCTGTTCATAATGGATCCTTCTGAAAAGGTGCATATTTTCACCCTGAAGTATGTGTTATCAACATACAGTGTTTTGAGCCAAGATATCAACTCTGGGTTTGTATAATGTATAATTTCATATACTACAATCACAAAGACTATGTAATGTTTGTCCAGATTCATCATCATATTAGCCGCACTGACAACATGACAAGTTACAGAATATTACTGAACGTCCAAACCTCCACACACATGCTGTCTTTTCAAAGTAAATTAGATACACATACAGTATCACATAACAGATGCCAGCAGGCTTTGAAGCCATATTTGTTAGTAAAAGGTGCTAATCTGATCAAGGAACTCCTTGTTACAATATCTCACAATAAAAGGCATCTTCTTCTAGGTGTCTGAATTGGGTGAGCTTATGGTTTATGATGTTTTATAATTTTGTAAGTGAAGTATTCCAAAACACAAAGGAAGCAAGTTCATCCTGAATACTGGTAATTATTTATGAGATTATATGGTGTCATAATCCAGAAAATCACATTTTAAATTTCTGCAGCTGCCAGAACCTCATATCTTGTATCTGCTGGTAACCATCATTCAGTTCAAGTGGCATTCCATGGGACACATAAGTGAAACAAATTTTACAGTATTCTGTGAATGCTGGTAGTGATTCTTGTTCAACGTTTTTGGTTCTTCACCGTAAAGCTTATAATTGTTACCACATCTATATGACCTGTAACAAATTTATCAGGCTTCTTGCTCATTAAGAAAGATCAGACAGATGTTACATTATCAGAAACTTACAAATTAATAATTTTATACTAATATGATATCAGTGAAGGAATAGTGGTAAAACTAAAAATTGCCATTTGGAGTTAATACTACAATTTAGCCCATAAATATAAAAATTTCATCTTAAATACCAGTACACTTTTTGTTGAAACATACCCTGCTAGATGCCATTATTGTCAGATGTGGTTATACACTTAAGCTCAAATGTAGTAAAAACTCCAAACGGGCAATTTTTGGATAGTGCCATTATGGTATTCAGTGAGTGATATGGCAACTATAAACTCAAAGTTGGCAATTACAGAACTTTAATATACAGAAACACATGTTTAGAAGCCAGACAATAAAATAGCAGGCAACTATCATGGAACATGACACAGTATTACTGTGGAATTCCCTTAATCTGAATGCTCATACTCTGGAAATACGATTTTTTACAGTTAAGAAAAATATTCCCAAATCCAAAAGTCCTCCATAAAGGTCTCCAAGGGTGTCTCTACATTGTTTGTGGTATCTCCTGACCCTATCCACAATCCGCTGGTCATTCAGCATCCTTGGTAGAAAATGAAAAGACCCCAGAAATCCCAAAGGAATACAAGGGACCCTGACACACATAAACCATCAGTAGGAAATATTCGAATGAAATACTCCTCTGATTAGTTTTGCAGCCCAAGTACACAGGCAGTAAAAAAAATTTGCCTATAAAATATATCCAACAAAATGCACAAATATTTCAATACACAATTTTATATTCAAAACATCAGGTCTGCAACATGTTTTGATCCATTATGGATCAGCTTCAGAGAGGAACCGCATCAATCATGTATAAAACAAGAATTAAGATAAAATTAGGCTAACAATATATAATACAACTTCATATCTTCAAATCCATGGTAGAAATGGATTTGTGAAGAATACTTCATATGATGTAGATTTGACATAAAACAGTATGGGACTATAACTGCTCTGGAAAGTAATGTTAAAAGTATATAACACAAATTGGGTCAACAGTAATACATACAGGTGAATGAGAAGTAAAATGATAGTTGTAACTACATACCAGTATCACTGTAACAATGGGTGTAAAGGATAAAGACAAGCACAGTACTGAAGGAAGTGAAAGCATACAGGAGTAGATTTCAGGATATAAAGATACATCATATAGTGTTAGCTTCATTTGATCTTAATTCTTATTTTGTACATAATTGATTGATATGGTTGCTCACTGAAGATGATGTATAATGGATCAAAACATTTTGCTGTCATAATGTTTTAAATAGAAAATTTTATATTGAAATATTTGTGCATCTTCTTGACATGCTTTACGATATTATCAATTAATGCACAGAAATGAATACAATTTTAAAAATTACCTGTAAGAACTTAGGTACTGTTTGATAATCCGGAATATTTGATAATCTGGCACCTGTATGATCTCGTGGGTGCCAGATGAAACGATTTCTACTGTACGTATGTACATTGCAGACTTAGGGCAACCAGTGCAAGTTGCCTGCAACAGTTTAAGGAATAAAACAACTAACAAACATGTTCACACTCTCACTCTCACTCTCACTCACTCACTCACTCACTCACTCAGGCACTCACCCATCCCCTGGACAGAACGCCTTCTTGTGACGTGACAGTCAGTCAAAAAATCCCCTGCCTTTTATAGAAACCGAAGAGTCATTCTTGTGTTCCCAAAAGCTTGCAGCTGTTCCTTACCCAAAGCAAATTAATCCAGTTCACACTTCGTTTCTCTAAGAACTATTATTACTTGCATTCGAAAAAGAGTTGCGCAAATGAACTACTAACTTCGGTAGTCTGTCTGTCCATCTGCCTGTTGACCGATACGAAACAACTCAGCTCCAACAGGACAGATTTCCGTGAAGTTTTATACTAGGTATTTTTATTAAAATCTCGCTGTCAAAATTCAAATTTGTTAAAATAAACAAAACTAACAGGCATTTTACATGAAGACCTATTCATACTTATGTCATTATTCCATAGAATGGAAAAAGTGTTCTCTGTGAGGTACAAGGTGGAGCTGAAGAAACAGTTAACCTTCTGAACATAACGGTCGAACAAGATCGACTTTAAATCCGATTGGCAGAACAACGCAAAGCAGAGTGTTGTTCAAACAAGCAAAAATAAAAACCATAAGGAGAATAACAGAGCACATGCGCCATACTTGTGTCACTTCCTGTGCACAATTCCTAACTCGTATCTGTGACTCTGTCTTTCAAGTTGTGTCTTCCTCTCAGCTTTTTGGATCAAAAAGAGGTATATACTTTTGCTTAGCTTCAATGAGTGCTACTATCCCAGCCCACTTCATCGTCCTTGGTCTGCGCAACGTAACGACAGAAAAAAATTATAGTGAGCCTAAAAGAACAAATCTGTTTTTCATACATGTAATACAGTCGTACTTGTATTTAAACAGTTTTTAGGGGCGTTCACACCTGAGAAAAGCGACAATTTTTTCGTCAAGTCCGCCCGCCCACCTCTCCTTCCGTCCGCGTGGAAAACTCATTACATTTTATATTGGGGGAGGGATTACTGATATCTGTCGAGAAAATTCGAGTTTGTTTAAAATCTGACAAAAATAGCAGGCACTTTACATGAAGACCTATTTACATTTTTGACTACTTTGGTTACTAGGGTTACTACAGCTACCGTCGATAGTAATCGATAGCAATAATGATCGATATTCATTTGTCTTAATGATTCATGCAATTTACTTCATGTGCAATAAAGGAAAATACGAACATGCAACTATAATATTTCATATTTATTGATTACATCTAGGAATACGAAATTTGTAACGAAGATAGACAGTGCATATACCTGTTACGTCTGTATCTGCTAGCGCTAATACTGAGAATGTTTTGAAATCGATTTCTGCATTTTTTGGAGACGTAAGCCTAAAATTTATTTCTTGGGGGTTGTGTGTTCTGTCCACCCAGCAAGGAAACTGAATCACAAGGGATGGGATGTTTGAAACGTACAGCACATGTGGACAGAAATAAATTTGTGTACAGAATTCTGGTTGAGAAACTCGGTGGTATACCTCGGCGTAGTTGGGAAAATATACTGCTTTTACATCAGAAATTACAGAGTGATATTTGAGGTTACGTGAGATAATAAATTTAACAAAATCAACTGAGACGTAGAAATAATGAGTTCTGAAAAGAAAAATAACCACAGATCATTACAGTAGTAATAATATTCTGTAATACGTATGTGGTCACTTGTGAACAATAACAAAACGTGTCGCCATTGTATTAAACGGTATGACCATCTTAGAAGGGTCCAAAATGCAAAGATCGGAAAGGGCCTCACTGTTACAATGTACTACATTCCCCCTTGTCAACATCCTTATCAGCCACAGTATCCATATTATTGTACTTAGAGCCGCTATTTTACATACTTTGTATCTTAACACTGCAAATAAAAGACTGAAGTAAAGGTAAAGCAGTCCCGTTAGAGGCCTGGAGTGGTCCAGAGGGTTCCAGGAAATTAAGGTTCTCAGATTACATGACAACGGCACAGGATGGTGGTAAGTTTGTCAGCCTTACGCACCGGCCGCCTTTACCTCCAGGAAATGCTCCTGATACTCACTGCTGTTAGAGACTGAGTCGACCCCAGGGCCATAGTGCGATCGGAAGGATTACGTCAATGAAAAATTCCAATGACACCATTTGGAATCGAACCAGTTTGTAGCACAGCATCTTAACCTCTGTGCCACCGCGGTCCCCAAAAGACTGAGGTAGTAATATTATATATTTCTTTGAACTGATGTCCTCCTGAGGACGGCGACTTATCGTTCAAACAAGTGGGAGGGTTGAAGTTCATGCATGACATAATTCTATCTTGTTCATATGGCGTAGCATATAAAAGATTTCCTGTGTCTCAAGGCAGGATGCAATGGCGGGATTTTGTGGCGACGGTGGTGAACTTACGGTACGTAATACAAGGAACAATGAGAATGAGGTTTGAAAAGATATATGAGCGACCACCGCGTTTCAATTTGCAATTCAAGGCGAACATCCGGGGATCTCCGGTATCACAATTCCGTGTCGAGTGCAGTGAACATCGTTTATCGCTGTGTGGTTTTCAAAATATAACGGACAGACGGACAAGCGTCCCCTTAACCGTATGTGTGGGGCCTGCCAGACAATTAGTCAGTCAGTCATGCGCGCCCCTGCTGGCTGATCAATAAGTTAACAGCTCCAAGCCGCCGTCACCACACCACAGCGTATAGGCCACCCGCAGTACTCAATAGCAGTGGCGGCTAAACATTCCTGCAATTGGCTAAGAATACCATATTTTCCTCAGGCCCCCCTAACACAATTTAAAAAAATGGACCGGAAGAAAGTAATATCTGAGGTAATGTTAGGGTCCTTAGAAAACGGTTTAACGGTTGTCGACGTCAGATAAACCAGTCGAACCTGAGAGCTGTAAATAGTATACGGCTCGGTAAGCCGGGACGTGGCACGAATCTCGTCACAGTGGAATCTCTTTCACATTGCATCATACCGGACAAGTATCCGGTCACTATCCTGAAGGGTTCGCCATGATTTTTCTCAGTCCTTCCAGATAATCCCTTAAAGAGTACAGTGATACTTCGGCTAACGAGTGACCCTGCTAACGGATTTTTCGGCTAACGAATTTTTTTTCGCTGCTTTTCGGACTCGGCTAACGAATGTTTTAATGGATACGTGCGCTAACATAAAGCAGCAAACATGAATGGTCGGGCCATTCCAGGAGCTTAAGAGAAGTTCAGTCAACTTTGGACAGATTTTTGACTTCTCCTATAGCAAAGAGATAGGCCAGCTACTGAAGAAGAGGAGACTTACCTTGAATAAACTTTGAAAATTTGGAAGAAGAATAGTAAAAGCGTTGTGCACATATTTTCAGTTTAATAGTATAAAGTGTACTGTATAATATATTTTCAGTATAATAGTGTAAAGATCGTCAGTTTTTCGTTCTACTTTCCATTCTCCTTCATCCAATTGGGTAGTTGTTCCTCTCAGCCTTTGGTGAGTTTTTGCCCTTTTATAGTGTGCTTTTTACTATTTTATAAAACTTATCTTTAAATAGTGGGCAGCATCCAGAATGCATTAAACGATTTTCTATAGAAACCTATGGGAAATCACGTTTCGGCTAATGAATGTGATTCCGGAACGAATGATCTTCGTTAGCCGAGGTATCACTGTACTTTAAGTAGGCCACTACCGTTTCCTTTGATATTCTAATTGCTATCGGCAATCACCCTGCCGATACACGTCGAACTTTATATAGCAGGGGTAGTCATAACGCGGTTCGCGTATGATGCCTGCAGAAACTAAATTCAGATAGTATACACGCACAGAAGGCTGACTGCGAACGACATTTTCAAAGATAATTAAATTAATTAACAATACTATATTTGGACGAACAGAAATAAGAAGCCACCAAATAAGGAAAACAGTTATATTATTAACGCATGCCTGTTGCATAAGTTGACTCACAAACTGCGGATATTGAATGTCTTCTATATGGCCATCCCTGCTATGTAACTAACGCAGTTGGCACGGTTTTGCTAATTGTGAGAAACACTACAATTTTTTTTTTCTATGTTAAAGATGTTCTGCAGTCGATACAAGTTTAATAAACACTGTATCTAGCTACACGATCGCCAATGAGAGCCATTAAGTATATCTCGGTGACAAAAAGTGTTCAGGATTTCTTGATTTATGATTATTTAATTTACACGAAATATATAAGTCTGCCAGCCTCCCTAATTACCTAACTTAACATGGCTGGTGTACAAATGTCTTACGCTCAAACACAAGAACAGATCCCAAGAGTCCGGTATTTTGGATTTCTGTGACGAAGGAAGCTTCAAGCATGGGGGGCCTTGCAAAAATGCTATACTGGGTTTTATTAACTGGCTAAACACGATCTAACTTTTTAACATTCAAAAACAGCGCATAACTGTACACACAACCTCTCGCACGGAGTCCAGTTAAATCCAAAAAGCGATCATTGTTAAGTAACGCTGCTGGACGAACACCAAAAATGCAAAACTAAGACATTAGATCTGATCGCAAATCAGTTCCATATGACTCCCATCACAACCCACGTCTTGAAGATTCATCTTGTTACGCACCCTCTGCTTCTAGGTCTTCCAGATGGCTGCTTACTAAGATAGTTCGCATCAACAAGTTGTATGCATATTTTTATTACAATCTTCATTACAGACCCATTCCACTGTGCTCACCTAACAATACTAGGCGACCAAAAGACATTTATCATAAATCATGAAAATTCCTCGCTCTGTAGTATCCTAGGTTTCTAAATTACTCTTCCCTTCTTAGGGCCAAATATTTTTACGAGTACCTTGTTTTAGGACAATTGCAACTTATTTTCTCAAATTATGAAGCCTCCTTTAAGGTCTCTGCGGACAGAATTGCGACATGCACGCCACTGGTACTCGGTCTATCTGTACCGTCACCTCTTCCTGCTGCGATGCATCATCTCTAGCGCAGGCCGCGTCTGGCACGATTCCACGCCCCTCCATGGCGACACGAGCCATCCGTCCAGGAGGCCGCACTGAGCGGCACTATAATGAGCGGTGCGGTAAAAGAGCGACACAAAATTGACCAACATCGTATTCATGTGCCGTAGGATATCAACAGTCAGTCAGATCGCCAAGAAATGTCTGTTATTACTGCAGCTACAGCGTTAATCGTCGGTGACACAAAAGCCAGACACTGGTCCGGAAAAGGTAAAACTGTCCCAGTGCTGAAATTAAGCACCACGCCGTCAACGAGTTTGGGCAAGTTGGGGATAGCTCCACGCCCAAGGAAACACATTTCGTACTATTTGGATAGGGCCCCACAGATGGTCTGAAAGTGGAGGCGAAAAGAGCAATCTGTGCCTCAGTCGGGAATCCAGCGCTCATCAATCAAGCGCGTCACCAACACTGAGTTCCCACTGCAACCTAATATGGACCAATTCGATCCAGTTTCATTTCTGAAAAACATTTATCTAAAATTCCTTTTTAATATTATCTTCCCAACTACGCCGAAGTATTCCACCGAGTTTCTCAACCAAAACTCTACATACAAATTTATTTCTGTCCACGGGTGCTGCACGTTTCTCCCAATCCAACCAGTGTGATTCACTTGCCTTGCCGGGTGGACAGAACACACAACCCCAAGAAATAAATTTTAGGTTTCCGTCTGAAAAAAAAAAAAAAAAAAAAAAAAAAAAAAAAAAATTTTAAAAAAATTTTTAATATTTCAAAAAATTAATTTTTTTATTTTTATTTTTTATTTTTTTTTAAAACTATTTTTTACCCAAAAATGGAAAACATTCTTAACGACAT
>Ga0123355_10012604_pt1 | contig 13103 bp, 13 predicted proteins | sample TergutEmb28metaG_3_FD_89872 | JGI IMG/M metagenome (GOLD analysis project Ga0123355, IMG submission 89872) | Embiratermes neotenicus P1 segment gut microbial communities from Petit-Saut dam, French Guiana - Emb289 P1 | ecosystem: Host-associated > Arthropoda: Insects > Digestive system > Gut ... | reverse complement strand
CATCTCGTACCAAACTACTACACAAGGACTAGCAATGATATGGAAGTTTCCCTCAGTTTTGTATATAAGAATTCTAACATCAACCAAGCATCTAAGCAGTGACTTCTACGCAACACTATTGTCCTGTTCCTTTTCTGCACACAAACCGTCAACTATACCTGCAATCAAGTCCTAAACTACTGATGTGTCTGATGGCATTCTAGCATGCCAGGAATTACTGCAGTACCTTTAATTTCACAACATTAATTAATTCATGGCTTCCCACTGTGCTCGTTTTCACTGTTTGCTGTTGAAATTAACCAAATTGCAGGAACTCTCTACGTTTTGAGGTTGCCAACTTACCCGGTACTTGAAACTTTAAAACAGACTGAAATTGAAAGGGACCTAGTTAGGCAGCAATGGAGACAAGAGTTCCATCATATTTGACATGGACACACCAGATTCTTTGACTAACATAAACTGGTTAAAATAACACAATTAATGACAAGAATTAGCACAAAATATACATCCGCTTGTCCTACAGATGAACCCAGAGAGCAATCTGTTTTTGAGTTTCAATCTTACAATAAAAATTAAAAAGAAAAAAATTAAAAAAAAAAGGAACTTCTAAATATAAATAAAATAATTTAGGAAATTATTTCCTGTCCACAGTACTCTCTTGATACTTCAATCCTGAAACCGAAAGCTATGTTCATATCAACATTAACACATGATCCCTAGCAAGAGCTCTCCATTATGGATGTTTTCTCAGACAAGAACATGCATGTTGAGGTACAGTATTGTACTTGGATGTTAACAAAGAAAATAAATAATGCACGTGTAAGATACACTATTACACACTACAATGCCACATACAGCAGGTATCCAACTTATATGTCAGGACTAGGCGCAGCTTCAGCTGCTGTGAGCCAATGTGACATCGTGACACTTTGACACGTATACCTCTAGTTTAGGCTGCCATCAACACCTGGACACTTGCACCACCTTTCACTTTATTCATGTCACTGTAGTACGCATCTCATTAGGAATTCTTAGCGCTATTGATACAGAATCTTACAACAGAACAACTCTAAAGGCCTACCAATTATACATTATACACTCTTTAAATATACTTATATATATATAAATATATATATATATAAATATGCACCACAGTCATTCATTATGCAGTCATCACAAAATTTTCATATGCTACTATTCATTGACGGTGTCCACACTTATGTCCATGTGACACGCACACAGACACACGCATGAAATACACATTCAAGCATTCATACACACAGCCTGCAATTCAGCTAACATTTGTTGATTGACATTAACTTGCAACGGCAGCAACAGATAACTGCAAACAATCCAACTCAGTTAAGTCTGCAATTGCTTCTGAGGAGATATGGATTACATTTGGCATCTTCTTGCTCCAAGGGGAAAAGAGTGGTTCACTTGTTCAATTCCCGACACTGTTATTTGTAACCGAACATTAAACACAAGATATGGTAAACACTTTGACCTGGGGACGGTGCTCATACTATGCCTCAAGCGTTTCCTCTACTACATCCGGGACCATCGAGAGGTCTTCGGCCATCTCGTCCCCTTCTTCTAACTCGTGGCTCTGATCCATGGGCATGCCTACTGAAGCTCCAGGTCCATAATCTCTTTCTTCACCAACTTCAACTCCCACACCCTCTGTCTCCTCTCCATCCATTCCCTGTTCTAACACCTCTCGCTTTATCAGATGCACCAGACCCTCATTCTCAGCTGCCACTGCAGGTGGAGGCAGAGAAGGTACAGCTTCCTGTTTGATGTGCATCATGGGTAATTCCATTGATGATCTGAAACAATTACACAGAGTAAGTAAACAATATTACACTATTAAAAAATTAAAAACGGATAACCTTGAACATCTAGAATTCTGAAGACCCAATTCAGGGATGGGATGATGTGTTGGAATAGCAGTCCCCGACATTCTAAAGCACCACAGTGCCTACATCTTCATGGTCAAGCAGTCTGCTGTTGCTGCAGATCATACTTTCCCCAACAGTGCCACACATGTTACTAAAACATGCAATGATACTGAATTGTCACAAATTCTCACAACTACAAGAAGACTTCATCATAATGTGCAAATATTGCACATCACTACCAGTGCCCATCACTGTCAGCAGTGGAAATTATACACAAACAATTTGTTAAACTTTCAGTTGTTCCTGGCAGCCTGTCTCAAATGCTGTGCTGATCAAGTTACACTGTATTCCTGTAACTGTGCTGTACATATGTACGTATGCCAATGCAGCTGACTCAAATCATTAACCACCTTCAATAAAATAAACGAATAACATTTCTTATTTCTGCTGGATAAACTGAACTGTTCACATTAATGCAAACTGGTACCTATATTTTCAGTTTATTTTAGAAGGCAAAAGGACACATAATGGGATCCATGGTAATACAACCCAAGATTACACATGTCACTTTGCCATGGATATTCTGATATCTAATTTCCACATTAGCTCTACACAATTCATCTTCTGTTAGCTATATAGCCAGACACAAATTGTACATATTGTGCCATCCTTTGACACACATTTGAATGATTATTACTGTTAACAGTTCATAGAAGAGAATTTTGTACAGGGCGCCTGCAATCAGCCGCTGACATCTGTAAATACTCACTATAAAAAACCCACACTCCAAAAACAGACTCACATTAAAGAATGAGGTACAACAGCAATGATTTTCATAATACAACATGTACTTTTTGTGATTCGTTTATATTTACTTGAAAACAAAATCAGCATAAAAAAGTCTCAGGAATATTCGGACACATATGGTTGAGTCAAATTTTTTTATGTAAATTACCTGTGCTCTGTTGGTGAAGGTACCTTTTCTGGACTTGTTGTTGTGGAAGTGCTCATAGAATTGTTGAGAAATGCTATGCTGCTGTCTCCAAGTGCAGCCTGTAACATGCCATACTTTCTTCTAGACAAAATCCTCTGTAATATCGGGCCGAAAATTACAGTATGTTATTTCACTTTGTTAGTTGCTTTCTAACTTTTAGCTTTCTCTTTCTCTCATCTTCCAATACAGAATGCAGTCATAATACAGAACTATCAAATCATGCATCAGAAGCCAAAAATGACAGTGTTTAACTCCGTCACTGCTGTTAGCACAGCAGTCCCACTCCAAGCAAAGGTATGAAGTGGATTACCAATGTCGCAGAACTGCCGAATGTGAAGTCTGGTAACATCAAAACTTATTTGAAGAAATTTCAGAGCAAGAAAAAGAAACATAATAAACTAATGATTGTGATATAATCTGAATTTTAATAAATGCACAGAACACAAGCTATTTTTTATCACAAGGAAATTAAATATTACATTTATGTACAACTTCTGATGGCTGAGTGAATACTGGCTATGAGAAACTTGTCTTAGAATGACCTTGAAAGGGTTAGTGCTGCATAAACAGAGCATTAATTGTTCTGAGAACAACAGGATGTTGTAATAAATGTAGTCAATGTTTATAGCTGTAAGGAAAATAATTGAAGTACTTTACCTCAGAATAACTCTCACAATGGGAATTCTTGAAAAATAAACAAGAATGAAGTCAAAAAAATGTCTCATACATACATGTTATTAGACATTATATGCTAAAATTGTAACAGGTTCAAGGTATTGGCAGGATATTTTCATATTTATGTCACCTGAAAGAAATGTTAATTTCAAATGACTGAAAATTATACAAGGATTCAGCTATGTTTCTTACATTCGTTCTTGGAACATAGCTGAACTGCAAAACAATTAAACCATTCACACAAGAACGTACATATGTACACATTTACCTCCCCCCCCATAAAAAAGAATTAAAAAATTATTCTGTGAGCAAAACTTGATGCAATAAAAATCCCTACATTTTTGTATTTGAACTTACAATTTGAATCACCATGGGGTGAGAAATCTTATATTTTACCTGCATTTTTTGAGTACCCTGAAGCAAATAGTAGATTGGTCGCTACTTTACGTTCAGTTCACAGAAACACCGGACCTGTCACAAAACTGAGAAGAGGACCACTCTGAAGGGGACAACAACAACCAATAACAAAGGTATAAGTGTATATTTTGTTATGAACTTAATCTGGGAACTTTTGGACATGCTCTTGTGTGTGTGCATGGGTGCATGGGTTCTATACATATAGAGGGAGAAAAAGAGAGCGAGAGAGAGAGAGAGAGAGATAGAGAGACAGACAGACACCCACACTGAGTAAAACTACTCTGCAGAGCAGTCAGTTACTTACAGCTCACTCATAAATGTGAGGTACATGACAAAATAAATATGTTTTATCTAAATATACAGCAAAGTAATTTAACCTTTGGCCACTGCCTGTTCTCTATATAGGATGCTAATACTGCTACCACCCAAAGACCATATGTCATATATTTAGTCAATAAATATACTTACTAAATTTTTTTTAAACATGCTGCACAAACTCAGTTTTTTCCTCCACAAAATGCCATGTATTTCAAAATATTTTTGGTACATAAAATATTCACATTTTACATAAAAGGTGAGCTAAAATATAAACGTCCAGCTCTAGGGCCAAGGGTTAATTAAATATTCCTACATATCTATGGCATAAATAATCAGTTTATTAAATGAATTACTTGTTATAATATCAGCCAAATTTAAATCTCTCTCAACATGTTAGAATAACGGCCTTGCCCTAACAAAATACGTGGTTGACAAACGGATACATACTGATGGCCATACAAATTGCAATCCCATGCACATACAAACAAATATTTGTTAGTGCAAACAACTTTAATATTCCTCATTAATACTAACTCTTACCTGTAGGCTGGCATTCAGTGCATCTCCATACAAAGTGGGGCTGTGTGTCAAGGTGGGGCTTTTAGACTGCACTCCCCTAGTAATTCAAACAGTATACATTATTATAAATGTTTTTAACCTACATAAGCAATATAAACTTCATTCAGCAGATATTCCTGAAAGGTGATCAATTACCATTAATTACATCACAAGAATATAATAAAATAGAAAAAGCAGATAAAAACATCTATATGTAGAGAAAAATGGAATAGAAAAAGATAAAATTATACAAAGTAATAAATGACTCACCACTTAACTGGGGCTTCCATCAAGCCACAGACATTACAAGACCAAGAGATAAAAATCGAAGAGAGAAAAAAGAAACTTGTTTCAAATCACGTGGCCCACCCAGCCAGTACCTTCATTTTCAAAGTTGTGAAACTAAATATAACGTTTCTGGCAGTCATTTACTGCATTATAGAATATTAAAGAGTTACAAATAAATATGAAGTTTCTGATATGAAAGTACACTTGATGATCTGAAACAAGAGTTATTCAATGCACCAAGTGACCATTGTACCTGAACACACGGGAGAGAAGCTGCTCCATTCCATGGCACAGTAGGATTCTTTGCCTGTGGTATCCATAAGTAATGAAAAAAGAAACACTTAGATATTTTCTAAAAAGTTTCAGTCACTTGGAAAACATTGAAAATATTAAACAGTAAAAGTATACAAAATGTGATAAGAATATAAGAATGGTGTCCAAAGTACACTAAGATAAGAAAATACAAATATAAGAAATATAAGAAATATAAGAAAGAGGTAGAAAAACACATATTGAGAGAAAAAGGAGGAAAACGTGTATTATAAGATAAAAGACAGAATGTACCTTGTCTGTGATGGAGAGTACCTAACTGCATCAGTTCTGGGAAATTCCTATGGGCATGATGAATGGTTATTTTCTATTAAGTTGTACTATCTATCTGTTTACAACAACGGCACGGGCACACACAAAAGCCATCAGATCGACTGTTCGAAAATATAATGTGGGAGAGGAACTGTACATGGATTCCATTAACAATTCATCCATGCTGGAACTTCTGAAGAGGATATGGAGGGTTTCATGTGACATTAAAGGAAGAAGACACACTACTGTTAATGGTGCAGTGCTTCAACTGATCTGTACTTACAGCTACATAGACAGTCACTCACACATTACTGGATTAACTCACCCACTCTCTCCACACATGGTATGTGCAACTACAATGCAAAGCGTCTGGAAACATGGAACATTTCCTTCCACTCACAATCCAGCTCTTCTAACTTTACTTCCTCAAATGTATGCAGTATATGTTGTTACAAATACCAACAACTTCAGGACAACCAGAAATATTTGTTCTGTACAACAAAAAATTTTAATTTGGATCAAACACCTACACAATATTCCATGATCACTTCTTTCTAAATTTCACTGGCAGACTGTTCTACTCAAGAACTGTAATCAACTCCAGGCTTGTTGTTATGAATTACAAGCACAACAAAGGGCATGTAATTACACTACACTTATGTCTTGGAAAGAATCTTCATATATTGTACAAGGTAACTGAAGAGATTTGTTCAAAGTGAAACACGAAGAAATCAAATGTTTGTAAATTTTGTATAGTCCCCGAAACAGTGTTTTGCTGCAGCAGTTTTATTCCTCCTGAATCGAATGGCAGGGAGCTTCAGCAGAGTATTTACAAATATCAGAAATTTGTGACTAGTGCTTTTAAGAAATGATGTGTGCAAATAAATGTGAATACACATTTTATCCCAAAATCTGGTTTAAAAAATCTTAGTATTACATGGCCCATGACCCAGTGTACCAATAGCTGATATGATATAAAAAGCTAGGAATGTACATTCTGTGAAAAAATAATATACTAACAAATACTTAAACTTAGTAATTTACTTTAAAACAGAATATACATTTGAGTCCTGAAATAAATGAGATCAGTTATCCTGTCCACGATATATCACTTCATCAAGTGTATGCATTATTTAATGAAATGCATTCTAAGTATACAAATAATACAGCAGTATTTCAATGGTGTTACTCTAATGATCTATGCTCTTTTTTGTACATATTATAATATATGATAAGAGAATGTTATGTCTTTTCAGTTCAAACACATACTGCAAACATAATTTACGCTCAATTCTGAACACTAAAAACATTCCAGCAAAAATCTTATGATTACACAATATTGGCTAAATGTTGTTTCCATGTATCCTAGGCAGCTGTATGGTACCAGTAATTATTTTCAACCCCCACACCATTTTCCATATTAGCTAGCGAACATAACGAATGCACTTCTTAACCTCTGAGTGAAGATACAGAGGTTAGTATAATTAATAAAACCAAAGTTTCTAGAAGTAGTGCCAATGTCACATAATTTATTTTTATGTTTCCCTTCAAAAGTTATGTTGTGTTTCATTAAAAAAACACACATATCCAACAAAATCATACTCATTAAGTAACCAAATGTGTGTAAAATCCCTTAATACATTCCAGAAGTTCATACCTGTTTTCATTCCAAAGATTTGTTTGGAATTGTATAAGCAAAATAAAGTGTTGAAATTGATTTGCACAGTCTGTTACACCTATTTCAGAAGACATTAAGCAAAGACTATGTAACAACTGTGCAGCATATATGATGAATGCATTCAAATCATTCATAGGCTCAAGCCATTTTACTGTAGCACTCATCAGCTACTCCTGCTGAGAGATTAGTAATCATAACCTAACTTCATTTTACTCTGAGCAGGGAGATTATGTAACTAAATGCCTTTCCTTCCAGTTGTGCTATCCTCTGCAGTGTGGATTTCAAAACCCACTACCCTGTAGAAACTGCATCCACTCCCTTTCCTAACCATGCAGTACAACAACATAAGCACAAACAAACTGGCACAATAAAGAATGTAAATGTCTATAGCTACAGATCAGTTTTAATCCTTGTCAAATTTAAAAATTTCTACATGACAAACAGGAAATTTCCACCTTAATGAACAATATGTTTAATGCATCTACAAAGCACTGCACCCTACAGAACTACACAACTGATCCCAGCCCTCCATTCTGGAAAGTGCACAGCCAAAGCAGATAAGACAGGCAGCAAGGAGCAGTGCAAGGCACGTGTGGGGTAGTGTTCGTGTGATGTTTAGGCATTGTATGCATATGAGGGACAGCAGTGGATGTGACTGATCTGACCTGAATTGTGTTAAAGTTCATGCTTTCCGTCGCACCTCCATTCCTGTCCCTCTTGAAGCTTGGCATGGCACAAACATCAATCACTAAAGCAATGAACTGTAGCAGCGCCAGCAGCAGCAAAGTTTCCAAAAAGTCAGTGCTTACTGTGCGGAGAGGTGGGGTGGAGTGGGTGATGGGGTGGGGTCATATTTCCGGGGACGACCACGAGAAAGATGGCGTCGCTTGACAAACTCTGCATCATCCACCATCCAGAAGGAGCCAAAGTCGTCTTCATAGCGCACAAAACACTTGTGCAGTGACAGATTGGTGCGGATCGCGTTCTGTATACACAGACCACCAAGAAAGAGAAAAGAGAGTAAAAGACAAAGTTTAAGAGAAAAAAAAAGTAGAGAAAATGGTAAAGTCTCATTTCTAGCTGCCTTCTCAGCAAGACATATTCGATTTGAAATACCTTCCGTCGTCTGTCTTGTCCACCCTCCTTGCTCCGTGCTAAGTTGTTAAAGCTTCCTCATGCTGGTTACGCACACACAAACACAAGCGAGACAGAAAAAGTGGAAAAACACATATAAAAACATGTAAATGGAATAAGATGAGAATGGAAGAAATGGGAAAAAATTCAAATCCAAATGTTTGCTAGAAGGAGCTAGAGACTAGAGGAGTCCGAGACCAACTTGCGTGTCCGGCTCGGCTGCGATGTGACATACCCTGTTGTGCACCGTTGGGGCCGGCGCTTGTAAAATTCCACTTCATCCACTGTCCACACGGCACCTTTCACGTTCTCCACCCTCATGAAACATTTGTGGAGAGACAGGTTGTGTCGCACTGCATTCTATACAAAATAATACACATACAAGTAAGCAACGCAAACCAAAAAAACTGGGCAGAATACAAAAAGGAGAGAAACCAAAGCTTTGTCAACACAAGTTGGCAAATGAGTCTTGCAGCTACAATTCCTTTCTATTACTGAAGTGTAATATTAACAAATACTGTAAAAAAAAGCCAAGACAATAGAGCATTCTGTACTAATGCATGCATGAAATCTTCTTTGAAAATGTCTTTCCTCCGTTTATATAACTAAGAAAAATAATTTAAACTGTAAAGAATCAAATTTCATGCAAGCTGAAGCTCCTTGAAATGCAGATGCAGTCACTCTAAAGATTTTACAATGTTGCAAATTTAGTGAAATAACAGAAATACAAGAAAGGGCCATGCTAACTATAAACATTTCTGCTAACTTAATTTATTCTACCAACTTTTAACATACAGATTATTCTCAAATTCTACAGATCTACATAGAAATTAGTTACAACCTTTCTGTGAACAAAAGAAACTGTTTAACATACAAGGTGTCAATAATGTTTCAAGCAATGCTCTAATCTACAGACAATCAATCAACAAGCAAGCAGAAACGGGGTTTTCTCAGTGTTTGGTGAGCATCTTGTTGACTTTCAAACAATTTCCTGGAACAGTACTAGTCTATTATAAGATCATTATTTTCAACTTTAGCAACAAAAGCATCACAGGTCACAAAACAAAGAAATAGTTACTTGTTTTCGTATCCATCTTCAAAGAAAGCAATTTCTATTAGTCAGCCCGCTATATACTACTTATTTGCCATTGTAGCTGATGATGATTATGATGATGAAAATTATGGTAATGATGTGACAGTAATTTTACAAGACGAATGAGTAGGGTTGGATGTGGAATATAGTCAACCATAAAACAGACTGGTGAGAAATGCAATTTTTATCCTTCGAGTAGAGTATACATTTTTAAAAAAAATTCAGTCTCACATAATGGCTGACCATATTAAAACTAATTTGTCTGTCACTTTCAAACACCTTCCAACAAACTGAAAAACAGTAAAATACAAAGAGTCAGAATGATATAAAGCATCACTGCTGATATTTAAATACACACAAGACTTATTAAATATAATCTTAAGGGTACTACACAAATGAGAAATGCTAATGGAAGCCTTTTATAGTCAAAATACAATGAAGCAGTTTACTTGGTTTGTCTCATGTCAATAAATTGAAGTTACCGACACTTAAAAAAATCACTGAATTCTACCCGGAAGGTGGAGTTTGCTGTTGAATCCAAAATGAAGGTAGCTTTTAGTTTATTGACATGCACAAATGAAAGACACAACTGTTGTGTAAAAGCACGCCATTTTAAGTTGGACTGGCTTTTGGGATTGGGCTGTGTAGAGGAGTGAAGATTTTCTGACACTTATCAAACATTACAGTTACCATCTTCAGGGTGACGGAATCTGGAAAGCAAGCGAACGGCAACAACCACACACTTAAAGAGATGAGACACAGCCTCAAATTGGACCAATATAAAGCAAGGCCTGGCCCCAGCTTTGCCCTTCCTATTCAACAGCCGCATACCCATCTCCTTTGCACAGCAGCTTAATACGTTCTATGATGACCACACACACACAGATCCTCTGATGACAAGAGAAACCACCTTCACCTCTCCATACTCCATCCCCCTTCCCATATCTGCCAGATTCCAAAATGCTTTCAATCGCCTTTTTTACACAATTCCATCTGCTTCAAATCCTTTATTCATGTGCTTGCCAAAATCCTGCCCCAGCTTCCCCCCAAAAAATCAGCTTCATTGCGTCTTTACTACAACAGGGAAGATATCCTTATGGGTTAGAATTGCAGTTATGTGCCCTGAACAATCAGAATGCCCCTCCCACACATCACTCACTGCAAGACCTATAAGAGGTCTCTGGCAACCCTGGAACTCACTCATCCCGCACATGATTTAATGTAATGTTTGTCAAAACATGGGGAAATCTCTATTTCTTTACACAGCCTAATTCCACAACCCAATCCAGCACAATGAATGTCAGCAGCAAAAGCTCAAGTATTAGAACCTGTGGGTTTGTTAATTTCTTCTTGAAGAAATTATGTTTGGTGATGTGAAATGCAGTTACTTTGAAAAACAGAATAGGAAAAAATCTGACAAGATTAACACGCATAATGTAAAATAAAACTCTTAATTATATGCTACGAAACTGGTAATGACAGTGCAGAAGTTAAATTGTTTATATTAATCAGTCTCAGAAAGCACATCATTAACAAAAATATTATATGTTGGGCATGAAGACTGATGTCAAACAAGCTATAAGCAAGTTTAAATTTTCAAGAAGGTGTGGGAGAGACAGGGTGAAGCAAAGTTGCAAGGTGTCTTGTTGCTCCTTTGGATGAACCCTGAAAATTTGAGTTTCCTCATCCCTTTATCAGGAAAGCCTTACACTGAATTTATGGAACATCAAACTCTATAAACAAGCTAAGAGAGAAGAAAAATAATATTACTATCATGGCAAAACACCATCTTGATAATAAATGTTCCCATAATCACTGCCCTACACACTTGATTGTGTGCAATGTGATGTAACATGAACAAACAGGTTATGCATTCCATACACTACTTCACCCACTATGGAAGGTGGGCAGTGGTGAAGGTGGGGGACAACAAAATTTTTATTGTAAGTTTTCATGTCAGTTGGACTGATCAAGTGCAAAATAAAGAACTATTACAAAGAGTCAAGAAGGAAAGGAATATGTAACATACAATAAACAGAAGGAAGGCTACCTAAATGGGTTACATCTTTTGTAGGAACTGCCTTCTAAAACACATTATGGAAGGTAAGATACAAGTAATGACAGAAGTAATAAGAAGATAAGGAAGAAGACATAAGCAGCTAATGGATAACCTTAAGGAAACCAGAGGCATTGGAAGTTGAAAGAGAAAGCACAAGATTGCATTCTGTGAAAAACTAGCTTTGGAACAAGCTTGTACCTATCATAACACAGACTATGGAACAGTGAAAGAATGAATGTATGGATGGATGGATGGATGGATGAATTAATTAATTTCTCACAGCAGTTGCTCATCAGCTGATGACTTTCTTTAGCATTTCTGCACCATGCAGTAGCTAGATGAGTGCTGCTCCAAAATGCCAGAACACTTGCCTACTACATGACATAGAAACCCACAAGCAGACCTTGAACTTTTTACTAGTTCAGATGGGCCAGCAGGTAGTATGCAACAAGCTATCATCAATACTCAGGAAGCATTTTATAGGCAATTATTACTCTTTCCCACTCCTCCAGTACATGTACACCCATAGTTGAAGAGAAAGAGAGAGAAAATTAGTGTTATATCTTGTTGTGGCTCCAGTGTATCATAAGTACTTCTCAGCCCTCCAAACAGTGGTGGCAACTGGTACTTCAAATGGTCAAGGTGCTACATAGAATCACCTTGTAGAAGTCTTACATGTATAACAGACTTGCAGTAGGTGGTTATTTGCAACAGAAATCACCCCACTTCATGGTAAACATCCTGAAATGGGTACTAGAGAGGAAGGCGAACATGACAAGTAAGTTGAGTTTAAAACAACATTGTACAGTAAAACTGTAATTGGTTAAGGAACTTTATGTGTTACATATCCATAAATTGAAGAGTATTTATATCATAGAACAAACCAACAAATGCACATCAATAATATATATCATATATTTATCAGTTTTCCAGTGGTCCACTGGTTACTGGTTTTCAGTTCCCATAGTTTTCAGTTTACTGCATCATCAGATGTTAAATTCTGCTGCTCTATAGCCCTGTTAACCTCCTTTTCCCCAATTTAACATTCTGTGGACTGTGCATCATGATATACTTGTGTAATAAAGACAAACAAGATGCACTTTTCTTTCTTAATTTATTTCAATAATCTATCCTCTACATGTTTCAAGAAGAGTGACTATTCATCATCAGGAGGTATTTACTGTATGTGCGGCATGTGGTATTTACCATGCATCTATGTTGACTAGCTGCTAACATGATCTGATCATGTTAGCAGCTAGTCAACATAGATGCATGGTAAATACCGTACGAAGGCTGTCTAAAAAGTATCCGACCTTGAATTTTCCCGCGCACAGTAGTGATGCTAGGGCGGCGCCACTGTGCACAGCGGAAGGAGACAGCTTAATGCGCATGCTGGAATTTTTTCT
>Ga0123355_10012603_pt1 | contig 13104 bp, 15 predicted proteins | sample TergutEmb28metaG_3_FD_89872 | JGI IMG/M metagenome (GOLD analysis project Ga0123355, IMG submission 89872) | Embiratermes neotenicus P1 segment gut microbial communities from Petit-Saut dam, French Guiana - Emb289 P1 | ecosystem: Host-associated > Arthropoda: Insects > Digestive system > Gut ... | reverse complement strand
GGGATATGCAACCGATGCGGCGAAAATCATCTTGCGACATGGGTTTGATTTTGTTGGCATAGAGCGTATTTCTTCATCAACGCAAGAATATAATATTGGTTGACAGAGCGTTCTTGAAAAATGCGGATTTACGCTCGAAGGGCGCGAACGCAAAGCGATATACTTTATGGGCAAGAATTTTGATAGATTAAATTATGGACTACTTAAAGAAGAATGGGAGCAAAACTCATGACAGAAAACAAAGCATACGCCGCCGCAGGGGTGGACATTGAAGCCGGATATCGCGCGGTTGAACTGATGAAAAAGCACATTGCACGCACGCTGGTGAACTCGCCTGTGTCCACAATTGGCGGATTTGGGGGCATGTTTGAGCTGGACTTGACGGGCATCACGCACCCTGTCCTTGTAAGCGGCACGGACGGCGTTGGGACTAAAATCAAAATTGCACAGCTGATGGACAGGCACGATACCATCGGCATCGACAGCGTTGCCATGTGCGTGAACGACATTATTTGCTGTGGCGCAAAACCGCTGTATTTTCTCGATTATATTGCGTGTGGGAAGAATATTCCCGAGAAAATTGCGACTATTGTGTCGGGCATCGCCGAAGGTTGTGTACAGTCGGATTGTGCACTAATTGGTGGGGAAACTGCCGAGCATCCGGGGACTATGCCCGAAGAGGACTACGACTTGGCAGGCTTTGCGGTGGGCATTGTGGACAAGTCCAAAGTGCTTGACCCGACCAATGTGAAGTGCGGCGATGTTATCATCGGACTGCCCTCTTCGGGACTGCACTCCAATGGATTTTCCTTGGTGCGCAAGGTATTGTTGACGAGCGAAAATGCGCTGACTGAGCCGTTTGGTGGCTCGACTTTGGGCGAAGTGTTGCTCACGCCTACCCGAATTTACGTCAAGCCTATCCTTGCATTGCTTGCCGAAGTGGCTGTGAAGTCTATATGCCACATCACAGGCGGCGGATTCCAGGAAAACATCCCGCGCTCACTGCCCGAGGGCTTGGGTGCGAAGATTGATTGCTCTGCTATTGACACCCCTGCGATTTTCGGGCTGATTGCCGAGCGTGGAGGAGTGAGCAAAGCGGATATGTACAACACTTTCAACATGGGCGTAGGCATGACCGTGATTGTGTCGCCTGGGTCCGCGGGTGCGACTATTGCCTCGCTGAAAGTGAGCGGAGTTGATGCGAAAGTGATTGGTGAGATTGTTGATGGGAGTGGGGTGGAGTTGGCGTGAAAAATCCAAAATTCAGTGAAATGACATCGTCTAACTATGTTGATTTCAATGAAGAAAAAATCAACAAATGGGTTGACGATGAAAGATATTGGGGCGATGTTTGTTCTCCTGAAGAATACGCAAAAGCGAAAAGCGGTGACTGGGATGTAGCATTGTATTGTAAACCTGTACCAAAGGCTTGGTTTATCCCATATTTACACAACAATCGCCTTGATGGCGTGAAAATTTTAGGACTTGCCAGTGGCGGTGGACAACAAATTCCAATTTTACAGGCTGTCGGAGCGAACTGTACTGTCATGGACTATTCGGCAAGCCAACTTGAATGCGAGCAGCTGGTCGCAAAACGCGAGGGATATGAAATTAACCTTGTCAAGGCGGACATGACACAGACTTTTCCTTTTGATAATGGCAGTTTCTACATTATTTTTCACCCGATTTCAAACCACTTTGTCGAGGATATTTACCATGTTTGGCACGAGTGCTATCGTGTTCTGAAACCGGGCGGAATTTTGATGGCAGGAATGTACAAAGATTGGGTATATATGATGGATGACGAGGGTGACCAATTATCCGTAAAATACAAATTGCCATTTAATCCTTTGAAAGACCGCGAATTGTACGAAAGCTATGTGGAGCCTGACAGCGATGAAAATTTGACTTTCAGTCATTCATTGGAAGAATGCATTGACGGGCAATTAAAGGCGAAGTTTACATTGACCGATTTATTTGAGATTAAAGATGAAAGCCTGTATTCACAGTATAACTCTATCGGGTTTTGTACGCGAGCGGTGAAAGCAGGAGATTAACGGAATTGAACAAAATTTAAGGAGCAACCATGCTAAACCACGAAAAATTCAGCAAAGAAATCCAGCCGACTGAAGCGGAGATATTCGATTTTGTCGGTGCAGATTTTTTCGCTGACTTAGACAGTCATTTGCGCGAATGTTACAATATCAAGCCAAAGTACGCATATTCAAATTGTGCTATGGACGGCAACATATGGCGTGGGTGGAACATCAAATATCAAAAGAGCGGCAAGTCATTATGCACGCTTTATCCGCAACAGGGGTATTTTTTGGTGTTGATACCGGGCAAGTGGTTTGAAGTGCGCAATGAAAGCACTATTGACCAAGTTAAAGTGGCTTTGGAAATTAGGATTGATGAGATACGCACGAAAAGTGTGAAGAAGCCATGATTAAAGGAGTTCACATGTTAAACTACACAGTATTCGCCTATCTTCAACGTCATTGCGAGGAGCTGATTTTGCGACGAAGCAATCCATTTGGTGAATATTATGAACAGTAAAGGCGGGTATGTGTATATTTTATTCAACGATAAAAACGGTACGCTTTATACAGGCGTTACTACCGATTTAATCAAACGAATATATCAACATAAACAAAAAGTGTATGGCGGCTTTACAGCACGATATAATATCGACAAATTAGGTTACTACGAGTTTCATAAAACAATAGAACTTGCCATCAGCAGAGAAAAACGAATCAAAGGTGGTTCAAGGCAAAAGAAATTGGAGTTGATTATGTTAATGAACCCAAAATGGGACGACTTATTTATTGATTTGAATAACGAATTAGATAAAATTCATAGCCACGAAATGGATTGCTTCGTCGAAAAAACATCTCCTCGCAATGACGGCGTGTTGCTAAACTACGCAGTATTCGCTTCGGGTTCTGGATCGAACCTTCAAGCTCTCATCGATGCGCAGGGGAGCGTCATCCGCGATGCGAAAATCGCACTCGTGCTGTCCACAAAAGCAGATGCATACTCGCTCATTCGAGCGGCGGATGTAGGCATTCCGACTGCCGTCGTGCCGCGGAGTGACACGATGGAAGCGGAAATCATCGCTTTGCTTGACTCGCACAAAATCGACTTCATCGTATTGGCAGGATGGATGACTATTTTCTCCGCCGAGTTCACCGCTCGCTACAATAACCGCATACTCAACACCCACCCTTCCCTGTTGCCTGCATTCAGCGGCAAGGGAATGTACGGAATGCGAGTGCACGAGGCTGTGATTGCAGCAGGGATGCCCGAAACAGGCGCGACGGTGCACTATGTGAACGAAGTGGTAGACGGCGGTGCGATAATCTTGCAAAAATCCGTGCCGGTGGAAGAGGGCGACACCCCTGAGAGCTTGCAACGGCGCGTGCTGACCCAATGCGAGCATGTGATTTTACCGCAAGCTGTGCAAATGGTAGCGGAGAAGATAGGTAAACCATAGGGGCGAACTGCGTTCGTTCGACCACCCCGTCGGCTGCGCCGCCACCCCTCCACAGAGGGGGATTTCTCACGAAACCACGGCATAATTTTGCCTGTACATATACATTTCTGTTTGTCTTGTAATTTAATCAACGCGCAGCGTTGAAAATCCGAGGTTTTTGTAGGCGGATTCACTCCGCCGTAGGAAATCAACAAAATTCACTCCACTTGAAAACGAAGTTTTCAAGTGAATCCGAAGGAGCTTCAAAATGAGCGAAAAAATCATCAACGTCGCGGAGTATCTCCGTGCAAATTCATACCCCGGGCGCGGCATAATCGTTGGCAAAACGCCCGATTCGACCCACGCGGTGACCGCATATTTCATCATGGGGCGCAGCGTGAACAGCCGCAATCGTGTCTTCAAGTGGGCGGGCGACGACCACTTAATCACCAAGGCGCACGACCCTGCCCTGCTGACTGATCCCAGTCTTGTCATCTATTCGCCATTGAGAAAATTCGGCGATAAACTCATCGTCACAAACGGCGATCAGACCGATACCATCCTCGAATTTCTCGGTCGCGGCGAGGATTTTGCCTCTGCGCTTCACACGCGCACTTTCGAGCCTGACCCGCCCAACTGGACTCCCAGAATCAGCGCAATGCTGCACTTCGGCGACGAGCTTCGTTATGAAATGAGCGTGCTCAAGAGCGTGGATGAGGCCGGTTCTGCTGCGTCCAAGATGTTTTACTCCTATCCTGCCAAAGCAGGCAGCGGACATTTCATCCATACATACAGCGCAGACGACGGCAAGCGACTGCATCCGTTCGAGGGGCACCCCATTCCCGTCGCAACGGAAAACTGCCCCGAAAAATTTGCCGAATCATTGTGGACTTCGCTTGATAGTGAGAATAAAGTATCGCTATTGGTGCGATATACCGACCTTGCGACAATGGCAGTGCGGGATATTGTTATCAATAAGCACGCGTAGGGGCACATATTCTGTAGGGCGCGCATTGCGCGTCCGCTAAAAACACAAACGGGCGGGCAAACCCCGCCCCTACCAAAAGAGAGGTTTATCATGAAAAAACTGCTTGCAATCGTATTCACTGTTGTCCTTTTCGCCTCGCTTGGGGTGCTTGGAGTTGGTACAAGTAATTTTGTTAATATGATTTATGCATCACATGAAGTTATTTCGAATGACGAAACACGCGTTTTTTCTCGCGCTATTTATAATTATTCTTGTGAAGAATATGGATATATTCGAAAATATCACGCCATCGTATATACCAACACCCAGCCACGCGAACTCGTATTTTCGTTAGATGTAGGACTTACTTTTACTCCAACTGATATACATTTTTCTGACGACATGGAGTATATTGTTATTTTTCATCGGCAACAAAATATGGGTGCATTTACCCACTTTGAAGTTTTTCATAATGGCAATTTAATTCATGCATATAGTCGAGGCGATTTAATTGAAGATTCTGCCCGAATTACAGATTGTATGTTTAGATTTCGCGTGTTTCTCCATGGCTTAAGTGAAAGCGATGTATGCTTTGATACAATGAAAATATCGCTCACTACAACCGAAGATAGGTCTTTTGTTTTTGACATCTCGTCGGGTGAGATGTCAGAAGTACAACCGCACCAACCCACCCTCCTTTTCTTTTTCCTGATTTTCTCCATAATCGCAATCATAATTGCCGGCGTTATTATATTCGTCGTTACTCTCAAAAATAAATCTAAAATCGAGGTGTCAAATGAACCAACTTCAACTTAAATATGGGTGCAACCCGAATCAATCGGTCGCGCGGCTGTACATGAACGGCGGTGACGCATTGCCGTTCACTGCACTCAATGGCATGGCTGGTTATATCAACTTTATGGATGCGTTGAACGCATGGCAACTTGTGAAAGAGTTGCGTGCGGCGTGCGGCGTGCCTGCAGCGACCAGCTTCAAACATGTGTCTCCCACATCGGCGGCACTGGGGTTGCCTCTTTCAGAGAATCTGGCAAAGGCTTGTTTCGTAGACGACGTGGCAGACCTGCATACTTCCCCTCTTGCCTGTGCATACGCTCGCGCGCGCGGAGCGGACAGGCTGTGCTCGTATGGTGATTTCATCGCGCTTTCAGACGAGTGTGACGCCATCACGGCGTCTCTCATCGCTCGTGAAGTGTCGGATGGTGTCATCGCTCCTGCCTACTCTGCCGAGGCTCTCGAAATATTGCGCAGCAAGCGTGGGGGCAAGTATACGGTCATCCAATTTGACCCGAATTACGTTCCCGAAGAGGTCGAATCTCGGCAAATCTTCGGCATCACTTTCGAGCAGTCGCGGAATAATGCGGTCATCAACGCCGCACTTTTGGAGAACGTAGTCACCAATGACAAAAAAATGCCTGCAGAGGCGGTGCGTGATCTGCTGGTTGCCATGATTACGCTGAAATACACGCAATCCAACAGCGTTTGCTACGCCGTGGATGGGCAAGCCATTGGAGTAGGCGCAGGGCAGCAATCGCGCATCCATTGCACACGCTTAGCAGGGGAAAAGGCGGACAATTGGCACTTGCGCCAACATCCGAAAACGCTGGCGTTGCCGTTCAAAGAGGGGTTGAAGCGCATGGTGCGTGATAATTTGGTGGATGATTACGTGAACGGGCGCGAAATACCCAACTGGAGCGAATTTTTCACTACGCAGCCCGAACCGCTTACTTGTGATGAAAAGCGCAAGTATTTAGCGACAATCACAGGCGTTGCTCTGGGTAGTGACGCATTCTTCCCTTTCGGCGACAACATTGTCCGTGCGCACCAAAGCGGAGTGTCGTACATCGCCCAACCTGGCGGGTCGCTGCGTGACGAGGACGTGACGGCGAAGTGTGATGAGTTAGGCATTGTCATGGCGCATACAGGCTTACGGTTGTTTAGCCATTAGCGGAGCGACACTGATTTTATCAGCACCATGTAGGGGACGACGCCCTCGGCGTCCCGCCACATAAAAGCACTACAAAAACATGAAACAATACGGTAAAATGTAGGGGTAGCAATCTTGTACCCATAATGTTGGGTACTTATCCATCAAACGGGTCGCCGAGGGCGTCGACCCCTACACGGGACAACAAAATCCAATGTAAAACGAGGTCATTTTATGAAAAATTTCGAATTGCGGAACATCACTTGGGAAAATTGGGAAGAATGCATTGAGTTGCAAGTAACAGAAGAACAAGATGATTTTATAGCCAGTAATGATTATAGCCTTGCACAAGCGTATGTGGCAACACTAAACGACAAACGACCGCCATTTACATTTGCTATTTATCATGGCGATGTAATTATTGGCTTCACTATGTTTTATTATCAAGACCACGAAATAAATGATGGTTCTGAATATGAGGAGTTGCCATGTTATACTATACTTCGATTTATGATTGATAAACAATATCAAAATCAAGGATTAGGAAAAATGGCAATGCAAAAAGTTTTGGAGTATATTAAATCCTTTCCTCATGGCAAAGCAAGCTCGATATACTTATCGTATAATCCGAAAAATCAAGTTGCTCGTCATTTGTTTTGCTCTGTTGGTTTTGTGGAAACAGGTCAGTTAACAAGTGACGAAGAAGATGCAGAAATTGTTGCGAAACTATTGATATAATTATGAAAAATCAACTCCCACAACGAAAACAATTACGCCTAAACAAATATGATTATTCAAAAACCGGTGCATATTTCGTGACAATGTGCGTTGTAGACAGACATTGCATCTTAGGCAGAATCCATGTAGGGGTCGACGCCCTCGGCGACCCGCCATCTAAACAAAACCATACCGTTGAATTATCCTCTATCGGAAAAAGTGTCGAAGTGCAATTACATAGATTTTCACAATATTATGACAACATAAAAATTAACCGATATATTGTTATGCCTAACCATATTCATATGATATTAATTGTTTCTAACGGGTCGCCGAGGGCGTCGACCCCTACAATTGACAACAAAAACCAAACATTAGCTGATAAAACTGTGCCTCGTTTTGTTTCTACATTAAAGCGATTTATTCATAAAGAATGCGGTTTTACGATATTTCAAAGGTCATACAATGACCGTATTATACGCAACGAAGACGAATTGAATTTTTATCGCAGATATATTCAGGACAATCCAATAAGATGGAAATATGACAAATACAATTAAAGGAACATCCCCATGAAAATCCTAATCCTCGGCGGCGGCGGTCGCGAACACGCAATAATCTCGAAACTGGCGAAATCTCGCCACAAACCTCAGTTATTTTGCGCTCCCGGCAACGGTGGCATTGCCAGCATTGCCACCTGCGTGCCAATCAAGGCGACAGATGTGACGACAATCCGTGACTGGGCGGTGGAAAACGCTATGGATTTCGTTGTCGTCACTCCCGACGACCCTCTCGCTCTCGGTGCGGTCGACATGATTGAAGCAGCGGATATTCCCTGCTTTGGACCCAATCAAGCGGCGGCGAAATTGGAGTGGAGCAAGGCGTATTCCAAAGATTTCATGCTGCGCCACGGCATTCCCACCGCGGCATATGCCAACTTCACCGAGCTTGCGTCTGCGTTGGAGCATGTGCAATCGGCGGCGTTGCCACTCGTCGTAAAAGCAGACGGACTGGCGGCTGGCAAGGGCGTTGTCATCGCTCACACGCACGACGAGGCTGTCTCTGCCGTGCGCGCGGCGATGGAGGGTGGGGCATTCGGCGATAGCGGACGACATGTCGTCATCGAGGAATTCCTCACGGGTCCCGAAGTCACGCTGCTCACCTTTTGCGACGGCAAGACCATCGTTCCCATGCTGTCCAGCATGGATCACAAACGTATCGGCGAGGGTGACGTGGGGCTGAATACGGGCGGAATGGGGGTCATTGCGCCCAGTCCGTACTACACGGCGGAGATTGCGGCAGAGGTGCAAACGAACATCATTGACCGCACACTAGTAGGTATGCAAGCGGAGGGAATCGACTTCCGCGGGTGTCTGTATTTTGGTTTGATGCTCACTCCCGATGGTGTGAGGGTCATCGAGTACAACGCACGATTCGGCGACCCCGAAACACAGGCACTTATGCCCCTCCTTGAAAGCGATTTGCTTGATATTTTCTTCGCGTGTAGCGAAGGCAGACTTGCCGAAACAGAGGTGAAATTCGCCGAGGGTCACTCATGCTGTGTGATTATGGCGTCGTCTGGCTATCCCGAAAAATACCCGACAGGGTTTGAGATTTCTATCCCGAATGATGTGAATGCCGAGGTTATCCACGCAGGCACGACCCTCCGTGAGGGGAAATATTACACCGCAGGCGGTCGTGTGCTTGCTGTGACTGCGGTAGGTGAATCTGCCGAGGCGGCGTATGCGGCGGCGTATGCAGCGGTGGAACGGATCGGCTTTGAGGGGGCGTATTATAGGCGAGATATAGGGAAAATGGCGATGGGAAAATCGAACTCGTAGGGACGGGCAACCTGCCGTCCGAAAACACCCATCACTCGCTACGCTCGTGTCACCTTCTTTGAAAAAGAGGACTTGAATTCACCTGTAGGGACGACCGCCCTCGGTCGTCAGCCAAGCAACATATGCAAATACACAGAAAAGAGAACACCACCATGCAAATCTCACAATACAAAGCCGATTTAATCGAACTCATGGCAACAAGCGGAGTGCTGATGTTCGGCGACTTCATGACAAAAGCGGGGCGACAATCGCCGTATTTCATCAACACCGGGAACTATAAAACTGGCATGCAGGCGGACAAGGTAAGCGAATATTACGCTGCGCTGATTAGTGAAAAATTGACAGGTCAATTTGATATTATTTTCGGTCCGGCGTACAAAGGCATTCCACTTTGCACTCTGACAGCAGCGGCTTTGTACCGATTGTATGACATCGACGTGGGGTATTGTTTCAATCGCAAAGAGGTGAAAACCCATGGCGATGGCGGATTATTTGTCGGTATGCAGCCCAAAGATGGGGACAGAATTTTGATAATCGAGGACGTTATTTCGGCAGGTACTGCCGTGCGCGAAGTATCGCCTTTGCTGAAAAGTGCGGCAAACGTCACCATTAGCGACATGGTTATCTCGGTTGACCGCATGGAAAAGGGATATAGCGGCTTGACCGCCGCGCAGGAGATGAAGCAAGAGTTCGGAATCACCGTTCATCCGCTCGTGACTGTGGTTGATATTATCGAATATCTGCACAATCGCGAAGTTGATGGCGTGGTTTATATCGATGACACTATGCGTGACAAAATGGAAGCATATGTAGCGCAATATTGTTCGGGATGACATTTAGTGTTGCATCAAATAAAATTTTACGCCCAAAGCTCACCGAACGTCATTGCGAGGCGGCATTCTAAGCCGCCGTGGCAATCCAGGCAATGAGCCGGGAGTTGCATATTTGTGCGAACGAACAAATATTTTGCGTTTGCTGGGAATTTTCACATCCTTAGATATCACAACAAAAGCAAAACGGATAGCTAACGCTACCATGCTTGTTAAAATTCACTCAGCGCAGTGCACAACTCCAGTCTGCACATCTGGATTGCTGCGGATTTTAGAATAAATCCGCGCAATGACGAGCCGCTATTAAATAAGGAGGTACATATGAAAACTAAAAAATACCTGAACCAGCAATACTCCGACGATAAAAACTTATCCGCGCGGATGAATTTGCACGCAAAATACAGCACTAACAAGCAAGGATTTCACGCATGGCTTTGGGAGCACTACAATTTTTTCGATGGGTGTCGTATTTTGGAACTCGGTTGCGGTAACGGTGCACAATGGGAGGACAAAAGCACCCTGATTCCCAATAAATACGAGTTTGTTTTGTCGGATTATTCGCAAGGCATGATTGATATTGTGCGTGAAAAATTTGCAGGAAATAGCGGATTTTCGTTTCAACAAATCGACATCATGGACATTCCTTTTGCCGAAAATTCATTTGACATCGTCATCGCCAATCACATGCTATACCATGTCCCCGACATACCAAAAGCATTGTCCGAGGTCACGCGCGTGCTCAAGCCAAACGGGAAATTTTACTCAAGCACCATTGGCAGTGGCGGTATGATGCCATATTTGCACAATGCGATTAAACGATATGACGCTGATACAACGGCTTTTTCGCAGCAATTTTCATTCACTTTGCAAAATGGGAGCGAAATTTTGAGCGAGTATTTTTCGGATGTTTGTAAATTCGAATACGAAGATTCGCTTTCAATCACGGATACGCAGGATTTGATTGATTGGATTAAGTCAACGCAAACAGCAAATAACATAGAGCATTTGCTTGATGACTTATTCGTTCATTTTGAAGAAATACGACTGATAGAGGGTGCAATTAACATTCCAAAAGAAGTTGGGTTGTTTGTAAGTACTAACGCGACCCCGTAGGGCGTGACGCCCTCGGCACGCCGCCTCACATTCTCATCCCGGACTTGATCCGCAATCTCATGATACATATGATATTGCTGCCCACAAAACAAGATCCCGCATCAAGTGCGGGATGACAAGAACAGGCAGACACAAGGTCTGCCCCTACAAAGATATCAAAACGGAGAACACCATGCTCCAGTCACACATAGAAGATTTAGCGAAAACAGCCGTCAAACGAGGTTTTTCGCACAGCAAATTCCTAACTGCTACCGAACTTGAGCAAGCAAAGCAACGCTATACCACCCGACGTGACTTAATATTTGCTGTCGAGGGAGGTTTCGAGAACGCCGAGCGCTGCATCGTAACATTTCGTAGTCCTGATTGCAATGAATACATGCTCACACGTGCCATATCCGCGCTTGAGCTAGCCCACCGACCGCAGGATATCATAGCTCACCGCGATGTGTTGGGAGCTGTACTTGCGCTTGGACTCGAACGTGATGTTTTAGGCGATATTTTGATTGAGCCAAGTCGTGCCATCTTGATTTGCATGGCAAGTGTTGCTCGATTCATCGCAGAAAACTTGAAATCTGCCGGCAATGTCAGACTTGTCGTCGCAGAAATTCTGCTCAATACATTACCGTCGAAATCTGACAATTATGAACGCATTTCCGGCACAGTTGCATCCCTGCGATTGGACGCTGTACTTGCGTTTGCATTCAAGTCATCGCGCGAACTGGCGCAAGAGAAAATCGCTGCCGGATTGGTGCAACTAAGCCATCAAATTTGCACGCAATCAACGAAAATAGTCGAAGTGGGTAGCGTCATTTCTCTGCGAGGCGGCGGTCGTGTGCGTTTATTGGAAGTAAGCGGACTTTCACAAAAAGAGCGACACAAAATCACAATAGGCAAGTATATGTGACATAGAACAAAAACCCTCCTCATGGAAACATGAGGAGGGTTTGCTATTCGTGATGATTTATTTATTCGCTCTGTCAAGCCATACCAGTCCGGCGTTGAGCGCTTCGTAAAGTCCGATCATATCTTGCTGCTTAACGATTTTCTCGTGGTCGGGCTTATCTTTATCCGTACTAAGGACTTGCACTATGATATTTTCAGGCACTTCGTAGGATGTATCGCCATGTGCGATTGTTTTGTTGGTTAAAACAATCAGCAGCAGCACGTGCTTGTCGCTCATATCGCCGTAGCAGATGAGATTACCCTCGCGCACAAGAGGCTTGCCGCGGTAGATGAGGTGCTTGCCCTCTATAGTTTTTTCGAGAATCTTGGTCATGTGCGGTCGCTCCTTTGTGTCTGATTAGGATAGTATATCATAGTTTGAAGTGTTTGTCAAGCGTGTGGCATCGTTCAATCCCATGATTGAGCTTCCACAATGTGCATCACATATATAACTATATCATTATTTTCAAATAACTCGACATCATCATGCGAACGTGCAACAAATGTCATAGTTTCACCAGCATCAAAAAAACCAAAAGCACTAAGAATCCCCCCAACTGCACCGGCAACCATTGTACCATTTGAGTCATATGCAATAACAACAAAAGTAATTCCGCTTAAAAGAATACCCTGATTGTTAGTCACTTGGACACTTATTCTTTCCCTGCTATTTTCTTCGCAAAAGGTAATATCTGAAAATGCTATATTACGTATTGCGCGCGGAGCTGGAACGATATCTTCAGCATGAAATGTAACATGTGTTGCTCTTTCATAATGTGAACTCCCTAACAAAGGTGCCCAAACACGGGTTTCTCTGCCGTTCAAAATAACAGGAACGTGCATATTGCCAAATTCTTCTCTATGAAAAATTGTATCTCCGTCATAAAAGTTTATGAACATACTGACAGAACGAGCCGTTCGATAATTGTTTGTTACTTGTACGAATATTTGACCACCGGTGTAAATATACTCACCGAACTCAATGCCGCCTACATGCTCTTCGGTGGTGGTGTCGCCATTGCAACCGACCATAGCCAACGATAAAGACGATATGAGTAGTATAAGAGCGATTATTAGACTAAGTTTTTTCATCTCAAAAGTCTCCATGTTTGTATTATGACCTAAACAGCCCTATCAACCTTTGCAGCAACGCATTCGGATTTATCACCATTGGCTCGGTGTGCGGGAAAAATAGTATCATTCGCACGACGAATAGCACTCCCAATGCACCCAGTAGGATCATCATCAGCGGCTTGCGCCATTTTCCTCCCGCATCG
>Ga0123355_10012602_pt1 | contig 13106 bp, 12 predicted proteins | sample TergutEmb28metaG_3_FD_89872 | JGI IMG/M metagenome (GOLD analysis project Ga0123355, IMG submission 89872) | Embiratermes neotenicus P1 segment gut microbial communities from Petit-Saut dam, French Guiana - Emb289 P1 | ecosystem: Host-associated > Arthropoda: Insects > Digestive system > Gut ... | reverse complement strand
TTCCCCTTCGCCGTCAAGTTCGTGCAGGGGCAGTTGGCAGGCCGTTACCATTGGGCGCTGCATTTCACCGGCGTTAAGGGCCTTCCAAAGCGCAATTTTTTCGTTTTGTACAGGCAAAGTTGCGACTTCCATGTAGGTGGTCGCGAGTTTGCGTAAGGTTTCTTTGTCTTTTTGGGTCATTTTGCACACTCCTTAGTTTATGCTTCCTTCGGGGGAGCGCGAGGACGCGCTCAAAATTATCTAACCAAAATTATACCATAAATTCACTTGCCGCGGCTGGCAAAACCAAAAAATAAAATTCAACTGGTCGGTTTTCCCGACCGACTGAATTTGAAAATTTGAGTAGCATGATAAATGCAGGAATTGCGTAATTACAGGCTTTGCTGAAAAAAATAACTGCGAAACGTGTGAAAAAATTCATTTTGTTGCTGCCAATATGTACAATTTGGCGATGCAGTTTTAACACTACACGACTGTAGGGGCGGCCATTGGCCGTCCGGCTTTTATCCAGTGCATAAACATAAAAAAAGCCCGCAAAACGATACGTTTTAGGGCTTTTTTTGTACGTACCCGATAGGAATCGAACCTACGGCCTTCTGCTCCGGAGGCAGACGCTCTATCCCCTGAGCTACGGGCACACGAACCAGAATATTTTATATGCATAATCTTCAAGTGTCAATGGACAGAATGCATTTTAAGGAGTATAATGAATGAATCGAACAAACATTTGCAAAGGAGCATTGTATATTATGAACCAAATTGGTACAAATAAAATCACAATAAAAGGCGCAAGAAACAACAACTTGAAAAACATCGACCTTACAATCCCGCGGGACAAGCTGGTGGTTTTCACCGGGGTAAGCGGCAGCGGCAAAACGTCTTTGGCTTTTGATACAATTTATGCAGAAGGGCAGCGGCGGTATGTGGAGTCCCTTTCTGCCTACGCTCGCCAGTTCTTAGGGCAAATGGAAAAGCCGGACGTTGACTTTATCGAGGGGCTAAGCCCTGCAATTTCCATCGACCAAAAAACAACCAACCAAAACCCGCGCTCCACCGTTGGCACGGTGACGGAAATTTACGACTATTTGCGCCTGCTGTTTGCAAGAGTCGGCACGCCCCACTGTCCAAAATGCGGCAAGGTAATAGAGAAGCAAACCATTGACCAAATTGTTGACCAAATATTAGAACTGCCGGAAAGTACCCGCCTGCAAGTTTTGGCCCCAGTAGTGCGCGAGCGCAAGGGCGAACATGTAAAACTGCTTGACGATGCCCGCAAAAACGGCTACGTGCGCGCCCGCATAGACGGCGAAGTCTTTGACTTGGGCGAAACAGTTGAGCTTGAAAAAAACAAAAAGCATACAATCGAAATCATGATAGACCGCATTGTTGTGCGCGAGGGCATTGGCAAACGCCTGTCCGAGTCCATAGAGGCCGCAATGGTGCTAACCGGCGGGCTTGTGGTTATTGGAACAGAGGAGAGCGACCTCACGTTTAGCCAGCATTTCTCTTGCGTAGACTGTGGCATTAATCTGTCGGAAGTGGAACCGCGCAGTTTCTCGTTCAATAATCCATCCGGCGCGTGTCCAGACTGCGCCGGGCTTGGCATGAAGCTTATTTTTGACCCGGAACTGATAGTACCAAACCCCGCGTTGTCCCTCAACCAAGGCGCAATTGTCGCCAGCGGCTGGAACGCTGTAAAAACTGAGCGTAGCTGGGTTCACGCCATCTTCGACTCGCTAAGTACCGAGCATAAATTTAGTTTGGACACCCCGTATCAAGATTTACCGGCAGAGATTCGCGACATTATAATGCACGGCACCGGCAAAAAAATGCAACTAAACTATATAGGGCAGGACGGCCAGCCGCGCTCGTATTCCCATGTATATGAAGGAATTGTCAACAACATGTGGCGACGCTACAAGGAAACGTCCATGACAAACAAGCAGGACTACGAGGGCCTTATGACCAGCATCACATGCCCAACCTGTAAGGGTCAACGCCTAAAGCCCGAGATTTTGGCCGTTACCATTGGTGAGCATTCAATTTCTGCCATTACGGAAAAAACCATTGGCGATGTGCAAAAATTCTTTGCCGCGCTTACGCTTACTTCCACGCAAATGATTATCGCCGGGGCAATTTTAAAGGAAATACACGCCCGCACAGGCTTTCTCATGGACGTTGGGCTGGACTATTTGACGCTGTCACGGGCAACCGGGTCGCTTTCCGGCGGCGAGGCACAGCGCATTCGCCTTGCCACGCAAATAGGAAGCGGGCTGGTTGGCGTAGTCTATATTTTGGACGAGCCAAGCATTGGCCTGCACCAGCGCGACAATGCCCGTTTGCTTAAAACACTGCGCCATCTGACCGATATTGGCAATACGCTGATTGTCGTGGAGCATGACAACGACACTATGCTTGCGTCGGACTACATTGTAGACATTGGCCCGCGTGCCGGTAGCGGCGGCGGCGAGGTTGTTTTCGCCGGGGATGTGAAAGATATTATCAATTGCGAAGCGTCCGTCACAGGGCAGTATTTGAGCGGCAAAGCCAGCATAGAAACGCCCACAACACGCCGCAAGGTTGACAAAAACCGCGTCCTGCACATCACCGGCGCGGCAGAAAATAATTTAAAAAATGTCTCTGTCAAGTTCCCGCTTGGGGTTTTCACATGCGTGACCGGGGTCAGCGGCAGCGGGAAAAGTTCGCTGGTAAACGAGATTATGTACAAACGCCTGTCTCGCGATTTAAACCGCGCAAGGGTAAAGCCCGGCCGGCACAAGGATATAACCGGGCTGGAACACTTGGACAAAATAATTAACATCGACCAAAGCCCAATTGGGCGCACACCGCGCTCTAACCCCGCCACGTACACCGGGCTTTTCGATTTGATACGTGATGTTTTTGCCCAAGTGCCGGATGCAAAAATACGTGGCTACCAAAAGGGACGTTTTAGCTTTAACGTGCGCGGCGGTCGTTGCGAAGCCTGCGCCGGCGATGGCATTCTAAAAATAGAGATGCACTTTTTGCCCGACGTTTATGTGCCGTGCGAAGTTTGCGGCGGCAAACGCTACAACCGCGAAACGCTGGAGGTCAAGTACAAAGGTGCATCTATTTCCGATGTGCTTGATATGACTGTTGAGGACGCACTTGTTTTCTTCGAAAACCTGCCGCGTCTGCGCGATAAACTGCAGACACTGCATGATGTTGGGCTAACCTATGTAAAATTGGGGCAGTCGTCCACAACCCTTTCCGGCGGCGAAGCGCAAAGGGTAAAACTTGCAACAGAACTTTCGCGCAGGGCAACGGGACGCACGCTTTACGTGTTGGACGAGCCCACCACCGGCTTGCATTCTGCGGATGTGCATAAACTGATTGGCATTTTGCAACAGCTAACCCACGGCGGCAATACCGTAGTTGTCATCGAGCATAACTTGGACATGATAAAAGTTGCAGACTATGTAATTGACCTTGGCCCCGAAGGTGGCGGCGCAGGCGGTGAAATTCTTGTTTGCGGCACGCCGGAGGATGTTGTTAAGTGCGAGAAGTCGTTTACAGGGATGTTTTTGAAAGATGTTTTGTGATTGACCGTAGGGGACGCCGCCCTCGGCGTCCCGCCAGCCCGGGCTTGCGTTATTGTAACAAGGAAAAGAGTTTAAGCACGAAAAGACACGGAAAAAGCATATGACTTTTTCGTGTCTTCTCGCTCTCCCCCACTACAAGTTAAAATATGCGGGACGCCGAAGGCGGCGTCCCCTGCATCTATCACCAGCCACGTTTCACGTTAAAGATACTAGCCTAGGCTTCAAAAAAGCAAACACAATCGCCCCAAGGAATTTCTTATACAGCACAAAAAATTCCGCTGGTGTACATTCACCATTACATACAAGCAAATCATAAGTAACGCCCTTCAGCTCTGACGAAATCCCTGTAGACACAAACCCATTTCGCAAATAAAACTGCCTGCGCTTTTTGCGCTGTTCGTTGTTGTCGGCGTTTTCGTCTTCCATTTCGATTGCAAGAATAATGCGGTTATTTGGGTAAGCCGCCTTTATGCTGTCCAATAGTTGGCTGCCATACCCTTTCGACTGACACTCGGTATCAACCGCAAGACGCACAACGTAGCACGCCCGCGCGTAAACCACGAAATATGCCAGCCCAATCACTCGCTCGCCATCATAATACGCGTTGAATTTTATATGCGTCTTCTTCGCCCGATGCAAAAGAAACCACATGGGTGCCTGCCCAGACGGCGGAAACGCCGACGTATATATGTTGGCAACTGCCCGGAAATCTTTGAACTTCTTCGATGTAATCTCTGCTGTATGCAACATGTCCTGCTCCTTTAAAACCCAAGCATTGCACGTATATCCCCAAGCTCAAACAGCCCAAGCGCGAAAGCAATTGCCGCCAAAACCACAAAATGCACCGGGTAAAATACATAGAAGAAATACTTCATGCGCTTGCCGCGTTCGCCACTGAAATGCCGTATCATGTACGCCACAATAAAGCAACCAACCGGGAACGCTATCGAAGGCAGCATCAGTTCCCGTGATGCGCCAACCATTGCTTCAACTTCCAGCAGATATTGCGGGGCCTGCGTCGCCGCCCAATGAAATGACAGCAACGCAAACCCAACCATGACTACATAAAACGCCCCGGCAACAATTGCCGGCAAGGTTCTTCTTGCGCCTTCTTTTGAAATGGCGTGGTACATAACCATTATTATTGGGCCAATAACCCACCAGTCGAAGCTAAGCACAAATGTGACGGCTATAACTACAACAAAAATTAGCCAGTAGAGAACGCGAATTTTGATTTTGTCATACAAAATCAGCAGCAGTAGCCCCAAGAAAATTGTAAACATAATGTTGAGCCCCGACCCAAACAGCCTAAACGTGACCACGTGCGGGATGTGGGCTATTAGCCCAAACAAGAAAATACGCAATAAGTACTTTTTTAAATTTGATGTGTGCCTGTAGCCTTCCACTACGAAAAAGGCCATTATCGGGAATGTGAAGCCGCCTGCGGCATACAGCACAAACTGCAACCACATTGGCAAAACTTCCGGGAAGGCCATTGCAGCATGGTTAAGGAACATGCCAATTATGGCGATCCATTTCAATTTGTACGCGTCTAAATTTTTCATTGTACACTCCTTGTTTTTTATTTTGTGGCTATATTGTAGCAAAGCAGGCGTGTCTTTGCCAGTAGAAAGTTGACAATACTGCTGTGCGCAAATTCAAGTTGTGACTCTCAGTCACAACTTGAATTTTTTTGCAAAAAAATCTTGACATAATTGCGGGGATGGAATATACTCTTCTTCGGTCAAACGACTACGGCCCGTTGGTCAAGAGGTTAAGACACGGCCCTTTCACGGCTGAAACAAGGGTTCGATTCCCTTACGGGTCAATACAAGCTATGCGTGTTTACTTGTAAATGCGCATTTTTTGCAATTATGGCGCCATAGCCAAGTGGTAAGGCAGAGGACTGCAACTCTTCTACCCCCGGTTCAAATCCGGGTGGTGCCTTGATTTAATTAAACTAAAAGCCCCACAACCATCGCGGTTGTGGGGCTTTTGTTTTGATGATATAATTCGGAAAAAACGAAAGGTTGATAACCATGTTCGAATACAAACCAGACTACGAGCAAGCCCAAAAACGGGTAAACGCATTTTGGAATCACGAAGAAGTAGACCGTCCGCTTACTAACATCACATTCCCAAAGGCGGGGGCTACGCCGTTCCCGCAAAAAACGTACGCCACTTTTGAAGAACAATGGCTAGATTTTGACTACCGTGTTGCAAAAGCGGCTCACGAAAAGGCCAACACCGTTTATTATGCGGATGCAATGCCCGTATTCTTCCCAGATTTGGGGCCGGAAATATTATCGGCTTGGGCGGGGTGCCCATATATTTACGGTGCGGATACGACTTGGACAACGCCATGTATTTTCGACTGGAACAACGACAACGCCGTAATTGACATGAATCATCCGCTTGCAAAAAAGCTGGAAGAATTTACGCGTATGTTGCTGGAAGTTGCAAAGGGCAAATTCATAGTGGGGCTTTCGGACTTTCACCCGGGTGGGGACCACCTTGCCGCGCTTCGCGATGTAGAGGTGCTGGCGATTGACCTGTTGGAAGAGCCGGATGCGGTAAAGGCAAAACTTGCATCTTCCTACAAAGAGTATTATGCGGTGTATGACCATTATGTAAATTGGCTGAAAAAGGAAGGCAACCCAATAGCGTCATGGATTGGCCTAACGTCCGAAACGTCCATGTACATCCCCAGCAACGATTTTTCGATTATGATTAGCGAGGCCATGTTCGACGAGTTCTTTTTGCCGGGCATAATTGAGGAGTGCCGCCATTACGGCAATAGCATTTACCATTTGGACGGGCCGGGCGCGCTTAGGCATTTGAATTCGCTGCTGGCGATTAAGGAACTGGATGCCATACAGTGGGTATACGGCGCGGGCAACGGCAATTGTACAGATTGGCTTGATGTGTACAAAAAAGTTTTGAGCGCAGGGAAATCCGTTACAATGACCGTGTACAATATGGAGCAACTTCGCATTATAATGGAAAACCTGCCTGCACGTGGGCTATGCTTGGATATGTACTTTGCCAAAAACGAAGAAGAAGCCCGCGACTTGCTGAAATTAATAGAAAAGTGGCCGCGTAATGTATAGCACGCGACAAATAGAAATCCCGTATCTGCTAAAGATAGGGCCCGGCAAAATTGCAAAAGTCGGCAAATACCTTTTTGACAAAGGCATGACGCGAATCGCACTTTTCATGGGCGAAGGTATCGAGGACTTGGTTGGCCCGCCGCTACAAAATGGGCTTGACCAATGGAATATTGAGGTGCGGCACAGGCAAGCCGTATCTGCGGTGGACATAGAGAGTATAACGCAAATGGCGTTTTCGTTGCCGTCGGTAGCCGCAATTGTGGGAATTGGCGGCGGCAAAGCATTGGATTTTGCCAAATACGCTGCTCACTTGTTGAAATTGCCGTTCGTAAGCATACCCACGGCCATTTCCAATGATGGGTTTAGCAGCCCGTCGTCGTCCCTTACGGTTGCAGGCAAGCGCAAGTCAGTAAAATCTGGCACGCCCTTTGGGGTGGTGATTGACCTTGATATAATAAAAGGCAGTGATGATATTTTTTTGTACTCTGGCATTGGCGATACTTTGAGTAAAATTACGGCACTCAAAGACTGGCAAATGGCACGTGACAAGGGGCTTTGCCGTTATGTAGACTTCGCCGCTGTTTTGGCATACAACTCGCTGGACATTTTGTTTTTGATGCACTCTTTTGATATTCACAGCGAAAGTTTTCAGCGTAGTTTGGCATCGTCACTGACTATGAGCGGCCTTGCGATGGAAATTGCAGGTTCTTCACGGCCGGCAAGCGGTAGCGAGCATCTGATTTCCCACGCGCTGGATTCTATTTGCCAAAACCCAAAAATGCACGGCATACAGGTGGGCGTTGCTACGTACTTGTGCGCTCTTTTGCAAAAAAGCGAACACGCCGCCGGTATTTCAACCGTTTTTGAGCGGACGGGTTTTTGGGGGCATGTTAAGCAATCGCCATTTGACTACGCGGAGTTTATGCAGGCTCTGAAGCTTGCACCGGCGATAAAAAATGATTTCTATACCGTGCTTTCCGAGCCAGATAGTTTTGATAGGGCGGCTGACTATATTAGGGATGACGAGTTTTTGAAATCAGTTATTCGCTAAATAAATATCGAAAAGCGATAAATAATTGTTGACAAACAAAAGAGCCTCCTTTATACTGCCCGTATAGAGGAGGTTTTTGTTATGAAAACAAAACACATTCGCCACCTAATTACGAAAATATTGGTGGACATCATGTTCTTTGGCGGTATTGCCGCATGTATTGCCGTACCGTTTGCGATGCCGCATTTGCTGGCCTTCACCGGCACACCGGCAGAGTTTAGGATGGTTTACACATTCATTTTCATTGGCAGCGGCATATGTGCTGTGTACATTGCGTATCAGCTAAAGTGCATGTTTAGGACATTGCTTGGCGGCAATCCGTTTGTTAGCCAAAATGTGTCTGGTTTCAGAAAATGCGCCGTGGCAAGTGCCGTTATTGCTGCAATTTTCTTAGGCCGTCTGATACTTTGGTTTACGATTTCCGCAACGCTTATTATGCTGGTGTTTGCGATACTTAGCCTGTTCTGCCTTACGTTAAAGGACCTTTTCAAGCAGGCGGTTGTGTACAAAGAAGACGCAGATTGGACGGTGTAGTTATGGCTATAATCGTAAATTTGGATGTAATGATGGCTAAGCGCAAAGTTGGCCTAATGGAACTAGCGGAAAAAATTGACCTGACTCCCGCCAATGTTTCTATTTTAAAAACGGGGAAGGCAAAGGCAATTCGCTTTTCCACATTGGAAGAAATCTGCAAAGCGTTGGATTGCCAGCCCGGCGATATTTTGGAATATAAGGAGGGGTAGAAGATGGAATTAATTTGTTTGGATACGCCCAAAGAAGCAGGGCAAGTTACAGAAGTTGCGAAAGTTACAGAAATTACAAAAGTTCCCGAAGTACAGCCCGCGGTAAAACGCAAATTGATTGTGTATTTGCTGGTTAGTTTTGTCAGCTTTGTGGTTTTGGTAATGCCAAGCCGGGCAGGGGTTACCGTTCCTATTTTTGTGATAGTTCAAGCGGCTATGATTTATGGCATAGGCTTTAGGCAAAAACAGATTATCGTTTTGCTACCTATTTTCGTGCTTGCGCTGAATGCATTTATAAGTGCCAACCCCATGTGGCGGGTGGTCAATGTGTTTGTAGCCGCCTCGTTGTACGGTGTTATGGCGTTGGATACTTGGTCGAACGGGGTTTTGCTTCGCGTCACAACTAGGATGGTCATGTCATTTTCGCGTATTGTTGTCCCTGTTAAGTGGGCAAAAGAGGCGAGAGTTAAGGATTTGCCAATGCTGCGCCGCGTGATGATTGGCGTTGCGTTATCTATACCTGCGCTTATATTCATTGTTGTTATGCTGTCCCGGGCAGATACAATTTTTTACGAAACGGTTGCATATATCATAGGGGAGATAACCTCGTTGATTCATGCATCTTTGGTTTGGCGAATTTTGGTTGGCGTTGTGGCGGGGCTGTATTTATTTGGTATTATGTATAATATTTTTGCCCCCAAGGGGCAGGAAGTTAGTTGGGGCATAGCTACGCGAAAAGGCGACTGCGTAATACTTGGTGTTGTATTATCATCTGTACTGCTTGTTTATACACTATTTGTGGTGATACAGTTTAGGTATTTGTTTGCGCCGCCGTACAACTTGCCTTATGGGCTGTGTTTTGTGACCTATGCGCGCCGTGGTTTTTTTGAACTTTTGTTTTTGACAGCCGTAAATGTCGCGTTTATTTTGGTTACAGTCTGGCTCACTAAAACGCAGGAAGGGCGCGGTGCCAAAACAATCAAAATTTTGTGTATGTACCTTTGCGCCGTGACGGTGATACTTTTGGTATCGTCATTCTACCGCATGTGGTTGTACAGCAGTGATGATGGGCTAACCAGAATGCGCCTGTTGGTTTTTGGGTTTTTATTCTTCGAATTAATTGGCTTAATATTTACGTTTGTTCATATCATGAAGCCTAAATTTAACATTTTGCCGGTGTACGCTTTGATCGCGCTTAGTTACTTTTTGCTGCTAAACCTTGTGCCGATAGACAGGATAATTGCCCGCGACCAAATTAACCGGTACTTTGAAACCGGCCATGGTGGGATACAATATGTACTAACGCTATCGCCGGATGCCGCGCCGGAAATTGTAAGGTTGCTTAACAGCCCCAACCAAAGTACGCGGACAAATGCAAATAGTTATTTATTTAGATTGAATCGTGCATCTGTAGATGATGGTTGGCGGCAGTGGAACCTTGCGGGAAGCCATGCGCGACGATTAGCTGTTTCGAATGTGAGATAAAACGTAGGGGCGGCCATTGGCCGTCCGCCACTCATATTTTTGCAGAGTAGTGGCAATGCTATACCCGAGGTGATTTAAATGTCAAAGAAAAACGTACTAAACGACGGCGTTAAAAATGCCGAGGAACAACAGAACATTGGCGAACGCGAAAATGTGACCATCGGGAAAAAGAACCCGGCTAAGTCTAGGTAGAGTCAAGTGTAAGTGCCAAGTTGAGCAAGGCGACGAGTGTACAGCGCCGTCATTCCGGGCTTGACCCGGAATCTTCATGCCATAGATTTCAAAACCAAGTTTATCACTGTTTGTGCAAATAAAGCTCTATTATGATTACAGTGGTAGATTTGGCTTAAAGGCTATATCCTAAAGATTGCGGGTCAAGCCCGCAATGACAGAGCTATGTTGCTCGTCGTTTTTGAAAACCATAGCGAGCCTAGCTCACAAAAAACTTCAACGTAAACGTAGCACCCGCACCATCCCCGCCGCCATTCACATCAATATCGCCGCATTGCCCACGCACTATGGCTTTTGCAAGGGGTAAGCCAATTCCCGCGCCACTGCCCTCGAAGCGGTGGAACAGGTTTTTCATGCGGTGGTGTGGTATCCCTTCGCCGCTATCTGTAACGGAAATGAATTTACATATGGGGTTTTCCCCGACGGATATTTGAATCGTGCCGCCCTCCGGCGAATGTTCGGATGCATTTTTGATGATATTAGTCAAGGCTTCTGCCGTCCAGTTTGCATCGCAAGAAATTTTCACATCCTCCGGCATTTGTACGGTCTGATTTTTGATGTCCAGCATTATTTTTAGCGGCGCAAGTGCCAACTCCGCAAGTTTTTGTGCAGAAATTTCTACCGGGTTAAAGATAACCGTGCCAGATTCGAGCTTCGCCATTTTTAGCAGGGAGTTAACCAGCCAGTTGGTTTGCGTTAGGCCCTGTTTTATGTTGGCGATAAATTCTGCCTGCTTTAGCGGCGGCGCGCCTTCCAGCAGGTCCACCATTACCATCATTGCCGTCAGCGGTGTTTTTAGCTGGTGCGAAATGTCGGCCAGCGTATCTGCGAGGGCCGCTTTATCCTGCTGTAGGTTAACATTTTGGTTGCCCAAGCGGCGCGCCAAAATGTGTATGTCGTTCTTTAGAATTGACAGCCGGCCTTCTAAGTTGTCGCGCAGGTCGTGGGCTTGGCCGTCCACTATTTTGCGTATGTCGGCAGAAAGCTGCTCGACCTCACTGCGGCTGATAATCATTGGCACGGTATCCCATTCCCTTCAAAGTTTCAATTGTGGCACCGTCGCCAATTTTTTTGCGCAGGCGTTTGATGTACACGGTCAGCGTGTTGTCTTCCACAAATTGCCCGGCGGCATCCCAAAGCTGGTTCAAAATTTGGTTGCGACTAAGAACTTGCCCCTTGTGTGTGGCAAATGTCAGCAATAGGCGGTATTCCAGCGCGGTTAGGTCAAGTGGATTGTCGCCATGGAAGGCTTTGCCCTCGTTAACTTGGATGCGGATTTGGCCCAAGCTTACGACATCGCTACCCTTGCGGCGGCGCAGAACGGCTTTTACGCGTGCCAAAAGTTCGCCCATTCGGAAGGGCTTTGTCACGTAATCTTCTGCGCCAATTTCGAATGCGCGTATTATGTGGCCTTCTTCGTCTATGGCCGTGAGAAAAACTAGGGATGTGTCGGCGGATTTTAGATTGCTTACAAGGTCGAAGCCGGTGCCATCCGGCAGGCCGATGTCTAAAATTGCCAGATCGAAGTTTTCCGCCATGTTTCTTACAGCATTTTTTGCGGAAGCAACATCTTTTGCGTGGGTAACGCGGTAGCTGGCCTGCTCGAAAGCGTATGTTAGGCCAGAAGAGATTATTGGGTCGTCTTCGACTATTAGGATTGTGTTTGTGTCGTGCATTGGGCATCCTCCTTTGCCAGTCCTGTCATTCCGGGCTTGACCCGGAATCTTTAGGCTATAGATTTCAAAGCCATGCCTATCACCGTTAGCATAAAAGAAGTTTGACCGTAGTTATAGTGATGAGCTTGGTTTAGTGATTGTAGCATGAAGATTGCGGGTCAAGCCCGCAATGACAGGGCTTTTGCGTGTATGTTATAAATTAGGCTAACGTAGGTTGCGGAACGCGCTCCAGCATAGTCTCAAACCCGTCGCGGGTACACATTTGTGTGCCGTCACGGATGATAGATGCCGCCGCTGCCGCCATGGCATAGCGCAGTGTATCGGCGGGCGGCAAATTTTGCGCCGTTGCAAGAATTAACCCTGCAACCATTGCATCGCCCGCGCCTTGTATGCCGCGCGGCTGTATGTCTAGCGCGGGGGAAAAATACGATGCGTCGGGGGTGACTAAAATCGCGCCGTCCGCGCCCATTGATACGCAGGTGAGGGGGATGTTTGCCCGACAGGAATTTGCAATTTCCTTAGGCTCTTTTGGCGAAAGCTTTACGCCGAACGCATTTTCCAGTTCAAACAAATTGGGCTTTACCGCATAAGGTTTTGCTTCGCCGGCCAGCGCATGACGTAGTGCCGCGCCATCTGCATCCAAAAAGACTTTGCCGCGCCACAGAGCCGTTAGCTGGGCATAAATATCCTCTGGCACACCGGCGGGCAAGCTGCCTGTCAAAACCAAAATGCCATCCGGCGTGCTTAAACCAGCCACTTTATCTTTCAATTTTTGCACAAAAATATCCGGCACAAAACTGCCGGGCTGGTTTAGCTCGGTCATTGTGCCGGTTTCTTCTTCAAATACTTTGATGTTTACGCGCACTGCACCGTCCACCATTTCAAAATCGTGCGGTATTCCCAGTGAGTCGCATTTTTCTGTCACCTGTGCGCCGCCGTCCGCAAAATTGAAGCCGATGCAGGTCGGGGTTAGCCCCAAATTTTTTAGCGCGACAGCAACGTTTAATCCCTTGCCGGACGCGCTATTGTAAGTATGGCGCACGCGGTTCATGCCGCCGTATGTGAATTTAGGGATGTTGTACTGCCAGTCTATGCATGGGTTTAGGATTAGTATGGTTATCATGTGCGCCTCCCGGATGTAAAAAAAGACGCAATCAGCGTCTTAATTCCTGTCTATTCTCGTACAAAACATCTATGGTCTGCGTGTAGTAATCAATTATGCGCTTGTG
>Ga0123355_10012601_pt1 | contig 13107 bp, 5 predicted proteins | sample TergutEmb28metaG_3_FD_89872 | JGI IMG/M metagenome (GOLD analysis project Ga0123355, IMG submission 89872) | Embiratermes neotenicus P1 segment gut microbial communities from Petit-Saut dam, French Guiana - Emb289 P1 | ecosystem: Host-associated > Arthropoda: Insects > Digestive system > Gut ... | reverse complement strand
CGACTTTTGTCTGGGACATTTATAATTCTAAGAAGAACTCAGCGTAATGTAATAAAAAATGCGCATTTTTCATGTAAAGTACCTGCTACTCTTGTCACATTTTAATGACACCTGTATTTTCTCGACAGATTTTCGAAAAATACTCAAATATCAATTTTCATCATCCGTCCAATGGAAGACGACTTGTTCCATGCGGACGGTCGGAGAGGCAGATATGATGAAGCTAATAGTCGCTATTCGCAATTTTGCGAACGCCGCTAAAACAGGGAGCAGGGAGAGGCTACACACCGACGGAGGTGCTTCGAAATGAATATAAATCTGTCGACGTAATTAGTAAATTAAAACCGCTGTAATTCCCTCCTTTAGTTTCCAAAAACCCGAGAATACTACAGGAGAAGGATTATATTTAGACTGGATCTCATATCATAAAAATTAAAATACTTCATTTCAAGCCAACTTCCATTGTAATAACCATTCAAACACATTTAATGAACTGTGAAGCTCTGAATAATATAAATTTGGAATAAAAGTAAGCGCTACATGTTTCGACCCCATAGGTCGAAACATGTAGCTCTATGAAAGTATTATTATAAAGTTGTGTTCAATGGTTATTGCGTATTCTTTATTTTATATTTGAACACAACGGGATACAATTAAGTATTTATATAAATTTATATTTCTTACATTAAAATAACAGCTGTCAAAATTCCAAATAACGACTCTGTTTGAGTTCAGTTGTTCATTTGTTTCTTTGCTAGGTAGCTACTAGAATGCTCAATTCTAAAAAAGTTCTGTTGTTTTCTATAGAAAACTATAAAACAGGCTATATATGTCCATAAAATAAGTCAAAGAGTAACAGAAACATTAAGTATATACAACATTAATAAAATTATTGTGGATTATAGACGTAAGCGGATACGGCATTTATTACGACTGAACGATACACGCGTTCCCAAATGAAAGTGCAAATACATTCCAAACGGCACAAGAAACACACTGTTATAGACGTTGACCCTGGAAGCTGTGACACAGGGTGAAATCAGATTGTTAGATGTGTATGGCCAGTAACTGATGTGTTCCACATAAAACGTCATGTGGCAAAACTGCAGTTGTATATTGTGCTTGCGAGTTAATGCTAGTATTTTCTGTTGTGTTGTATCTGCTTAGAGTGCTGCATTAATTTGACTTCAAGGCTGGGTATAAACACGTAGAGTGGAAACGGAATCTGATGGCACACGGTGACGCACGGGAGGAGAAGTGAAGGAGAAAGAGGCGAATGGAGTGGGTAGTCAGCAGTCTGGCACTGTATCGGAACACGTTCTATCCAGCATTACTACCACTGATGCGCACACCTCGGCTGCCAGCAGCCGACTGAACTGACACCCCCGCCGATATAAATGGACTCGTCCGTTTCGCTGAAAGACCAAATCTGGTTTCTGCGCGTGTGCCATCACAATCCGTTTTCACTCTAACAAATGGCGACCTGTGGAAAGTAAAAGACGTAGTGAAAGAGGCTAATGTTTTTGATAGGATTTATGCCTATATGTCTTCACCGTAATGTCACCCTGCAGACATGAGACCCTAACCATGCTATCAAGGTCAAATCTGTTTTCTTAAGTCGATCAAGGAAAATATGGACAAACCAGTACCCACGAAGACGGTAAAAGCCACAGAAACATCGCTCGTACTTTGTTGCTGCTAAAACTGCATCAATAATTGCGAGGCTGCGTTTTATAGCGGCAGCATTCAATCAAAACAGCTTCTCCTTATGCATTACACAGGCCATATAAGCGACCTACTTAGTAAGAACAGCAATTCACGTGCAGATGTCCATGTAAGGGCACACCACGACACTTACGAAGGTTGTTGCTTCACTTCTAACAACTCGTTTCGATCTATCTCCAAGAGGGACCAATCCGATAAACCAACGTTGTCAGTGCGCCATGTGCAATTTAAATGCACGATGAAAAGTAAGCTATCTTCTACGTGATATTTGCCGAACAAATACATGCTGCAAGATAAAGGACTTCTCAACTCTAGAAAGGCTAACTTCTAAAAATCAATGAAAGCAGACATTTTTTCATTTTATAAGCGCGAAATGATTGATATAGAAAATTTGTTTCTAAGCTGAAAGATGTCGACAAAATTATGTTTATAAGCTTTTAAACATAATTTATGTAGGATAGAAGCTATGAAAACTGAAACACTGGTAACATACACTCAGTTACTGAAGTGAGGCTCTGGTAGGCTTAAATGAATGACTTTTGTTCATTCCTGCAGACATAACTTAATCTGTTCCGCACCTGGCGGCATGAAACATCAAACTCATGTGGATTTTATCTATATTTTATCAGCCTAAACAATACTTCCAAGTTCCTCATCGGCACGTGCAACCTGTGGGACACAATTATATACCTCACTTTACTGCTGACTAAGAAATAACCTGCCTGTTCTCCGATTGGGGTTTCCCTAAAAATAATTTCACTGAAATAAGTAATACAGCTGCCATCAAAATCGAAATTATTGCAGTTGTGTCCACATTACCTTCGTCATGTCTCTCTGTAAACAATTCACAAAAGACGTAAATAACAACAGTGCACCTAACCTCCCAGCCGTCGCAATTAATTTCTTGTTGCAGTAAACATTACAGTCCACAAGTACACAGACGTTACACGGGATCCTTCTGCGACCATGCTAATGGTGGAAGCAGCAGGACCCTCTAAAATGTCAAGATACTTGCACCTGACTGCATGACGTCACATACCGGATGACGCAATCTTCAAAGTCGTCGTGAGAACTTAAAATGTCACGAATAAATGTAGCCCCAAGTTGGTGACATCGCCATTACATAAATTGTTAATAAATAAATAAGAATAAATTGTTGTTAAACACATATTTAATATTGGACACTTTACTACCATGGCGCCCAATTTTGACACCTATTTGAAATACCAAATAGATCGTTTCATGCATTAGACTTTTGCGTGAGTATTTAGATGCGTGGCAAATAAAGGCGAAATTGCTTTATGCATTATACTTTGGATGGGTCCGTAACAAGGTTCGCAATATGGTACGGAACGAAACTAAGAGTTTTTATATAACAGAATGAAGAAAATATAAAGATGACTAAATAGGCATGTCAAACGAAGTATAAAATGGGACGAAACCTGAATTATTGTGTCTCCACAAAACAATACGTCAAATCTGCTGAACCCGGACAGAGAACTTCAGTCGAGTGTAGCAGTAATAGCAGTAGTAGAAAAAGAGCGAGTGGTTCCATTACAGTTCCTACTGACACGTAGATCTTTATAGTCCCATTGTGTCCCCTCCATATTTTAAAATGGGGTTAAAGTACCATGCAAAGCTTGGCAGTGGCTACCAGGCTTATTAGGCCATTCACCCTCGTGTTTTCTAGATCCTTGGGGTCAAGAACATATGACCCAACGTTCTGTATCTTTCGCAAGCCAGTACCGGACAATGACCCACAACATGTACAATATCTTCTTTTTTGTACCCGCACAGTTGGCAGCCCTGCCGAAGTGTGGGCCCGAGTTTAAATACACAGGTTCTAAGGGTTGGGCAGCCTGCTAACAGCTCCACAGCCACTTTAAGTTTATGTTCTGTTTAGCAGAGGTTCACTCATCAGGGTCTTGGACTGGCGACAAACTTTACAGTCTTCCACCTGTTCAGGTGCGCCTGACTCAAATGACTCCTGATGACAGTCGTTTCTAATTTAAAACATAAATACAATCGCTATGTAGTTGTAAGCCCTAAAGACAATTTCCCAGCTCAGTTCACGATAAGACGTCTCAAATTAAGAATTAAACGTACCTGATCTGTGGGAAGTTGTGGTTCGATCTCCGGGCTAGAAGAAAATGACCACTTGATCCGAATGACCTAAACTCATCGCATTCAATCCGTCCTAAATTATGAAATATTTGACCAAACCCCTAAACGCGCTTTAACCTTTACAATCCATGGGGCTTCAAACCAAAAAGCAGGTGGACAGGCGTCAGGATGTTCGTGAACTCGCGTGTTCTGACTCCGCCTTGAGGATAAACGGGCGTGATGGCCGTCTTTATCACGTGACGCCAAACTCTATGCGGTCATTGGCCAAGGGGAGGAGAGTACGTCACACACACTAACATCCGAGGCCACCTGAAAGTGAACATGCAGGTTTCCATCCACGAAAACCGATATGCGATACGAGCCATCTAACCTTTTGAAAGTGTAATAAGCAAACACGAATTCAAAATTGGTCCATACTGTATAATTACCTAGTACAAACTGACTGATTGCTTACAAGCATTTATATATAATGATGTGTTACAGCTCACATCATTTGATGACGAAGAATGGCTGGCCTCTCACGAGCAGATGCAGGACGTATCAGACACGTCTAAAATAATCTGAACATTAGGGAATACGTAATAACATTACGCGCATCTCAGTTTGTGTAATGCCAAATTACGAAAATACTTACATATAATCTCCACGATAATCGTTGCTGACTAAATTAAAACGAGATATGAACTCTGTCGCAAAAGGATTTTGGAACTTGCTCTCTTCTACTCTAATCGAATCAGAGAACTTAAGCATAGCGGTAAAGTTCTCTACAAATCCTAGCAACAGCGCTACAATCAATACACAGTTCCTACTATGATCGACTTAATCGCTTTCCAAAGAATACGGTGAAAACACAGCTATCTGGACACAAAGGATATACAGGTACGGAACAAAGATTACCGTGGCAAAAGGAGTAACCGGAATTATTTTAAATTAAATATGGATCCAAAGCGGGATGGGAATTGAAAGAATATCAGTTATGTTGAGGTGAATGCTCACTTGCACAGAAATACAGTACTTCTTTAAGTAAAACTAGTCCTTAAAATTTTCCTATCTAATCACAAAATCACAAGGCTCGACAGCAGTTCGTGTAATTCTATCATACCAAATATGACGACGTACCGTTCGGCGGGTCTCGAGCTATTATAGGTTCTCTGTATGGATGGACGGACACCGTGCTTACTAGGCGCATCGCAGGAATGCGAAAGGCTCTAAAATAGGCATTAACCCAGAAAATCAGGAAATATACTGTGATAAAAATTCATACAAACTCAATTTCTAACTCACACCAAACATGCAGCATCTCAGTTACACTTACCAACAGATTAGGCCTAATATTGTTAACAAAAGTAATCGTTATTGTGAAGCTTTCCACACCATGCATTCCTGCAGTCAGTCACTTCTTTCATCCCAACTAAGCTTACATAATATGTTAAATAAATAAATGTATATAATGTATGTAATTATAAACTATATAATACACGTACATAATATGTTAAATAAATATATGTATTCGACACATTATGTGCATCTATTTGGAATAAAAGAAACGACTCACTAAAAGTAATCGCTGTTTATTCTGCGTATAAATACGAAACACATAAATGTACTAATTTTCTTGGATTATACAGGCGCTGAAGATTGAGGCTTCAAGCTCCTCCGAAACATTGGTCAATATGCACTAACTGGCACAGCGCCACATTACAAAAACCTCCATCCTTCGTCACCACCATCAGCACCGCTACGAGAATCTCCTAACTTGCATATGCACAGCTTTTACTATTCAGATGCCACTATATCGCCAACATGGAGTTCCTATGGGATAACAATTTGGATACATTCCCAGTAAGAGCTGTGTTCAGTCAGTGCGCTTGTGCCAGGGAACACTACAAGTTGCAGTCGCAAGGTAGTTCACGCAGGGTGGGCAGGCAGGCAATGTACTGTACATACAACGTAACAATGGCGCGTTCGAGCAACCACTGTTGTAATAGAAAATCAACAATACGCTGTGTGTGACGCTGCGTTACATATCACTGTGAACTATATAAAGATACTGAATGTTGCATAATGTTTTATAGCGAATTTATGTATTATGTCTTCATGCAAAGTGCCCGACATTAACCAAATTTGGGGTTCCTCGACAGATTTTCGTAAAAGTTCTCAGTATCAATCTGTCCAGTTACAGCGGTGCTCATACATGCGAACAGACGGATATGACGAAGCTAATAGGAGTTTTAGTGACTACGCGAACGCGCTACAACACAATCAGCCATGCTTTTCAGAGTCACTCCTGCACAGCCTGAAGCACAAGATGCTATCCAGGTCTCTCGCAACAAGTTGTGTAATCCCTTCTTATGGAGCGGGTGGGGTGTAAGGAGACAGCAAGCTCGAATTATATAGCCGTGCTACAGATTATTGTACTTTTGAAAAGAATATTCTTTTGTGTTTTCTCAGTCTAAATCAAGCCTGCCCAACATTACATGTGCGGGCAACTTCCAAAATATGGTCTGCATGCAAGCAACATGAAACTCAATACACACATTAAGAAATCCCTAAGTGTATGTGCAATACCAATATACTGATCATAATAGGAAAAATAAATTAAAAAACGTAATTCACAACGCAGCTAGAGTGTCGCTAATTTTAGCGCATTTGTATTGTATAAAACGAATGAGTAACATAATGTGTGTCTCCATAAATAAACAAACAGCTCATGAGTTCTCACAGTTGCTTCAGCGTTGACAGAGGAAGGTTTGAAAGATGTTTTCATCGTTTCCAATATCCAGACGGACAAAATAAATGGCGCAGACAACATGCTGCCCGCGAGCCACGTGTTGGTCACCCCTGGTCTAAATCATTAAGTAAGGTATGAGACAAAGTCCGCCTAACGTAATCGTATCGCAACGCAAGAGTTGCATCAGGTTCACATTCGTTTACTCTGCACACTTAAGCATCACTTAGCAGCAGATGAGCTACTGGATGCCACTTTTCCTCAACCATCACTTAGCAATGCATTGAGAGAGCCGGAATGCCACTTGCTTCACTTAGCAGCATGCTGACAAGTTGGACGCCACTTGCACTTGACCATCTCTTAGCAGCATGTCCAGAGACCTGATGACACTTGCTGTACTCTTACTATCAATCAGCTGACGCACGGCATGTCAAGGGCAGAAATAACACAAGCTTAGCAGCAAGACTCGGGTATTCAGTGTCGCAAAGGAAATGTTAACTGCCAATTAACACGTCCAGCGCTCTTTAAGCACGTTCGTAAAATTGTGAAAAGCGACTATTAATGTCGTCATGTCTGTCTGTCCGCCCGTCCGTCTGTCCGTGTCCGTCCGCATGGAATAACTGGGCCCTCAATGGACGGATTTTCATGAAATTTGATATTTGAGAATTTTTCGCAAATCTATCGAGAAAAATCAAGTTTCATTAAAATCTGACAAGTAAAACGGGTACTGTACATGAAGATCGTTGTACACATATTACAATGCTTCGCTGAATTCTTCTTAGAGTGAGAAATATTTCACAGGCGTTGTAGAGAAAATCAAAACACACACTTCATATTCAGTAAGTTTTTTCGAAAATCGTGTCGTTTATAAGATAAAAGTGGAAAAATATGGTCGAGCCAGATAGGTCACAGATGACAAATAATACGACGCAGGAAAGATGAAATTTGCATTCCGGATAACTAAGGAAATAATAGGTTGAAGAAATCCAACGAGATGCAACAGTATGCAGATATTTATTCACTGCTAAATTACTCTACATGTTTCGGGCGTCCATTGCGCCCATCATCAGGAGTATACAAAACTGTGGTTGCAGCCCAGAGACGGTCCCAAATCAGTCCTTATTTTGTCACGTTTGAGGAAGCTTGCTCCCCAGATAGTATGATCTGTACCAGAGGCTGCAACTACAGTTTTATGTACTCCTGATGATGGGCGCGATGGACGCCCGAATCATGTACAGTAATTTAGAAGTAAATAAATATCTGCATACTGTTGCACCTCGTTGGATTTCTTCAACCTTGAATTACGATGCACGGAACCATGAATATAAAATTTAAGGAAACAACAGACACACACTCATAATACTTAATACTTACTGCTCTTCCACGGCAGCAATGGTTACGCGAACGTGCCTCTATGCTACCTTATACGTACACTGCCTGCCTCGTTACTGCATGTACTTAAATCATCACATCTAAACTGGGCTTCAATATATGTAATAAATAACGTAAACAATAACAGAACAGGTCAACTGCATATCCAACACGCAGATGATAATGCACTGCAAGAAACAAGGACTACGCCTTGTTAGGGTTACTTCATCATTACTTTCAGATTGTTAAAAAGAAAAGAATGTGGTATCGCATTAACCTTTTAAAGCCTACCTGTAACTTTACATACCACAAGGTTTGACACTAAAAAATTCTACATTGTGATCACATGGAATTTGTGTGTTCTGTATGGATGTCGGAACAAACGGCAAATTTTTGCCTTATGCAACATTACAAAATTGGGTTTTACAACCGAGGTGGAGAATGTTTACTGCGCGGTAGGCACAGTCCTTATATAACACGGAAAAGTTCCGTCTTTAAAAGGTTAATAATTAAATTCGATTACAGACATCTCAATGTGTGTGTGCGTGTGTGCGTGTGTGTGTGTGTGTAATATAACAACGGAAACATGTACCCAAATTCTTCAAAAAAGCGAGATGTGTAGACTGACATCACAGAAGTATTACAGAGTCAAGGAGGAGAGGAATAGCCTACGAACAATAACAAGGAAGACTAACTCGATTGGTCACATCTTGCATATGAACTGCCTTCTGAAACACGTTACTGAAGGAAAAATAGAGGGAAGGATAAAAGTGATGGGAAGACGAGGAAGAAGACGTAAGATGCTATAGGATAACCTTAAGGAGAAGAGAGGATACTGGAAATTGAAAGGGGAAGCACTAGATCGTACTCGGTGGAGAACTCGCTGCTATGGACCTGTCGTAAGACAGACTACGGAATTAATTAATTAATTATGCGTTTATTTATTCATGTACCCCCTTACGAGCACATGATAACAAACCTTGTACACATCTCACGCATCCTAACGTGCACAGTCTATTAACGAAACAACAGTGACAACAAATCGCTTCATGCACTAAAAAATACAAGTATATACCGCTCCCTTCCATGGACCTTAGGCAAGACAGACTACGCAACGTATGACCATCTCCTAGTAACAACAGACAGAGAGAAATGACAAAAAGAAAGAACGGCAACCGAATAACTTTATATTACTTCTCTATATAGTACAGTACATAAGCACCGATATAGTTTTCCTCAGTCCTCCTTTGGCAAACGCCTGGATAAAGAATAAATTAGACAACGCTGAATGTCAGACCTTTTTCAATTCGTAATCCACCATCTTTCAACCATTCGACGTTGTATGGTGCGAGAAGGTCGCCGCGACATGACAGAAGTCATAAGTAAACCAAATGCAGTGATCGTGATGACGACGTGACAGTCCCGTCACCTTGCTTCTTTCGCACACAGCAGGCTCGATCCAATTGCCACGCGCGTATAATTTCTCACTTACATTCAAATTTGTATTCAAGGTATTTAGCACTGATACTCTGTCTTTTCTCTCCATTCCTTCCGTCTTTTCAGCGGTTAGAACTTACGTCATTGCGCACAACACACCCCTCACACATGTACATCAGCAAAATGAAACGATGTTTGAATAGCTAGATATTCGTACACACCCTTCCCGTCTGACACAATAACGCAAAACTGCATTTAACGGAACTGTACGATAAATCGTGTCTTGGGTGATGGCGTAATTGTACGGCAGTGTGGACGTCATAGCGCGTTTTCTAATAACGTGCAAGTTATCACTGAAATACAGTGTGTTCATTGAAAAAAGAAACACGGCTTCGCCATACAGTTAAATGTGTATACCACAACAGCGAATGCATAATATGTAGTACCATACTGACATAATTCCCTACCATACAAACAAGACAGGCAATGTACGTATAGCGTAACAGTAAGGCGCGTTCTCGTAACCATTGTTGCCGGGAAAACGCAATTAATATTACATATTCTGAGTGTGCGTCTGTAGTTTTGTTATCAAGCATGCAAAGCGCATGCGCCATGTTATAATGTCATCTGTGGCCTGTCCGGATCTACAATATTTCTCCACATTGTCTTGTAAACGGCACGATTTTCGGAAAAATGTCTTTGAACATCAAAAGTGTGGTGTGATTTTCTCTACAACTTTTGTCTGAAACATTTCTCATTCCAGTATTACATAAATGTACAAATGTCTTAATGTAAAGTACCCCCTGTGCTTGTCAGATTTTTTTTTAAAAAAACTTGAATTGCTTCAGCAGATTTTTTAAAAATATTCAAATATCAAATTTCATGAAAATCCGTCCAGTGGGGGCCGAGTTGTTCCATGAGGACGGACGGACAAGCCGTTAGCCATGACGAAGCTCGTAGTCGCTTTTCGGAATTTTTCAAGCGCGCCTAAAATGACCCGCTATCACAATAAAGTTCTAGAAGAAAAATTATTTCCTCGAACTGAGACTCATTTGATCAAGAAAACGCAGCGCACCCAGTTACGGCTGTGAAAGACGACGGCTGTTCGTCTGTTTGGTTGTCAAGGTCAACCATATCTCCCATCACCGATATTCTTAGTTGCTGGATGCACACTTGGGACTAAATCATGCGCGTAGGCCATTCAGGAACCGTAGTAAAATGAACACCCTGTACAGTTTAGTACTGCGCAAGATGGGCTATAAGAATCCATGCATAATGTATGGCGTAAGGGACGCTGTGAGTGTTTCTTTGTAATTCCGCTTCACGGTCTACATACAGTCAGGCACACAGAAGACACGTTCCAAAGCGAATACGAATACCAAATAAGCTACATAATTCGTATGTTAATGACATGCTAAGAAGCCTCTATGCCCTGAAATGCAGTAAATATACCGCACGGCACGCTTTTGACACTTCAGTAAGAAAACTTCCATTTTCAAAGTAGTCTGCTACAGAAGTCGGGGGGTAGCTGGCTCTCCAAAAACGCAGAGCGAGTGAAGGATAACAGCATAAGGTTACTCTTCCATATCGTGATGGTATACGGAGGAATGGAGGCAAAACATCTTGAATTAACTTGTGGAAGTGAGAGGTCGGTTTCACGATTCGGGAGCTCTACACATGCGCACAAACCAAGTAGAGTACGTGTTCCAGTTCTTAATGAACGTGTTTTTGAGGGGAAATTATGCCTTTTGTGTTTTTTACTTCGGCATTCGTGTAAAAACGCTTTTGTTCTTAGGGATCCCAATGTTGTTAGTACTCTTTCTGTATAAGAGGTAGAGTTCGTGGGGGACACACATGTTCACTGTTTTTAATTTTTTACTTTCAGTGAAGCAACAACGAGCAACAAGAAAAATCGGTTTAACATTTCCTCAGCATGCAGAATAACCAAACGCTGTTTCTGATCAAAATACGGAGTAAACACCAAATCGCGTATCAAAGGGAAGAGTTTCTACTGTAGATTTAAGCCTGATTACAAACAGGCTGTCAGGTGGTACGCGTTGGCTACATAGACCTATCGGCTATGGACCAAACACAGCTCGCAGTCTAATGAACAAGACAGCTTTCACGAGGCATTATCCAAATTAGACTGATGTAAATACAAGTGTCGGAGGAACACGATAAAATAAGGCAAAAACATGTGTCTATGTGCTTGCCATGTTGGTTGAGGTACTGTGCCACAAGTTGGAAAGTCGCTGATTCGATTCCCAATTGGGTCATTTGGATTTTTCATTGATATAATCCCTCCGGCCGCACTACGACCCTGGGATCGACTCAGCCTCTAACATAATTGAGTACCAGAAGTATCTCCTGGGGGGTAAAGGCGGCCGGTGTGTAGGGCTGACAACCTCGCCACCGTCATGTGCCGAAGGTCTAGAAATTCTGGGAGCCTCAACCTCCTGGAGCCCTAAGGGCATGTATGGGGATTGCTTAACTTTACACACTTGCCACAGCCTGCAAGTGCTGATGGGTAACGTCGCAGAGACAGAGTATACAGTACAAATAGGCACCGAACTCGACAAGCCTAACAGAAACAAACTCCAGAAGTCGTTTTCCTGGACTGTGTGATAAACAGAACAGGCCTACTGTAATATGGGGCGTTTCTACATACTCTCAGTCCAAGCAACGTATCACTGAAGTTGCCAACTTTAATGGTTAAGAAGAGTAAAGTTAACCCTCTAACTTTCCATAAAGGTATAGAGGCAGAGTAGAGGTACAGATCTACTCTTTCTTTAACTTCGGCGCTAGATAAGGACGAGTGGCTAACGCCACGCCTCGGACGCTTTATCTCGGGGGAAGGAAACCCGACAGTCATTGTATAGGAGGCTAGATGGGTCCCAGGGTCGGTCTGGACGAGTGTGGAAAATCAGGGGCGCCAAGCCCGGGTTCGGACGCCCCAGCAAGGGCACGGCAGCTAAAAATATTTACACTAAATTGGAAAAACTGGCTCTTAGTTGCACAGTGACTTGGGCTTGGTCCGAAAGGGTTAATTTGTGCAGTCGACAATGATAGTGCCGAGACAAAAATTTATGCAATATAGTTGGGCCCATGGCCCCCTTCCGAAAGGCTGGGCCCCGATAATTTGTACAGGCTTCCCTCCCTTTCGTCGGCACTGCGGAAAAATGGCCTCTACCGGGATTAGATCCCTGCACCGTCCAGCTCGCAGCGGACCGCTGTACCTTTCGCACTATCCCGGCCAACTATAGCTACATTCAATTCACACTATTATAACCGGTGGGAATAATTATTTGGTTAGAAGGTACACAATTATTTTCTGAAATGTAGGAATACATATGTTTCCGAATGAGGGGAGTTAGAAGCATCTGGTAAGGGATATAAAAGGTCAGTTGAATACCAAAGAGAAGGATGGTTACAGGGCAGAGAGTAAGAAAGAGTCATGTGTGAAGTAGGATAGACAGATAACTGAAGAAAGAGACAAGTGGAGGTTAGAATAGGATAGAAGGTGCGCTAAGCATTTACAAAAGGGAATTCTGGTTGTTACGTATTTGTGAACGTCAAGTTTAATGGAGTTTTGAAGTTTGCTGGGACAGTCAAAATTCGAGGGTTTGACACTTTTTCGAAATGTAAATCACGAGGGGGTGGATACCGTGTTAGTTACGGTAGCCCATTAAAAATGTCCAGTAAAGTACGCTACTACGGGGCTT
>Ga0123355_10012600_pt1 | contig 13107 bp, 12 predicted proteins | sample TergutEmb28metaG_3_FD_89872 | JGI IMG/M metagenome (GOLD analysis project Ga0123355, IMG submission 89872) | Embiratermes neotenicus P1 segment gut microbial communities from Petit-Saut dam, French Guiana - Emb289 P1 | ecosystem: Host-associated > Arthropoda: Insects > Digestive system > Gut ... | reverse complement strand
GGCCGACTTCCAAAATCAGCTCGCTACACATCTTCGGCGGTCTAACAATATCCCGATGCGACCACTTCGCTGGCGCTCTCCTGTCGAGTTCCTTAATGTCCAATATGTTTGACAACCCTACATCCACATGACCGACCGCTAAATCTAACAAACAAAAAAACGCGCTATCCCGTCACAAAGACTAGATAGCGCGTTTTCTCAATCTTACCCAAACAACCGCCCAAGAGTACTGGGAATCTATGATGTTAATTCATTCGCCCTAAATGAATTTAGGACATGTTCAGATTTTCCATCAAATCGGATTTTTATAGATTTTGAAAAAGCATAGGTTTCAGGAGCGTGCTCTATTATGGTAATGCTTGCATTTCTTTCATTCAAGATTTCAAAAATCGTTATATACCCAATTCCGCTACCGCCAACCCCTGCGCGAGTGGTGTGTTTTTTTATGCCTAAATTAGACAATGTTTCAGTTTCAAACGGGATGCCGCTATCTTGAATGGTTATTTCAAAGCAATCATCCACTACTCCCATCGTCACCAATATCCGTCTGTATGTGCGATGGGATGTTGCGATGATAGCGTTCTCTATCAAATCCGCAAGCAATGTTTCCAACCTTGCCTTTGAAATAACGCTTTCAGCTATGTCCTCCATGTTTCCCGCCAATACAAAATCAAATTCAATATCGCACTCTCCGGCTCTTAAAAGCATATAACTGAGGATATGATCAATTCGCTCTATTTTTGTTGACGGCAAGGACTTGTGCTCTCTTTGCATTTGCAAAATCATGTGTTTGCGCTCTTGCATGATTTCTTCTAATTCACTGCGAATGGCCAAGCCTTTTGTTTCCGTGTCAACATGTGCAGTGCGACTTAAAAAATCATGAACGGCATTATACATGGCTGGAATCAGTTTGTTGTCTCTATGCACCGCTTTTGATAAAAGGTCATTCGACTCAGACAGCTCTTTGATTTGGGAAATATGGCGTTCCATATCGCGCTCTTTTATGCGTTGTTGGTACAATGCGGTCGTATGGTGTCTCCACCAAAAATAGATTCCTAATGTGCAAATATTGATTACAACCAAGGTATAGATTGTCCAGAATGCGATGCCTGCATCACTGTATATTTGCTCAGAAAAAATGCCGGCAGCACTCATTGTAATCATAATTAACACGCTAAAAATCAATCCGGTACGCAGCGCTTCTTTGTTTTCTATAAAAAGTATTCCTTTTTTCAATCGCTGTATCTTGAATAGAAAGTTTACGAAAACAATCGTTAGAACAAACACCACGGATTGCAGTATCGCCGATAAAATGTCTAGCATATTTGGTGCAACAATATCAATAAATGTAGTTCCAACTGTCACAAAATGGATTGTTTCAAAAATGAAAATTGACAAAAAAGAAATTGATACAGCCAGCCGATCCATTCCCAAACTGATACCCACAGCAATGATAACAGTTGGGATCAAAAGAGATAGTTTGCCCCTTGCTACAATGCGAACAAAGATCCCAACCGATACTAAGAATAAAAGCTCATACAACGGCGGCACAAATGACAGCGGTATGCTCATCACAACGGAAAATATGATGGTGGCAGCCATTTTTGATCTTGATACGTTTAGACCCAATATTCTCCAATATGCGTATAGGGCAACAATCAAAAGTCCAAAAAATCTAATAATGAGAAAATAATCCATACCGAACACGCGCCCTCTTTAAGATTTATTCTTGATTTTTTCTGCGTAATAATAAATAAACTCTGTCATAGTCGGAACACCCTTGACTGAATGTATCCGAGCGGTATAGTACCTTTCCAAATCCTCAATACATGCTGTTTTCCATGCTTTTTCAATGGCATTTTGCATCGCCCGCTCTACGCTGGCCTCGCTCTTATTATATTTTTCTGATACAGCCGTAATAAATCGCTCGCTTTGACCAGCCATGAGCAAAGTAATACTATCAATCAAATATTTACGGCCCAATACGCTTGGGGAAATTCCAATCCGGTCAAGCTCGGTGATGATTCTGCTTGTATTTTTCTGCTGTTTTTGTCGAGGGGTATCAGTGTTGTCAGAACGGGCGATCCGTTTTTTACTGCTATGAATAATACTTTTTAATGAACAGAGAAATTCAATGACGCGTTTTGCGCTGTAGTCATCTTGGCTTTTGACCATGATAAAATCAGCACCCATTTTTCGTGCGCCATCATGGGTGATGTGGCTTATGTTGTTTGTTGTTACAAGCACATATACGGGATAGGATAATCTCATTTCCCGCAAGGAATCTAAGAATGCTAGGCCATCTCCATATCCTTTGTGTAGCTCCAAATCTAGAATAATCGCATCGGGCTGTGAATCTACAACATACTCCAAAGCCTTGTCGATATTATTTGTGACACCCACTAATTGAACGCCGTTTCTGGATTCTATGTATTGGATCATTTCTTGGCATTCCACAGGCTCATCTTCTATCAAAAGAATAGATAATTGCTTTTCCATGATTGCCCTCCATTTCTCTATAACATATTATCACATATTACAACGAAATTCAACGTTAATTAATGTCGCAAACTAATTTATCTCTGCTCCGATCTGCGGTTAAAATTAGTAAATAACTTTCTCCTCGCAACTTTTGATTGCATAAGGGGGGAACTAAAAAAGTAAATGGAGGAAACGGATATGTATGAATACAGAAGCGAAACTCTAAAAAAGGGCATTAGATGGGTAAAAGGTGCAGCAACGGAGGCAGATGCGTCTAATCTTGATGAGTTACTGAATGAACGTGCGGCAGAAGGCTGGGAACTCGTAGCCTACGCTTATACGGGTGAACTTGCAAATGTAAGTGTAACTATGTTGATTACGTTTAGAAAAGCAAAATAACAGCAAATGAGCCAGACAAGGGAGAAAAACTAAGACATGAAAAACAAGACAAAAAAACAGCTGGTAATAAGCCAAATTATTCTTGCCGTAGGTGTTGTAATTGCAACGCTTATCTTGATTAGACCCGGCTCCAATTTTGATATTAGCGAAGACTGGTTTACATTCTTTCTAATCATCCTCTTGCCCAATATCTATATTACGACTGCAAGTGCCGCCCTTGCCAAGGACTCTAGCAAGGATAAAAAAGATGATAAGCAGAGAAAAAAGTAACGAATAAGCAACTGCTGCAAAGGACGAAAAGCCGCCCCATACCGTGAAAATCGAGACTTTGAACAGAAAAACCAACTCCCACAAGGCGCAAGCCTTGTGGGAGTTTTGGTCACAGCCTATTGAAATATTACTTGTTTCAATAACGTATCTACCAGCGCTCGATCCGGGGGACTTGTCCCCCCTGTGGTCACTGCACCGGCGGAGGTAGCGATCCCCAGGGCGGCTGCATTACGGAGGGGCAGGCCCTCATGGAACGCGTATACGAGGGCGCCGACCATGCTGTCGCCTGCGCCTACTGTGGATTGCGCCTGGATCGCAAGGCCCGGTGCGTAGAGTGTTTCCGTTACGGTCACAAAGAGTGCGCCTGCGGCGCCCATGGAGACGGCGGCCAGTTTGATGCCCTTGTCAATGAACTGCCGGCAGAGGGCGGCGCAGTCGTCTATGGTTATCTCGCCTTGTCTGCCGAAATATTGCATGAGCTCAAAGGTATTCGGCTTGATATAATCCGGTTTTGCCTCTATGGCCGCCCGGAAGGCTGCGCCGTCTGTGTCGAGGAATACGGCGGCGCCTGTTTCCTTGACTGTGTGGATCAGATGGGCATAGGTATCCGCATCTGCGCCCTGGGGTAGGCTGCCTGCGAAAACAAAGGTGGTGCCGGGGGAGGCATAGCCCATCAGTTTCTGTTTCAACGCCGCCATCTCATCAGCCGACACCGGGGCGCCCGGTTCGTTGAACTCGGTAATCCCGTGGGCTGGACTGTAGACTTTCAGATTTGTGCGGGTGGGACGGTCTGGTTTGACGAAATCCGTCTGGATCCCCAGGTCGCGGAGCATCCGCTCCATTTCCGCCCCGGATCCGCCCCCCAAGAAGCCGCTAGCCACGGAGGTTCCCCCCAGGGCGGTGATTGTCTTCGAGACGTTGATCCCCTTGCCGCCCGCATCCAGAACGATGTCCTCAAGCCGGTTGAGCCCACCCTGGACAAGGGCGCCCACATGTGCAGTCTTGTCCAGGGCGGGGTTTAGGGTGACGGTTACGATGTTACGCATTTAAAATATCTTCCGGCCTGGAATTGGGCCGCTCCAGCACTGCCCAGTTTCTCGGCGCAATTAACTCCACCCAGGTCTCATATCCGTCTGGCGCGGTGGTGTGGGTGTGGGAGTTGGAGGCCTCCTGGATGTAGAGATAGAACCAGGCGGTTGGATCCATATTATCCGGCCAGGTAACCATGCCGGGGAGGAGACTGTCCACATTTCGCGGCAGGCGGTGCAATACGCGGTTGACGATGGCCGCGGTCTCTGCGCGGGTGGCGAGGCGCTCCGGATGGAAGCCGCCGCTGCCGTCGCCTTGGATCCAGCCGGCGTCCATCATTGCGTTAATGTAGTCGGCTGCCCAGTGGCCTGCAATATCGGGGAACAGGTTATCTCCCTGATAGGTGAGTCCGGCGGCCCGCGCCATGGTGGCGATCAGCTCCGCCCGGGTAATGGGCTCCTCTGGAGCAAATGATCCGTCCGGCCGCCCCAGGAATATCCCCGCCGCTGTCATGGTGGAGACGGCATTGTTGAACCAGTCCGTGATATACACATCGGAGAAGGGATTTTGCTGTGTCCAGAGCTGTGTCCGGTAGTCATCGGTAATCAGGCGGAACAAGATAGTGGCCACCTCCGCCCGGATGATCTCCCCGTCGGGACGGACAAACCCGTCGGGGTATCCGATGATGTAGGCGTAGTGAGTGGGCGTCCAAGGCAGGGGGGGCGGTATGGGCGGAGTGGGCGTCAGTGCATAGTAGTTATCCACCCTGACGACTGCGTCGTCGCCGTCTGCGATGGGAACGGAGAACAGAGGAGCAGTGACAGTCGTCGATTGGCCGGGCGGTGATAACACCGGCGTACCGCTTCCTAATTCGATTATCCCCCATGCGACATGAGAAAGGGTAAAATCGGGTACCGTGTAATTGAACTCGCTAATGCGGTACTCTCCCACCGCAAGGTTTTGCAGGGCGGCCCCCGCCGTGGCGGTCTGGAGATCCAATACGAGTTCATAACGGTTCGTGGTCGCATTTAATACCCAGGGGTCATTCTCGTTTGGCAGGACGGGCACCCCGGCTACTGCATCTGGCCCTTCAATCTTGATCTGGAAATTTGCCGGTGGAGCTGTAGTATCGAGCCCGTGGAATATCTTACGTACTCTGAGACTGGGCAAACTCCCCGGAGGTTGTGGGGTAAAATATTCGTTGGCGAAACTGATACTTGCAGTTTGGCCCGATACGACAGTTGCCGTCCCCACGCCGGGTTGGGGGAGATAGAGATAATTGGTGCCGGCGGCCATTGATCCGCCGACTTTTGTGACGGAATACACACCGGGAGGCAACGCGACGGGAGTCGCAAGTTCGTATCTGTTTTGTGCTGCGACCCAGACAAAGTCGTCCGGGAAAGTCAGGGTAATGTTGGGACCGGGATCAGGCATAATAACCGTAAATTGGATTGGATCTGTGAATGTTATGCCCGACGCTACCGGCCCGGGTATGCCATCGAAGGCGAAGGCCTTTGTGATCATCAAGTTGCCCGGTAACTCTACTGCCAGCCGTCCGTTGTTGCCCAGCCACTGTAAGTATATAAGGAGATTGTCTACGAAGGAACGGTAAAACGACACATGGGGCGCTGTGGCAGTGTTATTTGTCTGCTTGAGTACAGTGCTTCTCCCGCCGAGCAGATCGGCGCTGGTGCCGGGCTGATAGAAGGGGTTGTTCGGATTGGGCTCATAGAAAGCCAGTGTGACGTTTTGATTATTGCGCCAACGGTTTGTATAGAAGTAGATCGAACCGTCCGGCGCTGTGTTTGCGCTCGTGTATGCGGCGGATAATCCGGCGAGGACACGTGCCTGATCCAATCCCACCGTGTAGGTTACTTGGACGGGTAGTGTATTTCCGCTCACTGCGCCGGTATTAGAGTCAACTGTGCGCATGGGGATCAGGCTCGCCGGGATGTACCATCGGACGAGTTGATCGCCCGCGGCCAAAGCACGGCTCGTAGGAACCTGGGCGCCGGTGGTGCCGACGGGAGGATTTAAAATCTCAGTGAACGTACCGCTTTGCAATGCAGTGACCACATGGAAGGTGATATACATTAAGTTCGTCTGCCCGCCGGTGACAATGGGGGTGCCGAGGGTGCCGACCATGGGGTATACCTCTACGAGAGCGGCGGCATTTCCGGGATTTGTGTAGCCGAGGAAATTCCGGTTCGCGTCTGCATAATAGGAGATGAAAGTGATATTGCCGTCGGCGATATTGGAGTCGAGCAACGCATTCACTGTCGCCTGGTCGACGTAGGACGGATCGGCGGATGTAATGCCGTAATTTAAGTGATTGTACAGAATTGTCTGGTAGGCACTCAACACGGTTGCATTTGTGAGGTCAAATCCGGCTCTGGAATAGGTAGTGCCGTCAAATGACAAGGAGAGCCCGTCCCGGAACTGCATATACTCGCCCAACACGTCAGAGAAGACGAGCCAGCCGGAAAAGTCTGCGCTCTCTAACTCGCCGACATCGGTGACAGTCTCAATGCTCTGCTGTTGGATGCCGGTGGTGATTGCGGTGAACGCATCTTGCAGAGATTGGGTATCTGTGGCGGCGAAGTATGCGGTGGCGAAGGCCAGTTGTGGGAGCCCCAAAGTGACATCAGTCGGAGGTGCGACATTCACGTTTACAAATGTCCCGGCTGTATTGCGGGCGGAAAAAGAGATGGTTTGCCCGTTGGCCAGATCCCGGAGCAATGCGCCCATGGTCGAGGTCGCCGGGTCGTTGGGGTTCGACGGGGGGACGGCATCGGCGTTGCCGGGAGCAGCTGTATTGCCGGGATCAAACGGGAACATGGCTGCGGGGATGAGGGGGCTGGTTGCGGCCTGCCCGCCGAGACCGATGGTATAGAAGCCCACCGACGCCGCAGGCTGATCTCCGGGGACATCGGTTCCGAGATTCCAGCCGCTGGGGAAATAGTGATTTTGCACCACTTGTTTTCTGTGGGCGGCTGTCACCACAGTCAGCAGGGCGAGACCCATATCGGCGGTTGTGCCGCTACCCAGATTTCTGTTTGCGGTGCTGGGCGCGGTTGCAAAGAAGGGATCGCTCCAGCCCTGGGTCGGTTCACCGTCTGTCATGAGGATGATATTCGGCCTGCGGGTGACGGTAACTGCGCCTGTGACGGTGCCGGTAGCATCTGTCTCAGGCACGGAAATTGTGGTGTTGGCATTTGCCAAAATCTGTGCGCCCGCATATATGCCCCACTGGGTGGGCGTTGACCCCCCCACGGGGAAGCTTGCGGGCGGAGCAGTCGCTCCGGAACCGGCTACAGCAACGGCGTCAACCACTACAGTGGTTGTGCCGGACATGTGGAAAAATGTACCGTTACGCGGCGTATAGCGGCCGAGGGACAGAATGGTTTGCACATTGGTGCCGAAAGCCACGACGGAGATACGGTTATTGGGGTTTGCATCTAACAGTATGCCGATGGCCTGGTTGAGAGCGTCGACCAATACGGCGATTCGAGTACGACCGTTGATGTCGGCATTGGAGCTCATACTGCCTGACACGTCGATTACAAACACAGTATCTGCCGGGATGGCATAGCCGGACGTAATGGGGAAAGATTGGCTCAAAGCGGAGAGGGTGACATCAAATTCGTCGTCCGCCGTGCCGAGGACGACGCTCTTATCAGTCCATATGCGCCCGTCCTGGATGCGGGGTATGTCCAGCCACCCCATGTCAGTTGAAGTGTCCGGATCGGCTACTTGCTCAGAAATTGTCAGTAGTGCAGACGCCGGGGCGATGCCGTCGGCGGCCAGCGTGTCCGAGGGTGTGACCTGGGTTGCCAGAACCGGAGTACCCAGTGAGAGGATCAGCAGAACGGATAAGAGAACTGCCAAGAGCCTTTGCGTGAGTCTATGTGTGGTAATTTTTTTCATGTCTATCCCTCCTATAATTTGTTAAGAGCCCAAAACGAGTAATGTGTTCTGTCTTGTCTTACAAAAATGCTACAGTTATGATATCATTTTTTATTTATTTTGTCAACCATTGTTTGGCGAAATATGGCGAAAGCCCGGCTAAAAAAATTTTTAGCCGGGCTTTCGGGGTTCAAAGAAGTTTTGATTTGTAAAAATTTATGTGTCGCGCTTATCTTACAGTGAATGTCTCCAGCATAGCAAGGACATCGTCTAAATAATCAGTCTCGTCCATTCTCGTGTAAGTGATAATATATGCCGTTCCATCGGCTTCTATGATAAACTGATAGATGGAGTGTACACCTGAAAGAGCAGATGTATACGCTATGAAGATTCCGTCTTTCCCGTTGGCCTCGATATACTCATCTATAATGAGTTCCATATCCTCGAACAGGGACGCAAGCACATCAAGCGTGGCATCTACATAGTCGTCAAGGCTCATGCCCTGCATATTTTCTGTGACAACATTGATATTGGAGCCATTTCCGCTGGGTGCGGCCAGAACGGTGAGGCCTGCAATTTCCATGACAGTCCACCCGTCCACAGTGTTCATTGACCAGTCATCGCCGGCAAATAGAGCTTCGCTTACAGTGAATGTCTCCAGCATAGCAAGGACATCGTCTAAATAATCAGTCTCATCCATTCTCGTATAAGTGATAACATAGGCCGTTCCATCAACCTCTAATATAAATTGGTACATGGTATGTACGCCCAGAAAGTCGGATGCATACGCTAAGAATACGCCGTCTTTCCCGTTGATATGAATATCTTCATCTGCAATGAGCTCCACATCTTCAAGCATGGATGCAAGTGCATCAAGGTTGGCGTCTATATAGTCGTCAAGGCTCATGCCCTGCATGCTTTCCGTGACAACATTGATATTGGAGCCATTTCCGCTGGGTGCGAATAAGAAGCCAGCGTTGATAACCCACCCGTCCGCAATCTCCATTGACCAGCCGGCACCTGCAAATAATTGATCGCCATCGTCCGCGGGGGGCACTTCCGGCTCCGGGGTCTCTTCCGGCACGGGAGTGGGTGTCGGTGCGGGTGTTTCTATGGGTTCCGGGGTCTCTGCTGGCGCGGGAGGTTCTGTGGTGCCGCACGCGGCCAGTCCTGCTACTAAGATAAGAGCCAATAGCACTGCAAATAGTCTTCTCATTGTTTGTGTCCTTTCTGTTTGAGTGAAAACTCAAACTTTGAAATTAAGTGTTATAGGGTTTACTTGTCTTTGCGATCAAATTTAGTCGTCTTCTGTCGTATCGGCATCATCAGCGGGGTTTGGTTCCGGCGGTGCGGGGGTCTGTGGTTGTGTTGCCGGAGTTGCCGGTGGACTCATGCCTTGAATGTCATCAAAGTTAAACATCATCCCCGTGCTGTCACCGGCCATAAAGATTGGCATGACGCCATTCCAGCGCTCAATCCACATGGCCATCAAGTTTGTATCCGTCAGCTCGGCGGCCTGATAGCGCAGGACGTCAGCTTGGGCGCGGGCCATCACTCGCTCCGCTTCCGCTTCGTGACGGGAGCGCTCCAGATCCTGATACGCTCTCAAGGCGTTCTGTTCCGCGATTCTCACCTGTTCAATGGCATTGCTAAATTCCGATGAAAAATGAAAATCCACAATATTGAATCGTTCCAGTGTAAATCCGCGCTCTGTAAAAGCAATTTGTAATGCGGATGTAATGTCAGCACTGACTCGGGCGCGTTCTGTAATCAATTCCTCGATTGCGTAACGAGCTGTAATATCTTTTAATGTCTCCTCTACAATTGGCCTAAGTACGATGCTCTCATATGCGATGCCGATTGTCCGAAACACATGGGCAGATGAATCCGGGTTTAATTGATAGTTTACAATATAATTCATCCGAACCGCTTGCAGATCCCGCGTAACTGCCTCTGTGTGCATCTCCATTGCCACAGTCCGGTTGTCCATCCGCTGAATTGTTTCAACAAATGGAATGCGGAAAGTAAGGCCCTCCTCGGCAGTTCCTGTTACACGTCCTGCCACCACGCGGACGCCGGTGTGACCGGCCGGGACAATCGTAATTGTAGAAATTGCCGCAATGATTAGGACAACTGTGAGAACAGCGGCACCAATCATTCTTCCGATCCGGCCCCCACTGTTTGTGCCTGATGATTTTCCGAACATTAACCCATTCTCCTCTCTGTGCTTTTATTTTTATCATGCCCCCATCCAAGGGAAAGAACCTGCAAACACTAAGATTACAGGCTCTATTCAATGCTTGCAGAGCAGTTGGTACACTGAATTATATCATAAAGTAACCTCCACCCGTTGTCAATAGAAGGATATGGGGATTGCTTTTGCTATGTGTAAGAGTACATCTCGTGTGCTGGCAAGTGATTCTGCCTTTCAACTGTGGTTTTTGCACACAAAAAAATCCGTCAATTTAAAATTGACGGATTTTTGGTCGGAGTTGAATTATGGGAACTGTACAACCAAATGCTGTTTGGTTGTATGCCAGAAATGCTTATTTTATACGCCGCCGTCTTCTAGACTAAGCATATTTCCTTCCGGGTCGCTAAAGACCGCCATATTAAACTCGCCTTCCATATCTACTCTCTCAATCTCAACTCCAGCCTCTTGCAATCTCTTGTAATCAGCTTCAAAATCATTGGTATGAAAGACTGCACCCAACGTAGCTGTAGATGCTGTGTTTTCAGAGACAATGTATCCTGACGCTCTCTTTGCTAAATCATGAGAACAATACATCGCAAAAAATGGCTCTCCACCCTTGCGATCCGAAAAACTGGTGTATGGACCATTTCCATCTCCATAAATTGGAACTAATCCAACTTTCTGCGTATAAAATTCATAGCATTTGCGATAGTCTCCTTTTACTTGTACAGAGGCCGTTACTCGATTGATTCCCATAAATTTTCTCCTTAATACTCATTTTAATTTTGTATTTCAGAGTTTATTATATCAAAGATAATGCGACAACAGCATGTCGCATTATAAACTAGCGAGGAGCTTCTCGTTCCGCTTACGGTTATTCAGTTCACTTAAATAAGGTTTTTGTCTGTATCTTGACGGCAATCTTGAATGTCGTAGGCGTACACCGCATTGTCAACGATTTCAAACACAATACGATAGCGCTTGCCAAACAGTTTATATCGGAGCGTTGCATCTGCTAACATTGAGGTCATATATAATGGGCAGCTTTCCGGGTTTTCTTCGAGAAATTCGAGTGCTTCTTCGTATTCTTGATACAAACCAACCGCCGCACGTTCACTCACACGAGCTAAAAACGCAACGTGATCAGCAAATCTTTGATCGGCCGATGGTTTAACGAAAATAAGATACTTTTTAGCCCCCATGCTCTGCGCCCCGCTTGATGGCCTCACGCATATTGGCTAAGGATTCTTCAGCAGTTAAAAATTTACCGCCCGCTTTCCGATATGCAATCGCTTCATGGAGGATGGCCTCACGTTCACGGCCAACATCCCGCCGTACAGCAAACGGAATGCCGCCGGCTTCCATAGAGGCAATTAAGAACATACGAATTGCCGTCGGCGTGTCTAACCCCAACGAGGCAAAAAGTACATCAGCAGACTCTTTTAATTGATCGTCCACACGCACTTGTATTGTTTTTGACATGCAAATCAACTCCATTTCATTACCATTGTATTTATATTATAATAAATATGCAGTAGCATGTCAACACATCGCCTATTCACGTACACCTACACGGACGGCGTAGAGAATGCTGAAAAGCTAGGGCGGCGCGGACATCGCCCCTTGCAAAAATTTTCTTTCGGCTTATATGTTTGCTACGCAAACAAAATCTCCAGCACTTCACCAGTTGATTGACTTAGTGCAATAGAGATGTCTCCACCGAAAGCGCCTTCAATAAAAAGGCGTTCTTCTTGAAATATTACAATCCAAATATCACCTTGTTCATCAAATGCCACGCCTATTATAACATAATTCTCTCTGTGTTCGCTGCCTCTCATCCCTCTGAATACAGCCGTAGCAACTGTCATTGCGGTTTCTTTGTCCGGTATTATATCATCTGTGTATACACCCCCGCCCGTTTGGTTAGCCCTATCAGAAGCAAATGTTCCAGGCCAATAGCGAACTTCTATATTTGATCGAAAACGTACATCTAATTCCATGCTTTCTATGCTATCATTTGAAAATCCATTTTCTGTTTGCAAAGAGTCATCCATATCCTCGCCTCCATTTATGTCTGTACCAGCGTCCATATTGGAACACCCAGACAATACTGTTGCTATGAGTAAAATAGTCACTAATAATTTTTTCATGTCATATGCTCCTATCGCCTTGGCCAAGTCATATTGGCACAATTCCAGTCTAAAGTACAGATGCGAATGCGGTCTAGTTGAACCATTCGGGTGCCACCGGGCCCGTTGGTGAGGTTGCCGGAGAAAACAGATTGACAAATCCTACGATAAGCGCTATGTGGCATGATATATACACATCCAAAACAAAATCCGGGGCTGGCGCATTTGCCAACCCCGGATTGACTACCCTAAAATCGCTTGTTTTTCTTCTTCCTGGCCGCCTCGGACTTTTTGCGGCGCTTCACGCTGGGGCTCTGGTAGTACTCCTTCTTCCGCAGATCAGAGAGCACCCCCGCCTTGGCGCAGTTGCGCTTGAATCGCTTTAGCGCACTGTCTAAGGACTCATTATCCTTTATTCGGACTTCCGACACTTATATCCCTCCCTCCAAATACGTCCGTGTTGGACGTTTTAAGGGCCATATGAATCAACATGGCTTTTTACATTCTTTTCGCATTATAGATTATAATCTTCTCCGCCCAAATTGTCAAGGAAATATTTACAGCGGCTTGAGAACCAACTGTAAGAGTACAATAGATATTGGACAGTAGGACGATAAAAAAAGCGCAGAGAAGGTCGCATCGGTTAAAATAGAGTTACCACGACTTTATCAAACCGAAAGGAAGCGATCCTCTCTGCAT
>Ga0123355_10012599_pt1 | contig 13107 bp, 5 predicted proteins | sample TergutEmb28metaG_3_FD_89872 | JGI IMG/M metagenome (GOLD analysis project Ga0123355, IMG submission 89872) | Embiratermes neotenicus P1 segment gut microbial communities from Petit-Saut dam, French Guiana - Emb289 P1 | ecosystem: Host-associated > Arthropoda: Insects > Digestive system > Gut ... | reverse complement strand
GGTGGCTTTTGGCAGTGGCAGAAGCACGCTAGAAATCTTTGAAGAACATTATTGGTTGTTTAATGGTGTGTTTATGCGTGTACCCGGCTATATGGTAGATATGATTGCGGCATTGCCAGAAGTTTTTGTGGTAACGCCTAACGTGGCATTTTCTGCAATGTATCAATTAGAGCATGAGCAAGAATTGTCTTATGTACAAGAAGAAACAGTCCCATATACTGATTCTTATCCAATGTGTGAATTGGAATATGAGCAAGAGTTATCATATGTACAAGAGGAAACAGTCCCATATGCTGATTTTTATCCAGTAGATATAATTGATGCGGAAACTCAAACCAGCCCATTTTTTGTATACGAAAATTTTATGCGGACAGTACGAGAATATTTAGACTTAGATTATATCCATACAACACTGGGTATTACTGGTGCAGGTGTGCGTGTAGCTGTGGTTGATTTAGGTATTTATCATGCTCATCCAGAGTTTGAAAGGTTTTTGGACGAAACAGGTAGAATTCGGGGCTGGCTTCTTTACAATGGTGTAGAACACGACAATTCACCTACATGTAATCATGGCACTGCCGTTTCAGGTGCAGTTATTGGTGTAGCTCCCGGTATAGAACTTTGGCACTACAACGCCAATAATATGAGTCAGGTTGCAGCTATAACAGCGGCGCACCGTGGCGGAGCAAATGTAATTAGCAGAAGTATTGGCGGCGACATTCCATTTTCCGCCGAATCTTATGCTGTAAATCTAGCTGCACTTAGTGGTGTGGTTATGGTTTCCGCTGCTGGAAATGAGCAAATATTCGCCAGGCCTGGGGATTATTTCATGCTTGTTAATCATGCTTTTCTTGACATAGTGGTTGGTGGCGGATATGCAGGCGGGGTTAATGCTCATTTGGGCGACACTTTAACAAGTTATTCATCTCATGGTCCGAGTTCTTTAACAAATCACATTAAACCTGACATAATTGCGCCTGGTGGTGGCGTAGTTACTACCTGGATGACCTACGTTAGATATATTACATCACCTGGTACATCCTTATCCGCACCAATTGTTGCCGGCATTGCTGCTCTGTTGATAGAAGCCTTCCCAAATGATACGTCTTACGAGATAAGAGCAAGAATGATGAACACAGCAAGGCCATTAGCAGACGAGCAACTTAACAGCGTCTTTACGGTTGGCGCGGGCTTTGTGCAACCACTTTATGCTTTAAGGAATGAAACAATTGTAACTGTTGAACATTATGAACATGCTCCTGGTACCTCCCATGTAGCATCCGAATTACCCCAAATGGCTTCCTTAAGTTTTGGTACAGTTGATTTAAACTCTCAAGAATGCATGAACAAAACGATGCCTGTCAGGATTAGGAACACAGGAGACAGCACAGTAACATATACAATCAGTTACATGTTTACCAGAAACAGCTCGGGTGCGAGTAGCCTCAGTTTTAGCAGCACCAGTGTAATGGTTGATTCAGGTGGTTCTGGCAATTTTAATGTCACGATGCTAATTGATAATAGTGCGCACACTGGATTCTATGAAGGATATATATATGTAAGAAATGGTGCGACCATTGTGGCAAGATTACCTTTTGGTGCTGCAGTAATAGGAGGATATTTGCCAACGAGGGTTGTCAGAGTTTATACAAGTGAACAATTCAATGCAGCTGTGCAGCAATCCGCTTTTACTCACACAATAATCGAGATTGCTGCAAATATTAACCCCAATTTTTCATTATACATCTCCAATTTCTCGAAAGTCACTATAAGAAGTACCGACGAATACATTCATACACTTCGAAATATTTTCCGACTCCGTACATTCATTGGCAACTACAGTACTTTAACATTTGAGAATATTAACATAACGAGTGTGGGCGCTCACTACTATATAATGGTTGCATATGGAGGTCACTTAAGAATAATGGATGGTGCTATTCTCAGTGGTGATACAGGCATGCGAGTCATCATTCATGGTGGTACTGTAACTATATATGGTGGCGAGCTATCCAGCAGCGGAGATACTAGTTCTGCAGTACATGTAGGGGAAGGTACTTTCAACATGTATGGCGGCTGGATTGGTAACTCGTGTTATGGTGGTGTTACGGTCTTATATGATGGGATATTTAACATGTACGGGGGTAAAATTTCCGACAATATGCGTGGCGGTGTGAGTGTAGCCAGAGGTGGGATATTCAACATGTATGGGGGTGAAATTTCCGGCAATAATGCTGTCGATGGCGGTGGTGTATTCATCAGCAGCTATGGGACATTTAACATGCATGGTGGCAAAATTTCCGGCAATAATGCCAGTAATACTGGCGGCGGTGTATTTGTAGCAGATGGACGATTCGGACCCTTTAGTATGTATGGTGGTGAAATTTCTGGCAATACTGCTGTCAATGGCGGTGGTATTGGTGTAGGTGTAATGCTTCTCAACCTACAGCATGGATTTAGCATAGGTCCAGATGCAGTATTTGCAAATAATATAGCAAGCCGTGCATTTAACCGCCGCCCAACGAGCGATGCTTGGTACTATGAACACATTCTCTCTACTCAATGGTCGCATTCGTTTACTCAGGGGTTCAATAACTTCGACATACAATACACATATGGAACTGAAATACCACCAGAGCTGCCGGATATCATTACTACATCGTTGCCTAATTCGGTAATAGGTAGAGCGTATAATCAAAGTCTTATTGCTTCTAGTAGTTCACCTGTTGTATGGAGCATTATTGAAGGCAACCTGCCAAATGGCTTAATTTTAGATACAATAACTGGAGAAATCACAGGTATTCCCTTAATAGGTGGAACATTTGACTTTACTGCAAGAGCTACAAATATATTTGGAAGCACGGAAAGATCATTTTCAATTTTTATTTTTTCGACAACACCAATGGTTGTAACTACCGGCTTGCGGTCTATGATTGCATTACGGGAAGATGGTACAGTTTGGGGCTGGGGAAGCAATCAAGATGGTCACCTTGGTGGCTTCGTCTTCAGTCACGTTACACCTGCGCAAATACAAGAAGTGCCAAACTTTACAAACATTGTTTCTGTTGCGACGGGTAACTTGCATACCGTTGCCCTAAAAGATGATGGTACTGTTTGGACATTGGGGTCTAATCGCTGGGGGCAACTTGGAGACGGCACTACAACACAACGTCGTTTTGCTGCACAATTACAAAATCTCTCAAATGTTATTGCCATTGCAGCAAGTAATATGCATACCGTTGTGTTAAAAGATGATGGAACGGTTTGGGCATGGGGAATGAATTTTAATGGACAACTTGGTGATGGTACAACAATTAACCGCTATATCCCTACACAAGTGCCAAATCTTACAAATGTTATTGCAATTGCAACCAGTGGTGGCCATACCGTTGCGCTAAAAGACGACGGGACGGTTTGGAGTTGGGGGTCGAATAGTTGGGGGCAACTTGGCGACGGCACTATGGCTCATGAACATGTCACACCCATACAGGTACAAAATTTAACAAATGTTATAGCAATTGAAGCGGCAGGTAACTATACCATTGCATTAAGAGATGATGGAACGGTTTGGACTTGGGGAGCAAATTCTCATGGTCAACTTGGTGACGGTACTACAACTAACCGCCGCACTCCTGTACAAGTGCAAAATCTTACAAATATCACTGTTATTTCAGCTGGGATAAACCACGCCGCCGCACTAAAAGACGACGGTACTGTTTGGGTTTGGGGGCAAAATCATAATGGTCAGCTTGGTGATGGCACCACAATAGACCATCATACACCTATACAATTACTAAGTCTTACAAACGTCATTGATATTTCTGCCGGTTTTTACAATACTGTTGCGCTAAAACATGATGGCTATGTATGGACATGGGGAGAAAATGGAAGTGGCCAAATTGGTGACAGTACTTTTATTAGCCGCCATACTCCTGTACAAGTTTTAGGTTCTGGTGGACAAGGATTTTTGAACCTATTTGCTCCAAGATCACCATCTATCACTACATTGTCATTACCAGATGGTATAACAGGAACAGCATACACTCAAACACTTACAGCAACAGGTACTGCACCAATCACATGGAGCATTACAAGCGGTAACTTGCCTAATGGCTTAAACTTGAGTACAACAGGAACAATTACAGGTATACCATCAGAAGAAGGTATATTTGAGTTCACAGTTAGAGCCACAAATCATCTTGGCAGCATGGAATTGGTTCTCTCTATTTCTGTTTTTACACCCCCTCCATTTTTAACAACACCGATGGTTACAATCCATGACCGTACTACCTTTGCACTTAGGGAAGACGGAACTGTATGGGGTTGGGGAAGTAATCAGTACGGTCAGCTTAATGATTTTATATTCAGTCATCTTACGCCAACACGTATACAACAGGTACCAAATTTTACAAACATTATTTATGTTACGGTTGGTGCTTTCCATACTGTTGCACTAAAAGAGGATAATACAGTTTGGACATGGGGGTCTAATCGTTGGGGCCAGCTTGGCGATGGCACTACAATTAACAGGCGCTATCCTGTGCAATTACAAAGCCTCACAAATGTTATTGAAATTGCGGCAGGTAATAACCATACCGTTATATTAAAAGAGGATGGTACCGTGTGGGCGTGGGGAATGAATTTTTTTGGCCAACTTGGCGACGGTACTACAACTGACAGTCATACACCTGTACAAGTGCAAAATCTTACAAATATTACCGCTATTGCAACAAGTGTTTCACATACCCTTGCACTAAGGGACGATGGCACCGTTTGGGCTTGGGGGAACTTTAATACAACACCCGTTCAAGTACAAAATCTAACCAACATTGTAGCCATTTCAGCAGGTTTCGAATATTCCGTTGCACTAAGAGATGACGGTACTGTTTGGGCTTGGGGTTCTAATCAGCATGGTCAACTTGGAAATGGTACCACAGCCTTTAGTAGTACTCCTACCCAAGTACAAAACCTTACAAATATCACTGCTATTTCGGCTGGACGTTACCATACTGTTGCACTAAGGGACGATGGCATAGCTTGGATTTGGGGTGGAAACAATAATGGTCAACTTGGTAATGGCACTACAAACAACAGCCCTATTCCAATACAATTAGAATATCTTACAAATATTATTGATATCTCTGCCGGCTGCTTCAATACTGTTGTGTTAATATACGACGGCTATGTTTGGGCATGGGGAGAAAGCGGAAACGGTCAAATAGGTGATAATACTTTTATTAGCCGCCATACACCTGCACAAGTTCTAGGGCCTGGTGGGCAAGGGTTTTTGAACTTATTTACCAATTAAACAATAATAGTCACACTTATAATACAGCTACCTTGTTTACCAAATAACCTGATAAAGGGCACTTGTCATTCCATAATATTATGGGAAACAGGTGCCTTTATCTATCCACTTCTTAATGCCTAATGACACATCCTAACACTAATGTAGTTTTGCACATAATTGACAGACAAAATAATTGTGTGTAATGTATAAACTATAAAATAACTTCACTGCGCATGTTGTAAAGAACAATTTCCTACAGCACAAAAACGGAGGCCACAAGATGAACACATATCTACTAGGCATAGACATAGGTACATCCGCTTGTAAAGCAGCACTTTTTGACACGAACGGCGTAGTTTCCGCACAATCATCCGTTGAATATACTGTAAATTACCCTCATACAGGCTGGGCAGAGCAAGACCCCGAGACTTGGTGGAATGCCACATGCACCGCTATTAAGAACGTTCTTTTTCAAATACCGCCTGCTTGCATTGCTGGCGTTGGCATTGCGGGGCAAAGCTGGTCCGCTATCCCCCTATCCGCCAGTGGAGAAGTATTATGCCCAACACCTATATGGATGGACACACGTGCTACCGCCATCTGCAATAACCTACGCGCATCCATTGGAGAAGATGCTATTTTTGATGTATGCGGTAACCCGATACAACCTACATACTCCCTTCCTAAAGTACTATGGTACAAACAAAACCTGCCAGACGTATATGCCAGAGCAGATAAAATCTTGCAATCTAACAGTTATATAGCATACCGTCTGACGGGGGCAATTACCCAAGATATCTCTCAAGGGTATGGTTTCCATTGCTTTAATATACATACCGGGCGGTGGGACGATGCCCTGTGTAAAGAGATGGGGTTACGACGCAGTTTGTTGCCTGACATTGTAAACTCTCATGAGATTATAGGCAAAGTCACTGCCAAAGCTGCCGCCGCATGCGGTTTAATAGAAGGTACTCCCGTTGTTGCAGGTGGGCTAGATGCTGCATGCGGAACCTTAGGTGTAGGTGTGCTAGAAGACGGCCAAACGCAAGAGCAAGGCGGACAAGCCGGTGGAATGAGCATATGTACAAAAAAAAGCCTTGCAGACCCTCGTTTGATACTGGGCTTTCATGTTGTACCGGAACGTTGGCTTTTACAGGGCGGAACAGTAGGTGGAGGTGGGATTTTGCGCTGGTTGAATAATGTAGCACCGCTATGCCCTAACCTTCAAACCGGGGAACTGAAAAACACTTTTGCGGAAATGGATAAGCTTGCAAACAAAGTCCCAACAGGTTCCGACGGGTTAGTATTTTTGCCATATATGGCAGGAGAGCGTTCACCTATATGGAATGCAAACGCAAAAGGGGTTTTCTACGGCCTAGACTACGGCAAGACACAGGGTCATATGATTCGTTCTTGTATGGAAGGGGTTGCATTTTCGTTAAAACATAATCTTTTAGTTGCAGAACAAGCTGGTGCTAACGTAGAGCGCTTGCGAGCAATGGGCGGTGCCGCAAACAGCCATTTATGGACACAAATAAAAAGCGATATAACCGGCAAACCAATTGACGTACCGGCGTCGGACACTGCAACAACATGGGGGGCGGCAATATTAGCCGGAGTTGCTACAGGTGTGTATACAAACTTCCAAGCCGCTGTAAAGCAAACTGTAAGGCTACATCGCACTCATATACCAAATACTCAAAATAGTGGCATATATAATGCGGCTTTTCAAATATATCGTGCAGTGTATGAAAATTTACAGCCGCTAATGACAATGCAATGAATACCACATTCATTTACAGCGGTTCAACTCTACAACTCCCATGTAAGCAGCAACGCAAACCGCTGAGTTTATAAACATACAGGAGGCAGAAATGAAAGCAGCAGTACTTTACGCAAACGAAGACATTCGTTACGACGATTACCCAACACCGGATGTGAAGCCCGGTACAGTAAAAATTAAGGTGCGTGCCGCCGGAATATGCGGCTCTGACGTACCCCGTGTATTGAATAATGGTGCTCACTTTTACCCCATCGTGCTCGGTCACGAGTTCGCCGGGGATGTTGTGGAAACTGGAGAAGGTGTTGCAAGTTTACAACCCGGCGACACAGTATCGGGCGTGCCCCTTGTCCCATGCTTTATCTGCCGCAGCTGCCAACAAGGAGATTATGCACTATGCAAAAAATATAGCTTTATAGGCTCCCGAGAGCAAGGCAGTTTTGCACAATATGTGGTCATCCCTGCAATTAACGCAGTCAAATACTGCCCGTCAATTCCCTATGAACAAGCAGCATTGTTCGAGCCATCTACTGTTGCTTTACATGGGCTGTTTCTTACAAATTTCCAAGGCGGGGAGGATGTTGTTATACTTGGTGGTGGCACAATTGGACTGTTTACAATGCAGTGGGCAAAAATATTTGGTGCAAAAAGCGTTACCGTGTTTGATATCGACGATAAACGGCTGGGTTTGGCAAAACGCTTGGGTGCAGACAAAACTATTAACACCTTAACCAGTGCGCCGGAAGGAAGTTACGGGTATGTATTTGAAACAGCCGGCAGCCCCATTACCATGCGCCAAGCCTTTGATGTGGCTGGTAATAAGGCAGGGGTGTGCTTCATAGGTACCCCGCATACAGACCTGACATTTACCCCAAAACAATGGGAAAATATGAACCGCAAGGAATTTAAACTTACCGGAAGCTGGATGAGTTATAGCGCACCTTTCCCGGGGAAAGAATGGGAGCTTACCGCCCATTATTTTGCAACAGGGCAACTGCGCTTTGACCCGGAGCTAATTTTCCGCACATTTGCATTAAAACAAGCGGCGGAAGCTTTTGCACTTTATAAAGACCCTGGTAAAGTACAGGGTAAAATTATGCTTATAAATGAATAAGAAGCTATACGCATGGTTGGGAATGTCGAATTGACGAGGCATTGTTTCGCTAGTTTTTGTTGCTGATGACGCAGCGTACCAGCCGGGTACGCAAGGAGGAAGCGACGGAAAATAGCGGAATAATGACCGTCAAGGCGACGTTTTCAATCCATGCGTATAGCTTCTAAGACAAAAACGGAGGAAAATGTATGTTAACTTTAAACAATGGCATGAAAATCCCACCAATAGGAATGGGAACTTTCGGAAGCGACCGCTTTACCCCGCAACAAGTATCTGAAGCTGTGTATGGTGCAATTCGCACAGGGTACAGGCTTTTCGACTGTGCCGCTATATATGGCAACGAAAGCCAAATTGGAACAGTTTTTGCAAAGGCTTTTGCAGAAGGGCTTGTAAAACGTGAAGATCTGTTCATAACATCTAAAGTATGGAATGACATGCATGGCTATGGCGATGTTCTGCTGTCTTGTGCGCAAACCCTCAAAGATTTGAAATTAGACTATGTAGATATGTATTTTGTACATTGGCCATTCCCAAACTATCACGCACCAGGTTGCGACGGCGATGCACGCAATCCGGACTCTAAACCATTTAGTGCAGACTCATTTATGGCTACATGGCGGCAAATGGAAAGACTTGTGGACATGGGGCTGGCAAAGTCTATTGGTATGTCTAACATGACAATTCCTAAGCTGGAAGCCATACTACCGCAGTGCCGAATTAAACCTGCGGCAATAGAAATGGAACTTCATCCGGCATTTCAACAGCCAGAATTATTTGATTATTGCATGGCCAAAGGCATACAGCCAATAGGTTTTTGCCCCATCGGCTCCCCTACCCGCCCAGAGCGGGATAAAACCCCGGAAGATATTGCCGCCACAGAAATGCCAGAAATTATAGAAATTGCAAAAGCCCATAATATGCACCCTGCCATTGTATGTCTGAAATGGGCAGTACAACATGGTCATATTCCAATCCCGTTTTCGGTTAACCCAGTTCAATACGAAGACAACCTGCGCTGTATATCCGAGACGCCGTTAACCGACATAGAAATGGCAAAGATAGCAGCAGCTGATAAAAATTGCCGCTTAATAAAAGGGCAGGTTTTCCTTTGGGAAGGCGCAAGTGACTGGCGTGATTTGTGGGATGAAATAAGATAAAGGAGGACATTCCATGTCTTATAATGATGGCTGGTCTGCTATAAACTTAGAAATGCCGGAACGTGTCCCCCGAACAGAATTTTCTGTCGAGCGGCATTGGGAATTAATCCATCGTGTAACAGGTGTTGTAGCAAATGAAAACAGCCCCGCTAAATTGCAACAAGCCGCAAAAATTGCTTTGTTCAAAGCATGGAACTTTGACTTTTTGTGGTCTACCGCAACACATAGCGAAATTTTTGGTAACACACGCACAAAAATGGGGCATGCCACATATTTAGAAGGCGGTGTAGATTTCGACAACGACGTTTCTAGTGCATTTGCAAACTATGAAGCAGTACTTGCATTTGACCCTACCGAAGCGTTTTATGCACCCTCTGTTAGCAACCTAAGCCGCAACTACTCCGCCCATTATGCCGCAAACTGCACAAGCTATCCCGATGCAGTTAACATGACAGGCATTTATGTAAGTTGTATCTCCGGCGTCTTAGAGCTTTTTGGCTGGGAGTTGCTATTGGAAGCACTGGGGGCTGACCCGGCAGGTTTTGGCGAGTGTATAAAACGCTATGGGCGGTTTATACGCCCATATTTCGAAGGGCTTGCAAACTCCGACGCACCACTTATCATGGTTCATGACGATTTGACATGGACATCTGGGCCATTCGCATCTCCTGCTTGGTATCGGGAATTTGTTTTCCCTACTTTAAAAGACTGTATTTCCCCACTAATAGAAAGCGGAAAAAAAGTTGCATTTACATGCGACGGAAATTTTAGCATGTTTACAGACGACATTGCCAACCTTGGAGTAAATGGTTTTGTAATGGAGCCGACCACTAACATGGCATACATTGCAGAAAAATACGGAAAGACACATTTCTTTATTGGCAATGCAGATACACGCATACTGGCCTATGGCAGCAAAGATGATATAGAAAACGAAGTGCGCCGCTGTATGGACATTGGGAAAAAATGCTCCGGTTTTTTTATGGCAGTAGGTAATCACATCCCCGCCAATACTCCAGTAGAAAATGTATTATGGTATAACGAATGTTATGAAAAAATGTCAAAAAGGTAGAAATCATCCCTGATTAGTTAACATTTTGTTTTGAGAAAGGATACACATAATGAAAAAACGTTTTTTGCAAACAATAGCTTTTTTAATACTTATCTTGGTTACAACTATTACCGTATTTGTCAAGTATGATAACCCTATACAAGCTGCTACCCAAATCCCAAGCACCCTAAACATCACCACCATACCAACAACCGGCGGCAACAGGATTGTAACTTACGTAGAAATCAACCTAAACGCAGGTTACGAAATCAGAGCTTTAACCGCCCAAGAGACATTTGGCAGAGCATCCGCATCTTTTTCGGAATTTATAAATGCCGCAAACGTCGGTAACGATTCAGACTCTATCATTTTCCCCGTAAACTTTTTTGTTACGGCAACTTATGAAATTGTTGGAGCGGTTGTTTCGCAAAACCGTGCAATAAACTCGTACCCACAGCCATGGCTAAACTACGGTGTAGGCTTTACACCAGGCAACATTATGTCGCTCTTCCATGGCAGGTTAAACGGTAACCATATTTACGGCTACAACTGGGACGACCCACGGCTAGATTATGTAACTGCTTTCAACCCCTATCCGCATCTTATAAAAAATGGCCATAGGCTGGATATACAACCAACAGGAGCTGCACCACGTAATTGGCTTGACCAACGTGTACGCCGCTCGTTTATGGGCCAACGGGCAGACGGCACATTTATTGTAGGCACTGTAAACGGCACCAGCATAAATGAATTGCAAGAAATTGCTGCATATTTAAACCTATATAACGCAACCAACATAGACGGCGGTGCGTCTGCAAGCATATGGCGTAATAGCGAATATATTCTACGCCCCAGCAGAAATTTGGCCTCTGTTATGGTAATTACAAGCACAGAAGCAGCTAATATGCCACACGCAACTACAACGCCGCCTGCATCTGAGCAACATACATCCTCCGGTGCCTTGCGCTTCCCTATAGGCAGTACTTCCTTTACCAATAACGGTGTAACTCAAACTTTGGAAGCAGCCCCTTTCATACAAGATAATCGTACAATGGTACCTCTCCGTGTTATAAGCGAAGCACTTGGTGCTACAAATCTTGCTCATAACGCAGGGGTAATCACATTTAACATCAACAACCAATCCTTCACAATGACAGTTGGCCAACAACTCCCCGGCAACATGGGTACTCCGGTTATAATTGCAGACCGCACTTTTGTACCACTTGCATTTATTATAAACGAAATGGGAGCAACTGCCCGCTGGGATAGCAATGCCAGAGCAGCCTATATATACATTGCAGAAGCTTTCCCAAGAACACATATAGTTGTAGCAGGAGAAAGTATGGTACGCATTGCCATAATACATTACGGAAACGGTACCGCCTCCGAAAATCAAGCTCGTGCAAACATTATTGCCGAATACAATAACATAGACCCAAATCAGTTACTTGTAGGGCTTGAGTTAATCATACCCGCATTGCCACCAGATGCATAAAAATATATAGGCATTTAACTAAAAAACGCCCACACAGAACGCAAGAGATTTTTCGCAAGGCAAGGAGTTGAAAGCCGCAGCGCAGTTTCCTGACACACAATAAAGCGGCCCCGCCGCATTAGGCGCAGTGAGCGAAGCGAACGTTTCCCGCGCCGCTTTTTTTCATGCAGTCGTGAAGCACCGTGCCGCAAGGCACGACAGGTGTAGCGGTTCGCTTTTAAGCGAACTAGCGTAAGTGTGAAGCAGTTTCCTGACACATAAAAAAGCTATGCTATAGCAACTTGCGCCATAGCATAGCTTTTTATATATTACCCTTATCCCAACTTCCGAAACAGCTCCAAAATCCTGTCCAAATCTTCTACAGAATAATATTCAATTTCAATCTTACTAGTCTTCTTACCTGGGCGTATATGCACTTGCGAACCAAGCACCTGTTTTAGCTCATACTCTGCGCGACGGTAGGCATATGTTGCACTTTCATTTACCTCGTCCGGCTGCTGTTCCACTGCAGGCTCTAGCGCTTCCGCCACTTGTTTTGCTGCCGTTTTTAACACTTGTGTAACCATAGCTTCCGCCGCACGCACACTAAGACCATCCTGTACAATTTTATCCGCACACTGCGCTTGTAGGTCGGCATCTTCCACACTTAGCAATACTTTTGCATGGCTTGCCGTTAGCTTACCTTCCGACGCAAGCTCTTGCGCCCGGGGGGCAAGCTCTAACAAATGTAAAGAACTAATGATGGAATGCTTATTCTTACCAAGCTTGGTGGCAATATCGTCTGCAGAAAAGAAAAAATCGTCCATTAAACGCTTATAGCAGTTTGCTTCTTCTATAGACGTTAAATCCTGCCGCTGAATATTTTCCAATAGTGCAACTTGCAGGAGTTCCATTTCCGTATATTCTTTAATAATTACCGGAACTTCTTCCAGCTTGGCTAAACGAGCCGCACGGTAGCGACGTTCCCCGGCAATAATAGTGTAATGACCGTCATTGTCTTTAACCAAAAGTGGCTGGATAATACCAAAAGTTTTCATAGATTCCGCAAGCTCCGTCAAGGAATCCTCGTCGAAAAATTGGCGGGGCTGTGTTGGGTTTGGCTCTAGTTTGCGTATATCTACCATCATAGTACCGCCAGGAGACGCCAGTGGAGCAGCAACTCCACCCTCTTCCGCACTTAATACGGGGTCATTTTCTCTTGGCTGCCTTGCATTGCCTGC
>Ga0123355_10012598_pt1 | contig 13108 bp, 7 predicted proteins | sample TergutEmb28metaG_3_FD_89872 | JGI IMG/M metagenome (GOLD analysis project Ga0123355, IMG submission 89872) | Embiratermes neotenicus P1 segment gut microbial communities from Petit-Saut dam, French Guiana - Emb289 P1 | ecosystem: Host-associated > Arthropoda: Insects > Digestive system > Gut ... | reverse complement strand
GAGCTCGGCCTTGCAGCAAATGGCCAAAATGCGCTCAGCACTGATATGCTCACCATGTTGTTGGGCAACAAGCTCTGTGCCGCTGTGGTTGACATGCAGTGTCAGCCCGCCTTGATTGACAGAGCAACCCAGGCGCGAAAGCGTTTCTTCCAACAGGGCCTGCACATGTTCGTTTTGGCTGACAACACGGGCATATAGCCCTGCCAGGCCTTGTGGTGCAAGCTTCATCATTTCACGCGTATACATCATGCGCATCGAACGCATGTCGGCGATCTCATGGCAGTCTTCATCGGGGCTGCGGTGGAATTCGCCGCGGCGCAGCTTTGCTTCGATTTCACGTTCCAGATAACGCGGAACGCTTAAGCCGCCTTCGCCGCAAATTTTGATGGAAGGTGCTTCACCGCCGCTGATGAAAACGCCAACCCCCAGCCCGCAAAATGCTGTGAAAAAAGAAAGCTGTGCCTCAAAGCAATCACCCATGTCCCACACATGGCTGCCTGCACTCATCAAACCGCCCATCATGGCAAGGCCCAGCGCACGTGCCGTGCCGCTGCCGTCACAGGCAACGCCTGCTTTTTTGCAGCTTTTGACGGACCCGATGGCTGCGCCGATGGCAGCACAGGTTTCAGGCGTGAGCCACATGCCTTCATTGCCGCCGATGCAGTTGTCTTCAAACAAAGCACAGCCGTGGTTGCCATGTTTGATGTGGGAGCTGACCACCGTGCCGGGCTCCACTTCTTTGTGCGGCCAAATGGCGACCGATGGCTGCACAACAGCATCAGCGCCGATGACGACTTTTTCGCCCACGGCGGCACCTTCAAACAACTGTGCGCCACGCCGAACAGCAGAACCGGCACAGACAATGGCACCGGTGAGGCTTGCGTCGCTGAAGATTTGCGTGTTTTGCAACAGCACACTATTGCGTATCTTGGCGCGCTCACCAATGGTGCAATGATCATCAATCACGGCATAAGGCCCGATGATGGCTCCGTTGGCGATTTCAACTTCATTTCCAATATAAACGGGGGGAATGACGGTATAATCGCCATGTGGTTTTTGGCTTTGTTGCGGCAATGCGCATTGCACGTGGCCATCAAGCATGTTCCGTTGGCAGTGCAGATAAGCATCCAGGTCACCGATGTCGCACCAATAACCCTCCATTTTGCAGCAGGCAATGGTTTCGCCGCGTTGCAACAGGGCCGGAAAAAGGTCCTGCGCAAAGTCGAACCTTTCGCTTTTGGGAATCAGCGAAAGCACATCGGGCCTTATGATATAGATACCTGTGTTGGCCAGGTTGGTGGTGGCTTGGTTCCAGGCAGGTTTTTCAATGAAACCGAGCACGCGGCCGATTTCATCCACTTGCATCAGGCCATATTCCCGCGGGTCGTCAACTTCTGCGCCAAGAATTGTGACAGCAGCCCCGCTTTGGGTGTGAAATTCACGCGCAAAGGAAAGATCAAAGTCACACATGGCATCACCGCTGATGACCAAAAAATCTTCCGTCCAGCCGCGTGCACACAATGCCACGCCACCGGCGGTGCCCAGGGGCTGATCTTCGGTGATAAAATCAAGGCCAAGATGACGATAAGACTTGTCGGGATATTGCTCAATCACTTGCCCGGCCAAATAACCCAGTGACAGGCAAGCTTCGCCCACGCCATGGCGCAGCAACAGGTCAAAGATATATTCCAGCACAGGCTTGCCGCACAGGCGTGCCATGGGCTTTGGAAGGTTGCAAGTGAGCGGGCGCAGGCGGCTGCCCTCGCCACCGGCCATGATGACAGCTTTCATAGTAATTTGTGTACCTTTCACGCATGATTTCCTTTATTATGCGAAGGTTATGGAAAAAATATACATGGGATTTCACGCCAAAGGTATTGACAAGAATAATTTTTTGTGATATAGTAGGGATGATTATAGTGAAAGTAGACGAAAAGTATGCCAAAAACCAAGCCGCGCAAGTGGCCGCACATATTAGGTAACGTCATCGGCATTGTGATGATTGCGATATTATTACCGATGATGATCGTCAATGTTACATTGATCGTTCGTGGATTCACGACGCCTGACCAAGTGCCGCGCTTTTTTGGCGTTGCACCACTGATTGTCGACTCAGGCTCTATGTATCCACGTATCATGGTGTACGACCTGATTCTGGTGCGAGAAGTGGACGCATATACATTAACAGAAGGCGACATCATCGCCTTTCAGCTGGGTGGGCCGGAATCACTGACCACCCACCGTATCGTGGAAATCCATGAAGAAGACGGTGTGCTGTATTTCATCACCCGGGGTGAGGCAAACAACGTCAATGACCCTGACCCTGTGCGTGAGGACCAGGTGGTGGGAATTTTCACCCGCCGGTTTGCAGGGTTGGGCCGCGTGGCAGACTTTTTGCAACGGCCGGTTGGCATGGCACTGTTTTTGGGTATCCCGATTTTGCTGTTTGTGCTGTATGACATGCTGAGGCGCCGCAGCTTTAACAAACAAAAACAGCTGGAAGAAAACAAAGACAAAGCAGAGATTGCGCGTTTGCGTGCAGCAATGGCAGCAAGTGCGGAACAACAACCTGAAGCACCACTTGCCGAATCCAAACCCACTGAGTCTGCACCGGCTTATCCGATTGTTCCTGGTGAGGAAGTGCTGGACGACATTGACTTGGACGATGAAGATGAAGTGTAATTTTAAGGTGTGAAGCAGAAATTGCAATCGCAAGATTGTGAAGATAGAACAACAAATTTTTGAAGAAGCAAATTTTGAGAGGAGTATCCCCATGAAACGCAACAAAACTTTACGCATCGCAACAATCCTTTTGGCACTGGTTCTCGTTTCGGCCATCGGCATGGCTGGCACATTGGCACGTTACATTGCAGACTTTGATGGTGCATCCGTCGCAGTCCGCGCAGGTCGCTTCAACGTAGAAGTTGATGATGATCTGTCCGACGCATTCACTTGGGGCGCATTGCTGGTCTATGATGGTTCAAATGACAACGAATTTGCAGAAAGCGGCGATGACATCATCGTTCCTGGTAGCCAACTTCGCGCAGATGGCGCAATCACAGTATTCAATGATTCAGAAGTTGCTGTGAGAGTTACGATCATTGACATCGAAATCGAAAGCTTTATCTCATTCTTGGAATTCAGCATCGATGAAGGTGCAACATGGGAATCTGACGTTGATGATCTTGACTGGGATGATCTGACACTTGACATCGCAGCAGGTGATACAGAAGACTTGGAAATTGATTTGTGGGTGCGTTGGGCAACCGATGTTGCAATCGATGCTGATGATTCCGCTCACACCGATTATGCAGGTGAAGATGCATTTGAACTTACCTTCAGACTGCACGCGGCACAAATCCTGTCCACAGATGGCATCGTTGCTCCGTAAGCAACGCTTAATACTCTAACAACAAACTAAAGGAGGTGCACAGGTTGAAACGCAATTGGTTTTTACGCGCAGCGGCACTGCTGGTTATCGGCAGTTTGTTCAGCCTGTGCGCCGTTTCCACAACCTTGGCACGTTACGTTGGCACCTTTGATGGTGCAACCATTGCGGTGCGCGCTGGCGTGTTCCGCGTATACGTTGCGCAATATGGCAGCGATGATTGGCACGACATGACTGCAACGCAAACCATCACCACAACAAACAATCTGGGTGGACCGCTGCTCAACGCTTCCACCTTGCAGCCAAGGGCTTCCACTTGGATTTCCAACACAAATGGCTCATTGATTGCGCCGGGTTCAGCCGGCCGAATTGACTTGGCGTTTTTCAACCAATCGGAAGTAACGGTGCGCGTGATGATGGCAGATACCACATCAATGGTGCACATTGGCGCAGCAACTTCGGATATTTTGACTGCGAATTTTCAGTTTAGCGTTGATGGCACGACATGGCGGGACACTTTAGCCCTGGCAATGGTTGACGCAGCAGGTGAATATGTTGAACTTGAACCGGGCGAATATACTGATGACTGGATGACGTTATATTGGCGCTGGCGATTTTATGTGGACGAAGACCAAGACGAAGCAGACACAGCACTGGGCAGGGCAGCTGCCACGGCAACCGCAGGCAATGCACCGGGTGCCCGCTTGACAATTGTCACACGGGCGGTGCAGGTTCTTTCCACCGATTGATTTACCTTGTATCATAAATTTGAAAGAAAGGGGATGTAAGCCATGAAAACACGAAGGCGTGGGTTGTTGTTCACAGCACTGACATTGGTGCTGGGGGCAGCGTTGCTTACCACCACCATTGCTGCACCGCAGTTGCGTCAATCACAGCGGGCGGCTGGCGCATCCCTTGCGATAGATATTAGTGACAGCAACACACAATGGGGCACTGGTGTGACACTGGATGTGTTTGGCACAGACCCGTTTGTGCCGGGCAGCGAAGGCAACTATTTATTTACCATCGTAAACAATGAGGCCTTTGAAGTGGCGTATACCTTCACCATCAGTGAAGGACCAGAAACCGCCCCGAACTATCTTGATTTTCCAATTGAATATTCCGTTGATGGCAGTGCGTGGATGCGACTGGATGTGTTGCGTGAGCAAGCTTTCACGGGGATATTAACCCCTGGTGCATCGCATCAGTTTGAGCTGGAATGGCGCTGGCCGGGTTTCATTGACCATGCCCAAGATTTACTTGACACTGCACTGGGTATGGAGCAAGCACCTTACCAGATATTGTTGCATGTGATGGTGGAAGGAGAGCCCTTGGAATATCCACCAGGCCCTGGATGCAGCTGGATGTGGTGGTTGATTCCGGCGATACCGGCAGCATTTTTGGCGATTGTTATCCCGATTATTGTGGCAATTGTGACATTCTTTGCGGCAATGTTGGGGTTGGTTGTGATTGGCTGTATGGTTTGTTGGTTCTGCCGTTGGCGCAACAACCAGCAATGCCCTGAAGATGAGCAACCGGCCACACCACCGCCGGGCCGTGATCCTGACCTTGAATTCTTGCCGCCGCCGCCCACGGGTGACAACACGATGATTGCGATTGCAACCGCGATGACCTTGATGTTTGCAGGTGGGGCAGCATGGCTGCTGTTGCGCAAGCGAAACGAAGAATAAATAAAAGCCGCTGTCTTTGAAAGATAGCGGCTTTTTCTGTCTAATCGATTTGCACCCATTCCCCCAGCCAAAATGAGTAAATCAGCGTTTGTGCAACTTCCATGCCAAAGCAACGGCGCATGGCCCGGCGATATAACCGAAGTTGCTCACGATAGCGTTCCACAAGCACGGCCATGCTTTCCACGCGGTCGGTTTTATAATCAAGCAAAACCAACGCGCCATCTTCCTCAAACGCACAGTCAATGATACCCTGCACGATGATTTCTTCGCCCTGAACATCTGCTGCGAATTCCTCTGACGGTAGCACCAAAGTAAACTTTTTTTCGCGTAGCACTTGGGGCGATGCCAACATGCGTGCCGCAAGTTCGCCTTCAAAAAAACGGGAAAGTTTGTCTCGCTCCAAGGCCTGCACATCACGGGCGGAAAGATATCCTGAATTTTGTAGCCTTTCAATTTCACCAAGGAGGTTCTTGCCTGCTTGTGTATAATCCACATATTGCAAAAATGCGTGCATGGCACTGCCGCGTTCAGCAGCTGCGATGCCCTGTGCGCGTGTGAACGCAGGACGTGATGAAAATGCAAACATATCTTGCGTGGATTGCTCAGTTAGTTCTGACACGGCGCGCTTGGCAGCCAAGGTGTTGAGTATTTCAAACGGGTAGCGATACTCCAAGCGTTCGTGCACAGTTTGCAACAGTGTAGCATCAAGGGTGGGACTCGACGTGGATGGTTGCGCTGTGGTTTGCCCAAGGGCCTTGGCTTGTGCACACACAAAATGCAGCTGTTGTGATGCAGGTAATATGACGGAGCTGTCAAGCCCAGCGATGTTGCGCAACTCATCGGCACAGGGATGGCGCAGCAATGCGGGTATCAACCAATCGGCATAGGAATTTGCGGATTGTATCGCAGCGGGTGCATAGGCGGGGGAGTCAAAAACACAGCCGGCAGCGGCATTTTGCACGGCTTTTTTTGTGTTTTTATGGCTTGTGAGCATGATCAAGCGGTCACGTGCGCGGGTCATGGCAACATAAAGCAGGCGCAATTCTTCCGCCAATGTGCCACGGCGAATGGCGCAGCTGAGTGCGGTGTGTGGCAGTGTTTGCAAGCGCGTGCGGTTTTCCAGTTCAGGGCGCATCAAACCAAGGCCTGTTTTGGTGTGCAAAAGCAAGCTGTCTTTTGCATCGGCCATATTGAATTTTTTGGTGCACTGTGCCAAAATGCACACAGGGAACTCCAACCCCTTGGATTTGTGAATGCTCATGATCCGCACAACGTTTGCGCTTTCATTCATCACGTTTGCAGCGGTGAGGGTTTCGTACGCCTCAACGCGTTCCATATAACGCAAAAAACCACTGAGCCCCGCGGTGTTGCGCGTGCTGAAGTCGCGGGCATAATCGCTGAGGCGATATAGATTTGCGCGGCGACGGGCAGGTTGTTTCATCGCGCAGGCCAAGGCCAGCAATCCGGTGTCTTCCAACAACATGCGTGTGAAGTCACCCACGGCATAAACCGCAGACATGCGCCGCCAACCGGCAAGTCTGGCCAAAAAATCAGCACATTGCGTGTTGTTTTGTGTGGCGATATGCAGGCAATGATATAAACTTGCGTTTGGCTGTTGCATGCGCAATTTGGCCAAATCATCCGGCGAAACCCCCACCATGGGTGACAGCAAAATGGCTGCCAGCGGGATATCTTGCACGGGATTGTCAACCACACGCAACAGTGACAAGAACAGTTGAATTTCGCGGCTTTGAAACAAGCTTTCAGTTTCAGCTGCGTGGGCGGATACATTGACCGCTTGCAATGCTTGGGCATAGGCCATGCCGGATTTTTTGTCAGCCCGCAGCAAAATGCAAAAATCACGTGGCTGTAAGCCTTTGTGTGCGATTTCGCCTGCAATCCATTGTGCGATATAATCCGCCTCGGCCTGTGTTTGATTTTCTTCATATTGCAGCAGATGCAACTCAGCATCGCAAACAGAAATATCATCGCGCCCGCAAACAAGCTCTTCATCGGCGGTGTATTCGATCTCTGCCGCTTGTGCGCGCATCAGTTGCCGAAATGTGAAATTCACAGCGTCAGTGACACCGGCTTTGCTGCGGAAATTCTTGCCCAAAATTACGCAGGCAGGATAGGTTTTGCCGTCGTATTGATGATAGCAATTGCGTTTTTCCAAAAACAATTCAGGGCTTGCCTGGCGAAAGCCATAGATGCTCTGTTTCACATCACCAACCATAAACAAGTTTTGGTTGTTTTGCGACAGCGCGTCAAACAACAACCCTTGCGCCTGATTGATATCTTGATATTCATCAATCAAGATTTCACGAAACTGCCCACAGAGTTGCTTGGCCAATGGGGTTTTCTGGCGGTCAGAATCAACAAGCAGCTGCAATGCCCAATGCAGCACATCGTTGAAATCTGCTGCTTGTCGGGCAGCCTTTTTTTCATCGCACCGGGCGATGAAATCACGCACAAGTGCCACAAACACGTTTGCGATGGGCAGCAGCACTTGCATGTCTTGCGTATGTTCTTGCCCGCTGACGCAAAAAAGCTTGGCGAGTTTCTCTAGCTGTTTCTTCATTTTTGTGCGCTGGGCTTTGTCTTGTTCTGGCAAGCCGCGCGGCAAACGCTCATATGTAATATTTTGCAATGCGGCACGCCAATCGTTCCAGTTGTGCAAGGCAAGCAAGCTGTCAATCAGTGCGATATCGCTGTCAAAAAATGCCAACTTGCGGCAGTGATCAAGGCCCTCACGCATGTGGGTGATAAGCAGTTTGGTCCAATCCTCTGTGCGGTCTTGCGCCAGCGAATCAAGCCAAGCGTGTGGATGTGGGCAAGCGGCGGCTTTGTCAGCCGTGGTTTGAATCAACCGTGCCAGCTTGCTGTCATCCCCCGCGAATTCCAGCAGCAAACCCAGTTGTGCAAAGGCATCTTCACCTGCTTGATAGGCGGCCTCCAGGGTTTCCTCCACCGCTTGCGCACGCACAAGCCTGCGTTCGCTGTCGTCAAGCAAGCGCAGGTCTTGTGCAATGCCATGGGCCGCACCGTGTTCTTTGATCAACTGCAAACAAAAGCTGTCGATGGTGCAAATATGTGCCAATGGCAGCAGTTGTTGTTGTTTGCGCAGGGCATGGTTGTTGGGGTCTTTTTGCAGGCGGGCACGAATTTCTTTGTCGATTTTCTCACGCATTTGCGCGGCGGCGGCACGTGTGAAGGTTACGATCAGCAATTCATCCACGCCAAAGCCATCTTTGGTGAGCATGTTTAGCACGCGCTGCACGAGCACGGCTGTTTTGCCGGAACCTGCCGCAGCACTGACCAGCACGGAGCCACCGCGTGCGTCAATGGCTTGCTGTTGTTGGTCGGTAAACTTAATCGTCATCGGGGTGCCTTTCGTCAAGCAACTCTAACGCTTTGCTAAAGTTCATTTTGGGAAGCTCTTTTTGTGCGCCGGTGGCTTCGCGCCCACAAATGGCTTGAAACTCACAGTAGTCGCAACTGCCTTCCGTGGGCAAAGCAGCAATGTTGCCATTCAGCAAATTTTGTGCCATGTTGGCCAACACACCGTCAACTTCGCGGCGCAACTTGCCTAGGGCTTCAGCCGTTATCACATCATCGGGGCTTGTGGCACAAAGCTGCTGTGCGTCTTCAAGCACAAAGCCCTTTGCGCGGGTGCTTTTGCGTTTTTCGGCTTGCAGGCTGCGACTGCGCTCGGCGGTGCTCAGCACTGGGTCACGCGCTTGGCTATACACCACCCCGGCAGGTTGTGCGTGTTCAAAGTGATTGCTTTGCAGTGCAAGCAGATATACAATCATCTGTAAATCCAACCCTTCAAACACGTGACCCAGGTTGAAGTCGCGCCCGCCGGTTTTATAGTCAACCACGCGGAAATATCGTTTTCCATCGTGTTCGGCGCAGTCAACGCGGTCAACTTTACCGCCCAGGCGCAGTGTGTTGCCGTTTGGCAGGGCGATTGGATATGGCTTGACTGGCTGGTCCATGTCAATGCGCAGCTCACATGCCGCCGGGCGGAATTGGCTTGATTGAAAATCCGCTATCATGCGTGCAAGCACCTGCACGGCAATATCGCGCAAGCGGTTGAATAGATAGGTGACCCGTGCGGGCAGCTGTGCCGGAAAATGTTCCCCGGCATAATCGTCAAACAATTCATTGACCAGCGCACAGCGATCGTTATCATCAAGTGCGAGAAGTTGATCCACGCTGTGTTGCGTGAAGATTTGCTCAAACAACCAATGTAAAATGTCGCCGCGCAGCAAAGGGTCAAAGTCAACGGCCCTGCGCGCGCGCGCCTTGAGCCCATGGTTGCAGTAATACTGAAATGCACAGCGGGCATAGCGTTCGACGCGTGATGGTGATAAATAAGCCGCGTTGCGAAACAGTGCGCGTGCAGTTTCAGGCTCGTGCATACGAAGTGTATCGGGCTGTTCATTTGCGGTTCGCTCCAGTGCTGTCAGGCGCCCGGCAAGGGCAGGTTTTTGCTGAAAATAGCTGTGCAATGCGGCATAAAGCGGGCTTTGCTTGGCTTGCTCTTCGCACAGCAATGCAAAGGCTGCGCTTTCGCCTTCCAATTTATCCAGCGGGTCCAAAAACGCAGCGTCTTCCACTTTCAAGCCAGGGAATTGTGCGCACAGCCAGTGGATGACAGAAGAGGGCCGCAGCTCATCACCGCTTGCGGTGCGCAGTGCCCAGCTCAAATGCAGTTGTTCGCGCGCGGCGGTCAAGGTGCGATACACGATCATGCGTTCCATGGCAAGTTGCAGCGGTGCAGTGTCTTGCATGGCAAGGCCTGCCTCAGCAAGCAAGACACGCTCACGATCGCTGATCAGGCTGTTTTGGGGCGGCAGCTGTGGGAACACGCCGTCGTTGAGTCCAAGCACAAACACGGCTTTTGGGGATTGCAACCGCACGCGCTCAGCCGCACCGAACGCAACGGTATCCAGGCTTTGCGGCAGTTGCCCCAGTGTTTGTAGTGAAATCACCAGGTTGAACAGCGCGCAAAACCGCGGTGCGCCAACCACCTGTGCGCCGAGGCCTTGTGCCATCATGTCAAGCAACGCCATCAGCAGTTCCCATATGCGGATAAGCTCAAGTGCTTGTGCGGGGTCAAGCTCTGCGCGCAGTTTTTTCAGGCCAACGGGCACATGTGTGTTTTGCAGCAGTTCATCCAGTGCAGCGGCACCCGAATGCCCAGTGCAATGGTGCATCGCGGCACGAAAATGAATCAGCGGTGCGGTGATTTTTATGCGCAGGTCGTTCAATTTGCTCAATTGCAAATCAGAATAAGCATCTTCGGGCTGGCCAAGGCCACGGGGGTGGCTTGTCCAATCTTGCAGCCATTGTTTGCCGTTGATGCGCCACAAAAGTGCATAATCTTCGACCGATGCGATTTCTTCATCGTTCAGTTGTGTCAAACCTGTTTTCAGCCAACGCATCACGGCATCCAGCGTGAAGCCGTGCTCGGCGATGTCCAACGCGGCGGCCACCATACGCATCAGCGGCTGTGCGGCAACGGGCTGGCGGCGGTCTTCAAACAATGGCACGCCAACGCGGCGAAACGCGGCATACAGCGGCTGCTCATACGCTGTGCTGTCGCGTGCAATAACGGCGATGTCGCGGCAGCGTGTGCCATGGCGCAACAGGGCCTTGATGCGTGTGGCAACCAGCGTGCACTCGGCCTCGATGTCTTCACAAACACAAAGTGCAATTTCCGCTGGGTTGGCTGATGCAGGATGACCCTCCGCTTGGGGTGCAAAAAACGCAGCTTCCAGCTGATGTAAATCTTCGTGCTGAAAACGATGTTGCTGCGTTAAAATCACAGGTGTTTTTCGGGCAACGTTTGCCTGTTTTGCAAGGGTGTTGAGGCTTGCGGCGGTGCGGCTGGTGTGTGCAAACACGCCGGTTTCGTCATGTTGCAGCTTGTCCAGGCAAAGCGTAACGAACACGGCATCGCTGTGTTCCAACACACGGCCCAAAATTTTCAACTCTTGCGGTGTAAAGCCCATGAATGAATCGATGGCAACGATTTTTCCGGCCAAAAACGCACGGCCTTGTGCTGTGCCAAGGGATTCATACAAACGCCGCATATTATTACAATGGCCGCCAAACTGGTCTTCCAAAATGGCATCATACGCCTGCATGATTTGCGCCAGTTCAACAAGCTTTGCCTGGCCAAGTTGCCGCGATGCCACGCCAAAATCAACAGGGGAGGTGCCTGACAGGCTGAGCTCGTTGTGCAAACGCAGCAGGCCAGGGATCATGCGCTCACCCGCTTTGGCGAACAAATCAAGCTTGTCGCGCACAGCGTCAAGCGCCAAACTCATGGCAATGGCACGCTGTGCATCGCTTAAGTTCACGCGGCCGCCTTGTCCGCCGCAGGCGCGAAACAGGCTGTCAGCCAAACGGGTGAAGCTGAGCACCTCCACGGCCAGGGCCTGTTGTTCGCCCAGTAGCTTCAGCAGCGCGCGCTCGTGCGTAAACGAGTCTTGTTCGGGCACAAGCAAAATAAGCTCACGCTGCCCGGCCTGCACCAGGGACTTGAGTTTGTCATGCAGCCAGGTGGTTTTGCCTGTGCCTGCACGGCCCAAAATCAGTTGTAGCGACACTAGCTTGCCCTCCGAAACTCCACGCCATCGCTTATCATCACGATGTGGCCCTCAATGTCTGTGCGATGGATGACAGCACCCGTGTCGTGCAGCCGTTCCATCACGGCAGGATGCGGGTGGCCATGGGTGTTATAAACGCCGACAGAAATCACAACATGCGCTGGTGCGGCATAATAAAGCAATTCGGCGCTGCTGGAAGTATTGCTGCCGTGGTGTGCCGCCATCAACAAACACACGCTTAAGCTGTGGCCATGTTCGCTTGCAAGTGCGTGCTCAGCTGCGCGTTCTGCGTCGCCCAAAAACAGTGCGGACGTTGCACCATGTTCCAGGCGCAAAACAACAGAATTGTTGTTGAGCTGACGGCTGTCTTCGCTCAGCGGGCCCAAGATGGTCAGCTGGGCATCACCGAGTGTGATGATCTCACCAGCTGTGGCATAGCGTGCGATGGCACCTTGGTCAACCTGCCGCTGCACTGCTGCCAAAAAACGTTCATAGGTACGTGTGTCATGCGGTTCGCTTAATCTTGGTGCAATGAATGTGCCAACCTCAAATGCGTCAATGATTCCGTTGGCAAGTGCGCCGATATGATCGCTGTGCGGGTGCGTGGCAACGATATAATCCAGACGTTGGACGCCCGCCCGTCTTAAGTAATTGATGACGTTGTTTTCGTTTCCGCGTTCACCGCCGTCGATGAGCATAAACTGCCCTTGCGCGGCGATGAGCACCGCATCGCCTTGCCCAACGTCAATGAAATGCACGGTGATTTCGTGTTGCGGTGTGGGCGGCGTGGTGTTGATGTGGTTATCAAAGACATACCATGCGGCAACGGCAATGATGACTGCGATGATGATACACAGTGTGCCGCGGCGATGGTTTTGTTTGCGTGGCATATGGTTCCCCCCCATGTGCGACATATGTAATACGGGCGGATGATCATCCGCCCTTACAATTTATTCTTCTTCTGTTGTGAATGTGCTTGCCCCGGCGGAATATTCTTGCCATTGCGCGTGGCTGATCAGCACTTTGCGTGGTTTTGAGCCTTCAGGCGGGCCAACAATGCCCCGATCCTCCAGCATGTCAACCAGGCGACTGGCCCGCGCATAACCGAGCTTGAGTTTTTTCTGCAACATGGTGGTGGATGCCATTTGTGCATTGACTACCACTTCCACCGCCGCATCAAACATGGGATCGTCTTCATCGCTGTTGTCGCTTGCATCAAGCATGCCGCCTTTTTTCTTGCCGCGACCCGCGTTGGCTGCATTGCGCTCAATTTCTTCCCACACCTGGTCGTTATATCCCTCGCCCGCGTTCTCTTGGTTTTTCACGAACTTCACAACTTTTTGCACTTCACCATCGCTGACAAAACAGCCCTGCACACGCACGGCGTTGTTGCCGCCGTTGGGGCT
>Ga0123355_10012597_pt1 | contig 13108 bp, 6 predicted proteins | sample TergutEmb28metaG_3_FD_89872 | JGI IMG/M metagenome (GOLD analysis project Ga0123355, IMG submission 89872) | Embiratermes neotenicus P1 segment gut microbial communities from Petit-Saut dam, French Guiana - Emb289 P1 | ecosystem: Host-associated > Arthropoda: Insects > Digestive system > Gut ... | reverse complement strand
TTAGGATGGATCTCCAGGAAGTGGGATGTGGGTATATGGACTGGATTGGACTGGCCCAGGATAGAGACAGGTGGCGGACGCTTGTGAGTGCGGTAATGAACCTTCGGGTTCCGTGAAATGCGGTGAGTTTCTTGACTAGCTGCAGACCAGTTAGCTTCTCAAGGACTCTGCACCATGGAGTAAGTAAGTAAGTAATGCGGCTAGTGTGTGACGCAAACCACTCAACATCTACTGCTGTAGTGTCATCATGGCATGGTGATAAATCAAGGACAGGGATAACAACACTACCTTTTTGCCTTTCCCACCCACAACACAGAAATGAAAACTTGCACGTACTTGATACAACTTGGGGACCGCGGTGGCACAGTGGTTAAGGTGCTGTGCTACAAATCGGAAGGTCACTGGTTTGATTCCAGATGGTGTCATTGGAATTTTTCATTGACATAAAATCCTTCCGATCGCACTATGGGCCTGGGGTCGACTCATCCCCTAACAGAACAGAGTACCAGGAGCATTTCCTGGGAGTAAAGGTGGCCGGTGCATACGGCTGACAACTTAACCACCATCCTGTGCCATTGTCATGAAATCTGGGAACCTTAACTTCCTGGAACCTTCTGGGCCACTCCAGGCCTGTAACAGGACTGCTTTACCTTTACCTTACTTGATACAACTTGTTCTCCATCTACATACACAGTTTATAAAATGGACTGAATATGTTTGGTGTGCAGCCCTGCAGCGCGATGGAGTCAGGGCAAGTCTTGTCATGTAAAATACACGAAGAATACGCCAGCACTTCAGAATCTATGGTACTGATCACAATGCAACAACACATTACAAATGTTGCTCCTAATTTCATGCATAAAAATATCATATTTTGAGAGCACACTGGTTTCTATGATCAAGTTGGAATATATGGCCATTCACTTGTTAAACAGACTTCTTGCTGATAAAGATAGAGCCTTCTGCAATGTCATGCCACATGGTGTGGTGCATTTGCAGCCACCATCTTTAAGGGGGATGAGGTGCAGAAATGAACACACAGGTAGCAGGTTCCTCCCAAACTCTGGTATGTCACAAAACATCATCTGACAAGACCACAATGTTAACATTCACAGTTACATAAACCACCTCAAATTTTATATATGAGTACTTCTTGTTTGTCTTAAGACACAGTTGAGAGGGTGGATTGGACAGGATCACGTGTCACTGTAGTTACTTTTATTGATCTCAAAGTGATAGTTTATAATAATAATAAACATGACATTACCAACAGTATTCAGGTTAACATACTCACAAAGAAAACTTAATACAATAGTGCAGCTGAGAAATCCTGCTTGCGCCTTAACATTCCACTACCTTCTTCAACAATTTATGACTGTGAATACATAAACCCCTTCTAAGAAGGACTTATTAATAGTAACTGACAATTTGAAGAACAAGCATATTTAATCAAAAGCACACTTCGCACAGAAAATGAAGCAATTCTCAATTTGCAAGGCAAGGTTATAAGGTGTATTTCAATACAGTGGGAAACTGTACAAATATACCAAAAATGTGTGAAAAGGAAAGTGTGTTCATATAAAAAAAGCTAACAAACACTCTTTTCCTTGCACATGTTTAACCTTAAACCAACATATGGGGCAAAGCTTTCCCACATGAAAGATGTAAATGTTACACATATGTTAATTTATGAAATATCCAAACTACAATTTCAAATTAACATCTTGAAGTCCACTATTTGGAATGTAACATATACAGCAAGAATTAAATGATTTTTCACCCTGTTGTGTGACATCACATTTTTCCCATACACAGGGCAAAGGAAAACAAAATATTCACCAACACATCCATAAGCTCCTTCAGTAATCAGATCTAACAATGGACAAGAAATAATACTTTAAACCACGTTAATTCCTGTCCACTCAATTTAAATGTATTTTTATTCTTCATGAGTGTAATCACACCCACACAGAATATTCAACAAACCCACTTCCTTAGATGCTGCTGCACCAATTATCCAAAAATATTAATACAGACAAAGCTGAGCTTGCCATAGAAGCCAGTTTGGCATACCATTTATACCTTGTATTGTGAGCAGCTCTATTGAAGCAATAATTTAGAGCTCTACACTTGACACCAAAATGTGTCAGTAAAATCTTCAGGACATCACAATGGACACCACACCCACTGCAACAACAGTCAATGTTGTTTATGATTCTCTAATAATGCTGTCAGTATATCAAGACCATGGACAGAACATCTTTCATCTGTTCCCTCAGCACAGCAGCTACTGCACGAGGTCTATAGCATACAAAGCCTGATATTTTTTCCTTGTAGTTCAACATACTTTACTCCACATAACAGTCTTAAATTTATGATCTCCAACCTTTAAGCAGGCCTCACACTTTCTGAAAATATTTCTTAGCACACAGTGCAGCTCTCATCTTGAAATAGCGGCCGTTTCCATTTGAAAACTGTACTTCAGTTCTTGCAAGAAATGCCGATTCTTCACATCAGTGATTTCTGTGACCCTCAGAAAAAAATAATCTCAGAAATTCAAATCAGGAGATCTAAGAGGCCTCTATCTGTATGTTACTTGCCGTTTCTCATGATTCTACACACACACACTGCACTTCAAGTCCACGTAAAGCAACTTCAAGAACTGAGTGGAGACTGTCATAATACCACTATCTGTTATTTTGGCTCTTTACATTCCTATATACCCACCTCCTCCTAATGCTGGGTTGTGAATGGTTTGGAGCTATACCTCTGTGCCTGCAGAGGCATGTCATGGGGTGTCCTTTACCTTTTACCTTAATATTCCTACTTACATAAACTACATCTGATCCAAGAAGAACACAACTTTTTGTATTTTATTTCTTTCCAGCACTGAAGCTGTCATCAAATGTTCCCACCATTCTGTATACAGATCTTTTACACAGCACTGTGGCACTGTTAACACGGTATTTTTTTTACAAAACTTATAGTGACATTTTTCTCCATGACAGACACATACTTTGTAAAAGGTGAGCAAAGAACACTCTTTATGCGCGTGCGCATACACACACACACTGATCTACTCCATATGAGACACAACACGCACCTGGGTGAGCATCTCATATTCCAGCAGCAGTAAGATGATACAACTGATGGCTCAGTCACCTAGCCTAATGGATCTTGTATTTCCCTACGATTACGGAACTGATTGAAGACACACTATGCTGTGTGAATGGCAGGATTAACAAATAAAGAAATACAAAGTTATGGAAGTGGCTACAGCCAATTTCTGGTACCATCCTGGCACAGCCTGAAGGGACTGAGAAATGACACACAAGCTTCATGTCAAGACAGCACATGCATATCCATGAATGTAGGAAAGTAGAGTTAAGGTGCATGTGTGGCCATGCCATAGCCCAGATTGACAACTGCTAGTTTCTTTTTGTGGAGGCTCAGGCACAGCTCTAGAGCAGTCCACATTGAATTTCTGGTGGATACAGCAGTTCTGGGGTGGGTTTGTCTCTGAGCACTATGGTCTGTCCCCTGTTAATCATTCCCCCATTGCTCCACACTCATCTACCATCATGGGCTGGTACAATGGGCCAATTTGAGGCCACAGTACTGTGGAGGGGAGGGAAACAATGTGGAAAACCATACTACCACATTTCTGATACATTCTGCTGATGCAGTAGCTACAAACAGCACGTTCACTGCTGTTAGGCGTGGTTAGTCTAGAAGTTCTTTCAGTGCTGTGTCTGTAGATCTAGTATACACATCTGTGGTGAGACTGTAAGACCAGGTTTTTCTGGGAATTTAAATTTTAATCCAGTTTTCACTATATTACAAGGATTGTCTGAACAAAATAACAAGACTGATCAACACTACAGCACTGATTTTGCAAATATGTTGCAGGTAAAGTAGCAGAGGTTCGATCCAATGAACAGAATTGATCTTCAACCCTTACATGGATGTCACAAGATATACTCCAAGACCATACAATTACCCAACTCCCAGATTCTCCCACCACCTCCAAGCATACTTTGAACCCTAAAAGTTAGGTTTAATATGACAATATCTAGTCATGAGTGGCAAGGTTTGCACAGTACACGATACAGATAACACAGACCATATCAGCCAGATTCAAACCATTCCAGTCTTTGTAAATCGCACACCCACATGCATGGTCTCAATCTCTCTCCCCCTCCCCCCCCTCCTTCCTCTCTTCACCATATGCCAATCAGGTATATGAACCATAATGTAATTGGTATCATCAGATGCTCAATACAAATTAACTCCACACAGTATTCTACTTGCACACATCCCCTTCATGTAAAGTAGGGTGTGTCCAGCTTACAGCAGAACTTTCTAACAGAATCCATACACCCATTCACAAAATGTATGTAAACCATCTGTACTACATAGGCTGCTTCTTGAAAATGACATTGACCACCAGACAGTGGGCAAGTGCTGCTGCAGAGAGACCAATGATGCTGCCTCTTCTATGGCTCTGTCATGCAGTGTCCCACATGACAAAAACCTCTGTATACAAAGTGCAACTGTGGGCAAGTTACACATACACAGAATGACCATATCACTGCTCACAATACTGCCAATGGACTGCTCCTTCTACTATGAAGACTCAGGCAGCATGTTTCTCTTAACCACTGGTGAATTTCTACCAGAATATACCACTTCACAAGATGTTACGTTTTGCAGAAACCACCATCAGAACCTTATCTCACAGACCAGAAAGACTCTGTGAGGGAAAACACTATCACTTATGATTAAACAAAGTGCTGTTGTCCAACTGTCAGGCAAGCAGAAGTAATCACTTTCCATGATGAGGTTAACCAACTGCTACAAATAGTATGACTGTTCCTTGCCAGCAAGCTTTGCAAAATCTGAAGGCTTTACACAATCTGTTACACAGAAACATCTAAGAGTGTCCACCAGCTAAACGATGTAGTTTCAGCAACACACAATGACGTATTTTTCAAAACATGCAACAATTAGCTATGTTGCATTCTCAACCAGGAAAATGATCACCTTGCAATTTCCTGTGGTTTCCTCAGATCTTCCAGGTCAATGTTAGGACAGAGCCCATTTGTCACTTGATAAAGCGTATTGGTACACAGCATTGTTTTGTAAATACATTTATGTTACCAATTACATTTAACACAAGAATGTCATCTGTAGAACTGCACACCTACATTAAGGTAAATGTACTAAACTGACATTTCATGACATATGTGTTAAGTACAGTTTGTTTCAACAGAACAGGCTTTTGAAACACAAGACATTTATAAAACTCAGATTTGCAGCCTATGTTCTGGCACACACTAGCAAGTTTGAATTCAATCTAACTGCAGCAGTTAATGATATTTTTATAACAATTCACCTCTGAACTGTTTAACACCATCTCTCAATATTTCAATATAACTGCAATAACAACACTGTTCAGGAGCCAAATGCATTTCAGTAATATGACACAAAGCAAAATGTCATGCCACAAATTTTTGGACATTAAACAGGCCAAAATGTGACACCTCCTTCTACAGTAATAACGTCACTTAAATACCAAAAAGCAAAACTAAACAAAACGTAATGTAAATGAATCGAAACTATTTACGCATCATCTTATAGCAGTTGGACAGAGAGCAAGCATCATCTCCATTCTTGCTTACAAAATGAAACATACCCATGAAGTAATATCCACAAAACATTAAAAATTATGTATAACCCAAAATTTCAAGAATTTGAGTTTCTTTCTCTATGATGACAATCACTTAACCTATTCATCCCCACACTTGTAACAACAACTGACGTCAGTGATTCACATTCAGTGCAGTATACACCACTTTGTGGCTGCATAAGGGTACAAAATGTATATCTGATCACATTATATCTGGCAAGAGAAACATAAAGGGGGCAACAAAATGGAAGAACTGGGCAAATATTTGCCCTTGTGAGATTTCTGAAGCATTAAATTACAATCACTTCCATGCACAAGCATCAAAAGTACATGAGCAAATGCACTCTCTCATGACCAACTAGAATATCAATGGAACAGAGATGTACAGAAACGTGTTAAAAAGATTTTACATGTAGTACGGTACCACCTAGTCAAAAAATTAATTCAATCGTTTAATCTTGGATGGGTGCAATTTAAATCCCTTAAAGAATACTGAGCAACATTTAGTGTCCTTATATTACATACATACGTACGTACATAAATACGTACATACACACATACATACAGAGTATCCAAAAATGAATATAACAAAGTGCCAGATAACTTTAATGGTAACTGAAATAATAAGTTGGTCTTGACAAGAAAACAAATATCAAATGTCTATATTTTACTAGTTTCCTCTAATTCACAATGGCATTACTTAGACATCGTCAAGGCATCAGTAAACTTTCACAGGTCACCCATTACTCCTTATGATCAATTAAACAAGAAAGCCCCAGATAAAAATCTACAGGTATTTAGTTGGGTGAACAGGCCAGCCAATTCATACGACCAATCCAGTGTTCAGGATTGCTTTATTTTGCTCCAGCTTGTTGCAAGAAAGTATTTTCTAATAACAGGTCAGGATTTTCCTGCAGTGCTGGGAAAAAGAGTTCTTCCAACACTTTGAGACACAAAATTTCAACTTAAAAATCTAATGCTTCTTCTTGTCAAAACCAGTTCATTATTGCAATTAGTAACAAAGGAATTGGCATTTAATATATTAATTCAAAGACATCATGGGTATGTATTTCATGTACGAAAACACATGAACATTCGGTATCCAAGTGCCAGAAATATGTTACATTTCCTTTTAATAATAATAAAATAATAATAATAATAACAATAAATGGGAAGTGGATATTTTCTAACCTGGGGCATTTTAAAGTCCAAACTTTGTGATAAATGTCACTACGCAGGAGGCAAAAGTAAAATATTGAAAATGCTAGACAAGAAAAACCCAACCAGAAAATGTAGTCAACACAGCCAATGTTGATAAAGCTAAAAACAGCTATGATACAAAGATCTCCTTCCCATCAGTTTCCAAACTTGCAATTATGCATTCAAATAAAATGGTAATTGCTGTTTCATACTGTTTACCTTGGGTCTTAAATATCATGCTGAAGCAAGCACAGACATGACTAACTCTTGGCAACATCCATTGGTGCAGGAGATGCAGTAGTGGGTGGTGGAGTTGCATGGCTTGCTACCAGAGAACTATTACTAGCAGGTGGTACTGCAGTGACAGGAGGGACTGCTGGCTTGATGAAGCGCTCTGATGTTCGGCGTGCACCCTGCCACACCATCATCACATCAGTTTATACATGTTTGACAGAAGATACCAATCCTTATGATAACTCTACAGCCGCTGACAGAAGAGAACACAGGCAGCCAAAAAATTATTTAAAGTTCAAATCCTTGCGTCGGCCCATGTGCAAACAGGTTCTAACCCTAGTAACTAACACATTTAAAAAGTTACACAAGACCTTGACTTGGGTGGATTCTTTTGAAAAACACAAGCAATGGTACAAGGGAGATAAAACAATGAATTTTAGCCCCTAAGAGGCAGGTTCAATGGAATCATTCATTCAATTGTTAGGTACTAACCTTCATGTTCCCTATAAAGTGGAGAGTTTCATAACTAGCTGAGAAACTATCATTCCAAGCTGCCATTTTGATTTCAGCTTCAATCATTGCACTGTTAAAGCAGAGGGTACTTACTGCTATTGGAGGTGCTGGTGGGGAAGATGACACAGGAAGAAACCCTCCTACTGATGGACACGGAACAAGAGGTGTTGGTGCAACTGTGGCTCCACTGGGACCTAACGGCAATGTAGCGTAAGTAGCTTGTCCACAAGCATAGCAACGGCCAATGGAAGAACCTGAAGGACCGCCTGGTGTTGAGAAAGTATCACGTGAGGAACCAACCAAGTTTATACCTGTAACAATGCCAGAATCAACAGACATAACTAACTGTCACTTTAAATTGTAGTGTATTTTAACATTACATTACAATATACATGAAATGATCATAATACTGATTGCATTACATAAAAAGATTATTTATGTTATTACTTACTGTAAGTAATTAGTATAAAATTAATTTATACCTTACTAATAAATCAGTGAATTATATAGATGTACTGACCAATTAAATTAATAAAACTAAATAATTAAACGAATTAAATAAAGTAAATTGATTTAACTAAGGTAATTTAAACAACAATAAACAGATCAATGCAAACAGACAAATAAAAACAAACATAAATACACACATATGTAAACAAATAAATGAACAAATGAATAAAAAACTACACCAAACCTAACACATACTAATCTAACTTAATCAACCTAATCTACCCTAACCTAATTTAATACAACAGTAAATTTTAGATACACAAATAAATAAATATACATATAAATATGTAAATACCACACCAAATCCATCGTAACCTAACATGTTCTGACTTAATCAAACTAATGTAACCCAGCTTCACCAAACCAAACCTATAGTAACCTAACCAAACCAAGCTGAAACTAATGCAATCAAATCTAACACAATTCATTACATAATTTACATTTAATTAAGTTTCACATTAATAAACACACACCACACCACACCACACACACCACACCACACACACCACACCACACACACCACACCACACCACACACCACACCACACCACACCTAACCTAACTACACCCAACAGAACCTAACTAATGTAACTGAATACACCTGTACACTTAATAAAAAGAATGAAAAGTGAAGTTTCTAATGTTCATTAAATCCCCCAGAGCTTTTTCAAGTCTCTTGTGGTAAGCAATTTCCACTTTTAAATTGCAGTTACCTAAATATTAAAGCAATTAACATACTATAAACAAGAGAAATAAAGCAAACTATGATTGTAATTCAGACAGTTCAGGAGCCCAAGTAGTAGCAGAATGAGGATTTCGGTGTTCTGAGATGTGACACTGTGTCACTTCGTATTTCCTAATGTTTGAAAGGTTGAAGGATTGAGGGTCCATGAAACCCTCAACCCTTAAAGATGAGGGCTCTACATTCCTTCAGAACAGCAGAAAACCTTAAGCTCACAGCACAGCACAGCACCACATCCCATAAGACCTGAACACTCATCAACACAGCTGTGGAAATTTCATATCTTACATATAGTGAGCAAAGCTACATACCGTTCACCTCGTCTTCTCTCGGTTCACACAGTTCTGTATTTCATAAATCTAGTTTTTATTATTTATTCTGCAACAACAAGATTACACCACTGTAAGGTACAGTTACTGAAACTATTAATTTCCTGCGACTGAATCTTTTCTTCACTTCCCGACAGGTACAAGGTGTCAACATACACAAATGCTGTGATGCTATCAGTACAGTTGACATGCTCACTGTGCTTAACTAGGACAAGTACAATGATAAGTATTTGTCTCTGCTGCAAAACTCACCGGGGCTGAGTGGTCTGGATGAACTTGGTGACGGATTGTATGGGATCGGACTGGAAACTGTACGTGACCTCATATTGACCCCAGACATCGCTATTTCATTGTAGTGACGCTCTTCTTCCATTTCCAAACTATATACATAAATAAACTGACAAAATGGTAAAGGCAAAATGATAAAGTTCTCCCTGTGCATGCCATCAAGGCATACGAAAGCATGTGATGTACAGGTCCACTTGTGATGTCAAAGTAATTTGTTACCACATACCACATGGAAAAGCTTCACATTAACTATACCAACACCTGAATCTCAACAAACTTGGTTTAGGATGAGTCGAGTCTTCTGGAATGTGACAATGTATCACTGGAAAGTTGGTTCCCAATATCTCAAAGGAGCAGAGCACCTCTGTTTTCAGGGTAAACCAGTCTCTAAAACACACCCAAAGCAACTTCTCCTGCACTGACTACTCTTGAATACGAAGGTGACAAAATCCTTCCCAACATCTAAACAGCTCACCCAACAACACAAGGTGACAACCAGTAGACCTGAATCCTAATCAACACCAATGTGAAAACTTCAAATATAAGAACCTGGTTCAATTACAAGCTATACAGTCCATGGCTCATGTTTCTAACATAAGAGTGGTAAGAAATGCACATGCCTGTTCTTTACAACACTGCTTACAGTTCAAACAGTCACACAGATAATTTCTGACACAGGATTAATAAGCTCCTTATTATCACAGGATCATGTTTTAAATGAGTGAAACTAGAACCATGTGAGTTTTGAAGCCAGACCTAAAGAAAACTTGATGTAAATCACAAGTTCGACTGTTGAAGCAAAGAAAGAAAGAAAGAAACAAACAAACAAACAAAACTAAAGTAACACTGAAAAGTAAGAATTGTTAAAAAATTAAAATTATACCAACTGTATGTAAAAAAACAGGGCATGTTCATTTTATTGTTTAATTTACCTTCCAACCAAACAGTATTAAAACATAATCAATCATTATGTAATGTGCAACACAGGCACAGGACAATTCCAAAAGAAGGTATCATTTTCATACATATATAACAAAATTACCAGTAAGCCTACAATTATGCAATATTTATCAGTTATTACAAATGTTGCGAGTTTTTAATGACTGATACACATCATGCCTATGACTGTTCACTCATTACTTCATTACAAACATCTGAAAGTGTAACCATCCTTCTGACTGACCTTGTGTAAGTATTATCTATGTACCTGCCCATGCACAATTTTCACCAAGGCCAATACAAGTTTCAGCTGCATACAGCCACATCTTCATCAAGGATGTTCAGTTTAAAGCTGCCTAACTATCTAAGAACCATTGGAACAGGCCATGACATCAAACAGTGTTACCTGCTCTCAGATTCGGACAGATGACGACACAGGGCCTCTCGCCTTTCCACTTCAAGCTGCAGTTTACGCTGCAGTCGCAGATTTTCTTCCCGTATGTTCTTCTCCTCATTAACATATCGCTGCATTTTTTCTGTATCTGACAGATCAAAATACAATTTGCTCAACTTCTGCCACATCAAATCTACCACCTAAACCTGAAGCGCAGATTCACATAGTACTGACCATAACATAGGAGGGAAATACAAATAGTCAACTGTCCATTTCCTACATGTAGGTTATGATTCTGGAAAGAAGCTTGTGTCTTCTTATGCCAGATTAATTTCAGGGAATGCCTGCTACTACCAACTGGTCAAAAAAACTTTCACATTCCCATCTGTTATGTAACAATACAGAGATCAACATAATTGTACACAGCTACAATATCCCCTGTTGTTTATATGGGTCTGAGTTGGTTTGCCACATTATGGCTGTAGGGCCCACCCCACCTCCTATTCAATCGGACGCAGGGTTATTTCACTGGGGGTAAGCCCAAACAAATCTACAACTGGCAACTGTTTAGTTCACTAGCTTAATGTTTCAGACAAAAAAGCACCAATTTCAAGTTTGAAATATTCTGGTCATTATGCCAACCACCACTGTGTGTGTGTGTGTGTGTGCGCGCGCGCATGTGGGTGTTAAAGAATGATTTGACAAATGCCAAACAACCGAAGCAGACATCATTATCAGCACCCCACCCAAATCCAGTACTTATGGCAGTCATCATGCTTGTGAAGTTTGGCGAATACAGTTGCACAATCTGGAGAAGAGAATTATCTTGGAGATAAGTTGTATGACTGCCACAAACAAAATATGTACCTTGCACCCCAACTGAGTCATCCTGTACCCTTAATACACTGTGAAAATGGTTGTGGTAATCAATCCTGTTTTGTGTGTTAGTTCGCACTTTTCAAAACATTGTTGTTGCAATGATCGTCCAGTCATGACTGACACAAATACCAAGTAACAGGAATATTAATACAAACTCACCTCACAGGAAAGCAAACAAAATTATGCAAAACAGCACTATACTAACAATGCAAAACAAAATTCACAGGTCTGCCAACTTATACACCACCGACACTTGGCTGACGTGTGGCAACATTTTGGAGGCCAACATTAATTAACAGCAGAGACATGCCAACAGCGCTGTGCGTTTAAAAAACATTACATTCACTACATTTTTCATAAAAATGATGTCTTGGAATACTGTGTTTCAGGACGACGAGTTCAGAACAGCTGTTAAAGAACAACAACACTTCAAGGAATAATGCATCCTGCATAATTAAACATTCTTTTTATGGGTAATATTTTGGGACCAGACAAAATGAATGATAATTGTGGGGAAAATGAAAAACATATGAAAGATGTACAGCTGTTTCACTGCATATAAAATGGGATAATGCAGTCTTCCAGGTAATGACACTGTTGATACTTCAAATATAAAGATGGAGGCCAGACAGTCCTACCAACAATGGCAACTGCCTACCACACTATATGGTGTTACAACCCCACGGTCTGCAATATGAATCTTCAGTGCCACAAAATGTCACTGCATTCTTTTCTACAATTCCCTATACTGAAAGACAAAACATGTCAACATTCCTGTGACAGTGCAAAGCTGCACCTGCATAACCCCCCATCTTGAGACCACATTATTAAACTGCAGGAATATGGATTCTGCCAAAAACAGTTACCATCTAGTATGGACCCACATATTTATCAGTCCCATATCAAGAAGCTTTCTAGATTATACTTACTTTCTTGTTCTGAAATGGCAAGTTGATTGCGCAGTCTTGTCACCTCACTGCGCAATGTCTGAATGTGTGTACTTATGTTCGTAGCAGTGTCCCCATTGCTAATTTCTCGTGGTGAAGCTGGATCTGATACTGGTTGATCCAGCTTAATCTGAAGCATCCTGTAAATATTAAACAAATGCAATGATATGCATGATGACCCCACTCAATAACACCTTGCCTGCCCTGCAGTTATATTTAAATAGCAGCAGGCACTGCTGGTCCGATGTTACAGCAATTCTGATCTTTGGTGTACATCAACATATAAAATGCATTCATTGGTGCAAGAAGTATTGCCCCCCCCCCCCCCCAAAAAAAAAGGAAGAGGGAGGGGGGGGAGAAAAACAGTGTGTATTTTTTAAAAAAAAAAGAAAAAAAGAAAAAACAAAAAAAGAAAAATTTTTTGGAAAATTTACCCTCTTTTTTT
>Ga0123355_10012596_pt1 | contig 13108 bp, 11 predicted proteins | sample TergutEmb28metaG_3_FD_89872 | JGI IMG/M metagenome (GOLD analysis project Ga0123355, IMG submission 89872) | Embiratermes neotenicus P1 segment gut microbial communities from Petit-Saut dam, French Guiana - Emb289 P1 | ecosystem: Host-associated > Arthropoda: Insects > Digestive system > Gut ... | reverse complement strand
TGAGGGGAAAGCGGTGTACTGGGGTGGTGAGCGGGAAAAATTATGAAAAAAAAAAAAAGGGGGAAAACACCCCCCCCCCCCCCCACACACACACACACGCGCGCGCGCGCGCGCGCATGCACGCACACACACACACGAGTCCTTTTTCTTCCCAACAGTTTTTTAAATAAAAGATACACACAAAAATGTAACAAAAAATACACTTTCAGGACAACTAAATGAGGATAAAGAAAACAGTTAATTTGTAAAAGTGCACATAAATACAAATACATAATAAGGGTTAAGTTGTCTCAGTGCTTATATAAAAACAGTCTGGATGTTTTTCAGCCCATAAAAGTCTCTTGCTGTCACCAGGAATCACACCTGAATTCTCTGCTCACCAGCCTGAAGCCTGTCATCATACCATCTGAACTATAAGCATACAATATCTCAATAAAGCAACATATAAACCTTATGCTGTATCTTTGAGCTTTCACAATACAAACAACACATTCTTAACACGTATCAACATACATCCGTTATTGCATTTTGTAAACTGGTTACATTAGTGCCATGTCTGGGTTCTGGTTTAGTAAGAGGAAATTAGGTGGCAACACTGTCACACACTTGGCCAAACATGCCACACACAGCAACCATACCCTGCTCACAGTAGTCTGCTGTCCCATCTGTCATGTTCTGCAACATTCGGAAAGCTCTTGAAGGGATTGCAGCACCCCTGTACCTAGGGTCTGACTCAGTGTGAAGGAAAGTATCTTCGTCCACTGAGAAGGAAGTAGATAACACATAAAATCGTTTGTGTCACCAATCATAGGAGGGGCATGGGAAGTGATGGATATGTACACTGTGGAAAAAAGATTGCTGCTAAGGGTCATTGCTTTCCTGTTCAAGACAGAGTGTCTCTTAACCACAACATATAGACAGAAGTCTAATCTTTGTACTATTGTATACTATACACAATTACAGAAAAATGTCAACATGCACTGGAAAAAGAACAAGAAATAAGACTGGAATAAATATGGCTACAATACCAGATTGATCACAAAGAGAAGTGGTGTCCATGTTTTGAATGTCACTGGTCACAAATAAACTTGTCATGCATACCAGCTATGAACATCACTGACAAACCAGATTAAACATAGAAAAAGTTACTGTATCATTATTTGCATGTTATTACTTGTATATAGCTCATTCTGTATAATGACTAATCTGTTATGGGGTAGACTACATGAGATACAGGATTCAGTTTCCAGTGGGGGCTGACATTTATCTAATAAAAATCATATCCACAGTGGCTCTGGTAACCATCCTCTTACCCAGGGAGAACAAAAGTTACTAACGGCATGGGTGAGGTGGCTAGAGCATGAAGCTGCCCCCCTCCCTCAATCTGGTACCAAGGTTATGAAAGGATGGAATTAGCACCTCTCCTCCCCCATACATTTTCAATAAAATTAATTAAGTACAGAACTTCTTGACTACCAGTATGTACTACAGAAGCAGTATATTTTAGTCACTAATGGTCTCACATAAAATAGAACCAAATATGCTTGTAAGTACCACAGAATTCCTTTAATCTCGTACCCATGGAACAAGACAGGTGCCAGATTATCAAATACTCTGGATTATCACATGTAAGTTCTTATAGGTAATTTTTTATTTCTGCTCCCATGCTTGTGTGTTATTTTCATTTTATCCTAAAAAGAATTAGTTTCTTCAATTATCATAGTCCCAGTCATGGATTTTCCTTCAGAATGTACTACTAAACACCACTGAAAGAGCATATTGTCCATTAGTGGTAATTTAGGCTGTTTCAATGTCTGTCACTTCAGAAAGTTCTTTATACTTCTACTTTATGTCACAAATGACTGCAATTGGTCCTCCTGTTTCTTTATGTTATAGACAGTAGTTGATCCAATGTTGTATGAAGCCGAAGTCACACCATCTTTTGCCACTGTCAAGCCTTCTAATTTTTTTAAGTTTCTGAGGAATCATTCACGTTTTGTATTTCCTCCAGCCAGCAGTACAATGTCCACTCAACTATGGTCCATGGTCTCAGTAAAGTCCAGACAACACAACAACGAGTTCATGGAATCAGCATGCATAATGGAAGGCAAATCTTCTGATTTTTGGACTATTCTCCTGAAACGCCAAAATATCAGGATTTTTGGGGTGTCATTAGCCTGATTAAAGGAAGTCTGATGTTCTGTGAACCTTGTTTTTTTCTGGGCCCAAATATGCTGTCATTTACAGCCCATGGCCCTACAGTTCTAGGACTGATCCTTTTAAAAATAAACTGTAAGTTACAAAGTTGTGTGTATGTTGTGTAAGGCTGGAACAGTTTACTCCTGTTGCTGGGAGGAGTCATCAGCTGATGTCTACACACCTGACCATCATTTTATCATATCACTTTACTGATGAAGAGACAAAAACAAACAAAAAAACAGTTTTGTTTCAAGGTGATAAAAACTGTTACCAAGATGTACAATATATTATGGTAAACCTACAGTGATGCTGTACTGTGATGTCCACGAATATTTCAGTTGTACAGTAGGCATTGTGAAGAGAGTATTTGAGAAATATGCCACACTGGCAAGCCTTCCATCTCTTACTCTGCTGAAATCACTAATTGCTTTCATCACCTTCTGTATGACATTCTTGAGATGACTGAATCACACACTGGCAGATGAGTGCAATGTGAGAAAAAGTGTCTGTCACGAATCCTGACTCAAGGTCTTTGCAGAATGAATGTGAGACTGGTGCCACAGAAGCTGACATAAGAGCAAAATGAGTCTCATTCTGAAATCTGTGCCTTTTGGAAACTGTGCTCCTTTAAGCCTGATGCAGATCACACCTCATGCCTGCAGAATGGCTCCCATGCAAATGGAAGAGTGCACAAGCTCTCATACTCTCAAAAAAGCGCATGCTTAGCTTTCAAAAATAAAGATACTGTTGATTGCTTTTAGGCATGTTTGCAAAATTGCAAAAAGCAAATATTACTTTGTTATGTCTGCCCATTCACATGAAACAACACTGTCTGTCCATCCACATGATACAACTGAGGTCCAAATGGACAGATTTTCATGAAATTTGATATTTTAGTATTTTTTTAATATGTTAAGAAAAGTCAATTTTCATTAATATCCAATAAGAATAATGGTACTTTACATGAAGACCTATGTACATTTATGGTAATATCTTACTAAATTCTTCTTAGAATGAAAAATGTTTCTGACAGAAGTTCTAGAGGAGATGAAAGCACACATTTTATATTCAATAACTTTTTTTCCCCCAGAATCATTCCATGTATTTTGCATGACAGCTAATACCACAGCCTCATACTCAGAATATGTAATACTTATTGCTTTTCCACAGCAACAATGATATCACAAACGCACTTCAGTATTATTTTTAGATGTACAATGTCTGTCGTGTTTATTGTAAAAGTATAGTGCACAAGGAATTTGATCCTCAGGAACAACCTGTTATAAACCATTTTTACAAAAATATTTTCAAACATTTGGTCTTCAGCATTGTTAACATCATCTTGAAGTTTGGGCAACATGTAAGTGATTTCTTCTGCATGACAGTGTGAGGCAAAACAATAATTGCTACGTAGTACATGCAACATATACCATACTCCCAAAAGTTAAATAGCATTGTAGGCCACTTTTATGCTGAAAATGAAACTTTGAAAACAGCCTAGATCAGCACTCTACAGTAATTATCATAAAATGCCTTCCAGGGCTATCCAATGCCCTCCAAATCCTGCCAATGATGTTTCAGTACAAAAAGAGAATATTTCAAAGGCAGTTTATAATAATCATATGTAAGTGTATTTTATAACCATATGCCCTGGAACTTTATGGACATAGTTTTTTTTACTACAGTCTCGGCATTCGGAAGAAAGGAGTAATTTTGATATGAGTTGCTTTCAATGCAATGTCGTACAATGAACATGGTCATTATGCGGACCTTTGCATCCAATGGTTGTGAGTCTGTCATGTTTTGGAGTAACTGTTAGGTTAAAAAATATTCTGTACGTCTTCAATGGCACCTGTTAAGAAGGTAATTACAGAATCAACTGTGATATCTTTGTTGCATTTTAAATTATTAATGTTATGACTCTGTAGCATACTCCCACCTCAAACGATTGAAATTTGCATCTAGATTTGTTTGATTTCCTAGTTATATAATTATATGATATATTGCATATCAGAGGCATGGGAAATTTGAATTTCAAGTAAAAAATATTTTTACCATAACCTGTCAGAAACACATGGCCTAGAAGAAAATATGCACTGACAAAAATTTAGAAAACAGAAGTCACACTCATTTTTTAATATGCTTCAAAAATACCTAAGGAACAAAAACGTTTAGAGAGAAACTTAATTGTGAAATAGTTAGGTAGGAAAAAGAAATTCTAAACACAGTAAATCCTTCTACTCATATACAAAGCCAAATTACTTCACAAAGGAGGGTGAGGCACAAATCCAAAATATCATACTGTGTTTTTTGTACAGGGAATATTTAAATTTGTTCAGGGAGGTGGTTGTAAACTACTTACACTACTTTAACATTCTAAGTTGCACTTCATTGTTTCTGTTACATCCAAATGTACAGTAAAACTCACACAGCATATTTGCAGAGGTAAGTGTAAACATCATGACATGAAAGACATTAGTCTGCACCTAGAAGACCCACCACCTCTTTGTATATTTGCTGCAAAAGGTAAACACCATGACATGCAAGACATTAGTCTGCACCTAGCAGACCCGCCACCTCTGGTAAATTTGCTGCAAAGAGAATGTCCACCACTGTTAAATAGAACAGAATCTGTACCACTCTCATCCAGCAACTGGAAAACACGAGACGGAATATGGCCACCCCTGTAACGTGGGTTCTCTTCTTCATTTGTTGAAGTCTCCTCTGAAACTGAATAAAGCAATGGACAACCACAAAATTAAGAAGCAAAGCATGTGCATGGTTAGTCACAGGCACTCTCACTCCTGCATTCAGTCTTCATGAACCCAGTCTAAGACGCAGGAACTAGCTGAGGACTCTAGTCTTATTTCTAAGAATGTCACTTCTTCTGTACAGTACTTGAAGTACCTAGTTAATACCTTGGCCTGGAGATCAGTTTGGCCAGGGTTTTGAGGTTACTGTTCTCCTCACTCCTTCCCAATAAAATTACCATAGGTCACAAACACTTCCTCCAGATATCTTACAATTCACAAGCATTCCGATATTTCTTTTAAAGATACAAGATGTTTAGTTCTGTAGAGTGTTGTTGAACAATCTAAGATTGACACAGTCAGAGCAGGTGATAAAATTCTTTTAAAATGTACGTCTTTTTAAAACATAAAACATGAAACGCCATGGACAGAACTGATTCTGTTAACACATACTGCTTGTTTCAATTTTCAGAGCTGAATGGTAAAGCATTTCTACAGCACAGTGTACCATTATATTCAAATATTGTAGATGACTAACACTGGTGTATATGCAGTGATTTTCTGGTAATGTGCAACAGTATGCAGCATTGACACCTTTTTCTCTGAGGGAGGACAGTGGAGTGAAAACTATTTTCAATTAATAAGATATTTTTAGCTACATCAACAGCACTGGATAGACGTGTACACACAGAAAATATTGTAACAGCAGCTTTCTTCCCTCCTACTCCCAAAAGTGTATTTCAAGTATTCAAGGATGTTTATGTCTTATACTCACTTTTGCCACCATTTGTTTATCCTGTTTGTGTTTGTACACATATTATGAATTTCCACTTGAGGAAAAGTACCCTTTCTTGTTGCATTTGATCTTAGTTAAATTTCATTAACCATGACTTGTGATTATTTCACACAACTCAATACCTCATTATCACAGAAAATAACACTTTATTGCACTTTAATGCATTGACATTATGTCATGTTGGGTTGAAATTCAGATTTTGTGTAGAAATCCCAGTTGAATATAAAAGTTTGAATCTGTGCTTATGGAAGACTAGAACTATTTATTTATATAGTTTTTGAACTATTTATACACAGTATTATTCTAAGCCTCACCTTGAGCCCTGAACTTGTTCATGAGTGCCCTATCATCATCGCTGAGCTGTAACTTCCGCAGTTGCTGTACTGACACCCCTTGGCTATTATATTCACCCCCTCCACTGTTTGGAGGACCATACTCCTGGAGTGGGGCATCTGATTCACCTGATAACATGGACAGCATACATGGCAGTAATTAAAAAGTGTTTAATACTCAACAGCTATTAGTAAAGTCATGTTTCCTGTCATGACCCTTGGAAACAAGAAAAGAAGTTACCTTTCAACAAATGTTGTGATAAAAGAAACAACATTTATGTCAGAATCACAGTTCAGACTTCTGCAGTTTAGTTATTTATATCTTTAAAATATTCCCAAAAATAAAGCCTCATATTATGTTACAGGATAGATTAATTTTTTTTTTTATCAGCATATAACCTGTTATAAAATGAGAGTCTGACAAATTACTCATTTCTTTCCTTGTTTAACAACAAAAGTTACAAAATTTGCTTATTGGCTTTATAATGGTCATCTATACTGTTGTAACAACTTTAGAAAAGTTTGATAGATTTTCATTAAATATGGTACTAAAGAGTTTTACTAAAATTTTTTATACATTCCAATTTTGTTGGAAGTAAAATATTCAATAACACACTACACAAAGACCTAAGTGGGTACCAGAGTCTGTCGTTCAGGAGTAAAGCAGATGGGGTTTGATGTTCACTCACCTCCCTCTAGTGCTGAGGTTAATGAATGGATCTAAAAGAAAACAAATGGTTTCAGATTTCAGTCCAACACAACAATATACATTTTTATTTTTATTTTTACCTTGACAACATGTTTTGGTTAATTGACCATCATGAAGTCATCTGTATAAAACTTAGAATAAGGTTATGTAGAGCAAATAGCAAACTTACGAACTATATTAAAATATTAAAACAGTATAAAATGACTGGTTTTTAGCCTGTGATATATCAAAATTTTGTGTAATACTATGCAATTGTCAGAAGCTGGAACAAAATTTTATATATATATAAAACTTTGTTGTCATTTTATACTATTTTAATACAGCTTGTAAGTTTTTTCAGATCCCATATTACATGAAGGCTATTGACACTACATATACCTTATTCTAAGTTTTGTAAAAATGGCCCGATGATGGAATATTGAATGAAACATGTTGCCAAGGTAAAAATAAAAATAGAAGCATATATTGTTGTGTTTCACCGAAATCTGCTACTATTTGTTTTCTTTTAGTTTAATAACACAACTGGATGTCCTGTGCAAAAATTAATGCATGGAGTTATTACCTGTACTTCCCCATTATGTCTTCATGATGTGAAAAGGGATAACTTTCACATGAAGACCTATCATACTAATGTTCCTGAGTTCATCTCAAATGATAAATTTGGCTGTATTTAGGTGGTTTGTTATTACTGACTTACAAGTACTGGTCCATTGTAAGTCCTGTATCAGATTACAGCAGACATGAAAATTTTGTTTATGTTACCCAGAACTTTGATGTAACTCTTTGTGTTCACAATAAGAACTTTACATCTTTACTAAAACAGATTGTATTTCTGATACTTAAAAGTATTACTGTGTAAAAAGATCGATATCACTGATAACAGAAGCAAAGACAGCCCTTGAGTTGTTAGATATTTATTCTGTTGATGACACAAGAAATATTTATTTGATTTCATCACCACAGAATTTTCATATTTTACAATGTGGTTCAAATATGACCGGGACTGATTTGTGTGTAAATCTGGTGACATCAGTCCCAGTCATATTTGAACCACCTTGTATACTAGTCTTTTGATAAAAACTGCACTTATGAATTCTTCTTTGTCACAAAAAGTTACTTTCTGTGTACAAAAGTAAACGAACACAAATTAAAAAATGTAGGAATTAAATCTTTAGGGATGTTGCATAGTGTTGATTGGTAGTTAGTTACTGCCGTTTAGGGACAGCCTACTGGTACCATATTCAAGGGTTAAACAGTCCAAGAAAAAATTGTACATGCCAATCAGAATGTATAGATCAGTGCAAACCACATCACTACTAATATTTCTTTAAAGCCTGAACATTATTTGCTAACTGAATCTTCTTAATTTGTTTTAGAGATGTATCAATAACAATCATAATATTACTGTTACTTGAAATTCACCACCAATGGCAGCTATTCAATATCTGAAGCAGCAGTGACTGCAGTGATCACTGTAACTGGTAAAAGTGGCAATGATGTAGTGACTGAAAGAATACTGATATAGTTGTTCTGTTCATTTCTTTCTCCTTTAATAGAATTTTAGATTTTATATGTAGGTTCATTAGGGATATAACTGCTACATCAATGGTTACTTAATTTCCATTGTTTCAAGACCATTACACTGTCTTGAAACACTAGGAACCAGTTTCCAGAGACATGGCATCACGTCCCAGAAAAGACAGTACTTCAGATACACCACTGAAATTCACAATCCTCACACTTTAGTTTTCAATTAATTACAGACTACAAATATTATAGTACACTGCCAAATCCACTCCTTTCACATATGATAAATTGTATTGTGTTATTTTAGTACAGTAGATTTAGTTTTATTCTCATTACAGCTTCTTTGTTAGTTAATGTGAGTTGTGACTCAGTGATCAGGACTGTTGGAGCATCATACATCCGGTAAATAACAGATTTTTATTACTCCTTTGTTCATCAAATAACATACAGATTATTAGAAATTAAGTATGAATATAAAAATAAATCAGTATATGCACCCTTAAAAGCCAGGCAGTTACTTTATGCATTGAACATTCAAACATTCTACTTTCTGCCACAGTGTGAACTTCTTTTACTTTTATGGTCCTCAAAACAAAAGTACCATCCCTTGTGCACCGTTCTTTTTCTAGCCTGTGGGACTGTGGAGGCAAATGATAACCTAATGATACCAGGGAACATTGTCATCTCATATAAGCACCATTAGTCACAAGTAGCATTCAGTGGAATCCCAGTGATTAGTAAATTAGCAGATCACTCAAATAAGTGTGCACAGCACATTTCATTAGGTTGTGCACCCAGGGATTTTTATTTTCCACTTTTTAAGTGGTAAACATTTATTGAATAGTCAACCATGAAGGACACTGTTTTTATTCACCAAACAAACTAAGCAAACTGTCAGAATTATTTCATAATAACATACTCAAAACTTCAAAACTATAGGAGCCTAACATGCAATTAAATTAAAATGCAAAGCCATTTTTTTTAGATATTTGAACCTGAAGGGTTACAACAAGCACCTCCACACACACTACTCTCATCACTCATCTCCTAATTTGTTTGGTCACCTTATCAAACTAAGCACCACTTTGAAGCATGAAATTTGTCTAAACAATATATGCAATTTAGTTGTTAACTCACAGTAAGCTCAGTGCATGTTCATTATGCATAACCCCTTCTTAATTCAGTGTAGGCAGATAATCACCACTTATTCTGAGAAATGTACAGAAGACAAAAAAAAAAACATATTGTAAACACACTGCAGAGTTTCATAAGTTTCAGCTGTTTATAGGCAGTAACATAGCTACTGTATTTCAAAGGGTCAACCATGCAACTTTACAAATTCCAGTACTTGTCAGAATCTGACAACTTTAATTAAACCTTGACCATTTACATTTAAAGGCAGAAATCTAATCAATCTCACTTGCCTTCTGTATTATCTGTGTCGGTTATTTTCTGAAGGACTCTGAAAGATCGAGACTGAGTAGGGCCACCATTGCCTCCAGAAGAGCCCCAACTCTGCTGATGCTGATACTGCCTTGAATTCTGCTCTGATTGACTGAAAAATCAATAAAAAAAAATTATTAGCAGTGTAAAACTTAACAGTCTCATAATGACATAATTCACTAAATTCTCCTCAGGCTGTTAAGAAATGTCTGTATGGCCTAAACATATAATCTGCAGACAATACTGTATTATACAATGTAGAGAAGCAGGAAGGTGCTTAAAGAATATTTTGGAAATATCATGTGGAGGGAAAATCTACAGTGCTAAATGCAGTATATTGTTTACAATACAGGAAGGGATGACATGAACAGCAGCCAATGAGAGTGACAGTATTGTTGCGGTCATCCCAGGCTGCAGAGCACAAAGGGTGGTAGAATATCAGTTGAAATTCAGGAAAAATACGACAAAAATTCAGGAAAAACATGAAAGTGACATTTTAGATCCCTTTTTTATTCTTCTTCTTAGATGGTTCAACTTTTCATGTGCCATCTCACAAAGAAGTTTCTGTCCCTACCTCTGTCTTTCCAGACCTCCTCCTCCTCAGTTTCTTCCTCCATAATATTGTACATATCACTCTCTCACATTCTTATGCATTTGTATTACATGTGATAAAATTTACTTGATTAAAGGCTAGTCACCCAGTTACAATAGAGGGGAAAAAATGATACTTTGCAGAAGAGTTACCAGTACAGTAAACAGGAAATTAAACATTTAAGCATCTGTATACATCCTTTTACAGTACAGAACTGACATCACATATACTACATTATGTCTTGTGCATCCTGTATATAGGTAAATGGTACTAGTACATTTTGCTGTCAATTTTTGCAACTTACTAATATTAGTTCCATTTACAAATGCAACAGGACATTTACATACACTTTACAGAAAGTCCAATGCTTCCATTTCTTAAATTTTTTAATACTTTCCACATCTGAATAGGTCAAGGGTGATGATTCCAACAGTTGAGCTGGGAAGGGCACAGAAGCAAGCATTTTTAATAGTGAAAACATTCTCATAATTTTACTTCTGGGAGAGGGTTTACATGGACTGTTTTGGTACATAATGTAACAAATACCATAATGTATGAATGAAAACAGATCTGATATTGCAACACGTGTGGAATATGAAAACCTTTAGCTCTTTTATGCATATGTAATCAGGAATAGTTGGTACTGTTGAGAAATAAAGATTTTCTAATGAAAAACATACAAAGATAACCTAAAAGATATGAGGGTTTTTCCTTGTCTCATCTGTTTTATAGTTTCTTCTTGTGTTACAAATTTATACTTTGACACTTGCACTTTCAGAAAGCACAGGATTCAGATACATTTTGTTTAACAAGAAATTAAAAATATCTTGACTGGCACAAATGTGTGTTCACAACATGACCTGAACACAAAATAAAGTTATAAAAAACTGGTACACTCATATTAGTGCCACAGTGTCACTTTCTAATCAAAGAAGCCTGAATTTAATCTAAGAAAATTTTGTGTGGAGTTCATAATGGGCAGAGTGGCACTGGGAAGGGTTTCCCCTGTTGAAAATGCTTTGGCTTCGCCCTGCCAGCAATCATTCCACCTATGCCTCATATCTTACAACATTTCCTCCCAGGACCAACCCATACAACCACAATTTTCTCACAGGTTTCTCCATTTGCACTTCACTTCTGAAATTCCCCTTAAATCTTACTAAGAAACTAGGTTACAATAATGTTAGATCTGCTGATACAAGCTACATTGCATGTTTAATTTCAATTTAGAAAAGTCAGAGTATACAGAACTTACTTTTCACTGTGATTGTAGGGACCTGGAGAGACTGGCACTGATGTTTGTGGAGTTGTGGGGGGGTTGAATTTGTTATGGACATAAACCGGCTTCTTCTGTTGTTGAGATGGCATTTGTTGCTTTGTTTGGTTCAACATGTTGGATGTATTGTTAATGATGGATGAGGAGCCTTCAATTTGGATTGGAATTATCCTTGTTTGGGGTTGGTTAACAGCTGCCTGCTGTTGTGGCTTTGGCTGGGGTGGTTGAGCTTGCTGAACAGGCTCACTTCTTCCCTCAATCTGCAAGATGATTTACATGCTATAGTCCACATTGGTATTTATCAGCTACGTCAAGACATTCAGAAGCTGGTGCCAGGGAATAGTACTACAGCATTCAATGATAATTTTTTGGGCATAAAATTAAAAATACAAGTTAATGAAACTATTTTTTGTCACATTTCGGTTCATTAGTGCATGTCCATGTTGTCTAGTGATGGGCCAATTCCCACATTCAAAGAATTGTCTCAAATATACATATAAGAGATTTGCCTTAATTAGGCGAACAGTAATTATGAATCAGAACAGGACTGATGGTCTAAAATAATAATAATAATAATAATAATAATAATAATTCCTGTTTTTATTTTCATGGCCATAACAGAAACAGCACAACATACAAAAACAAACACAAATAAACAGGATATATATGAAACAAACACCAAACAAACACAAGAATACTTAAATTCATAATTTCACTTAATGGGACTTACACACACACACACACATAATCACTTCGAACATGGTACCATCACTGGAGTCACATCAGGTGTACTTATTTTGTCACCATATAGCTGCATATTAAAAAGTTCCAAAAAAAAAAAGATCAATATTTTGTATGCAGTTGTTACATTGTTTTTTTTCTTTATTTGTTCATTCATTCGTTCTTTCGTTCATTCATTTGTTCATTTATTCTGTTTATGTTCCCACAAGTTACTTAACTAAAATTTTATGTAGTTAATAAATGCATTAGTGTAAAACAACACTAGTTACAGTTTTGGGTGTGAAGTATGCTGAAATCTGGAGAGTATGATTTCTTTTACATCCTGCCACCTTCACTCTGACCGTGAGGACTGTTAGGATCCCCAAGCCTGCTATATGTGGTCTCATCAGTGTCCATGGAAACATCCAATACTTCCTTTCTAGCTATTCTACCATAGGCTAAGTACATTTCTTGGCTCGCCATGGGCCCTGTAATATCATATCTGTTTATCCTAACCAGCTGCCAAACTACCAGCTTGCCTAGCACTGATGTTAGCAATCTCCATAAAACATACAGCGTTGTCTGCTAACTCACATTGTTAAAAAGCTAAATGACCTAGCCATCACCTACCTAATCATACACTTATTTCAAAACTATATCACTGATAACATTCTGATGATATGAAAACCACTACCAAATGAATGTAGCACAACGACAAGCCTGGCAGAGGGATGACGATGATGATGATGATGATGATGATGATG
>Ga0123355_10012595_pt1 | contig 13108 bp, 8 predicted proteins | sample TergutEmb28metaG_3_FD_89872 | JGI IMG/M metagenome (GOLD analysis project Ga0123355, IMG submission 89872) | Embiratermes neotenicus P1 segment gut microbial communities from Petit-Saut dam, French Guiana - Emb289 P1 | ecosystem: Host-associated > Arthropoda: Insects > Digestive system > Gut ... | reverse complement strand
TTCTAGTGGGGAAACCTGAGGGAAAGAGGCCATTGGGGAGACCTAGACGTAGATGGTAGGATAATATTAAGATGGATCTTCGGGAAGTGGGAGGGGGTGGAGACTGGATGGAGTTGGCTCAGGATAGGGACAGGTGGCGGGCGCTTGTGAATATGGTGATGAACCTTCGGGTTCCATAAAGTGCGGGGAATTTCTTGACTAGCTGCAGAACCAGTTAAGCTTCTCAAGAAGGACTCTGCCCCATGGAGTAAGTAAGTAAGTAATATCAATCTCATACTGTATGACAAACGGTACAGGAAAATTACAGGTAGGAACATTGAAATATAAAGATGGCGTATGGCATGTCACTTCCACGGTAGAAGAAAAGCATGTTATGAATTAAAAACCAGTTGAAACTTTTTATAACAAAACTAGCAAATTAAAATTTCGTTATGTATTTTAACATAATTTTTCTATATTTTTTACATCTCTTCCTCGTTTTAGAGACTGATAATAGTTATTTTTATCATGAATAAAAATTTTTGCCAATAGAAACTTGTACTGTTGATGCTTCTTTTACGTGTTGTTAAAAAGCAGAGTTCGCAAGTTTTTAATGCTTGGCAGGAGAGTAATTGAGGTCTTATGCTTCAGGGATGTGCATTTCATTATTGGGTAAATGATTCACAGTACTTTAAGACACCACAGTGGTTTCCAGGTCAAGGGAACCAATTACCCAGTGATGAAGCATTTCTTCCTTGTAGAATGAAGTCCTGGTTGTAGTTTTCAAAGCAGATATGATAAATTTGGGATGATTGATAAATACAATAAAGGAAAACAGAATCTGGAAGTTGATCTAACAATGTATGTTTATGTCTCATCAGCAGAATGCAGGACAAACTCACATTGTAAAGAATCCTTTGAAAATGTGGTGCTGTTTAAATGTTGGGGGAATAACACTAACAAATCAAAATTGCAGGTACAAAATAATTAAGGCATTAAATTCAAGGACCACTTGCAGCCATTTGATTCAGAATGTGTCCTTTTGTATGGGTATGAAACATGTTGTCTTACAGTCAGGGTAGAGAGGCTGAGTCTTCCATACCAGGGTGCTGAGGAAGATGTTTGGACCTAAGAAGGAGGAAGTAACATGAAGGTAGAGAAAATGCATCATGGGGATCTCTTTGATTTTTATTTCTTGGCAAATTTTACGGAGGATGTGTTGGGTGGGGCATGTGGTACACATAATAATGCATCAAAATGTGTATAGGGTTTTGGTGGGAAAACCTGAAGGTAAGAGACCACTTCAAAGTCGTAGGCTTAGGTGGGAGGATAGTGTTAAACTGCATCTTAAAAGAAATGGTATTAGTGTGTGTGGACAAGTGGGGTTTCCTTAGTGAATTCAGTAATGAGCCTTCAAGTTCCATAAAATCTATGGAATTTCTTGATTAACTGCAAAAATATTAGGTTCTTGAGAAGAACTCTGTTCTGTGATGTTCATTAATTTTGGTTTTTAATTATTGTTTTCTCATAGCTGTGTAGTGTCGAGGAACAGTTTTGAATCCATTCTTCAGGGTTATGACCAAGAACCTGGAAACATTTTGTTTTCTCATTATAGCAGACTGGATCTGAGGACATTATTTTCTGTAACTCTGTACAATGTAATCTTAAAATTTTAGATGATTTTGTTGAGGCATACAGGTTGCTGAGAAAGACATGTGGATGTAAGAGGGATGAGGTAACAGGGTACTGGAGGAGACTGCACAGTGAGGAATGTCATGATCAATCTCCTCACCAATATTATTCAGGTGCTAAAATCAAGAATAATGAGATGGGCAAGGGGTGTGGCACGGGGGGGGGGGGAGGTGTATACAGGGTTTTGGTGGGGAAACCTGAAGGAATCAGACCACTTGAAAGGCTTAGGCATAAACAGTAGGATGATATTAAATGCAATCAGGAGACGCAGACTGGGTTGATACGGCTCAGGATACCAAGTGGTGGGCAAGAGTGAACATGACAATGAACCTTCAGTTTTGATAAAACGTGGTGAATTTCTTTACCAGCTGAGGAACTAGTTGCTTCTCAAGTAGGACTCTACTCCATGGAGTAGTTAATAATAGTTGTAGTACATTTGATTCTAACATACATGTTAAATATTTTAAGCATGTTAAATAATTTGAAATGCCAGTATTTGTCTTTTCTGTGGGTTTATTCAATAATGCTGAACAACTCAACTGTTATAATATGATTACTGACTCATGAAGTGGAAGGCATGGAAGGAAGTTCTTATGGCCTCATTTGAAGTGCTGACCTGCAGTTGCCTTGAGGGACTGAGGATAACCTCAAAAAAACTAATAGTATGTCTCTCTGGGCCGAAATTTGACCCTAGAACCTCTTGAATATGAGGCAGGAGTGTGTAAACTGCTCACCTGCAACATTCATTCACTGCCATCATTAAAGTAACTAATCATTAAATTAGGTTTGCAATGAGGTTTTTGCTCCTCTGGGATGTTACATTTCAGGACAACATACTGATCCCATCTAAGGATCAAGTACGCCACAAAGAATTCTTCTTGGTTGTCTTAACATACTACCAGCCTACACTGTGCAACATCCCAGAAGAGTGAAAGCCTCGACTACCATGCAACAGAAGCCTGAAATGTGACCATGTTTTTGAAGGTGCAGAATCAAAGAGCAGTTCCCCAGAGAGTTAATGTTTTTTTTATTTATCTACTAACAAGCTTACTGTTCACCTCAGAACTAGCTTGTGTTGAGTGATCAGGTTCATGATCAGGCATGTTACCTGCGGAGAAGGTTTAGAGTAACCATTGGATATGAAATTGGGTGGACCCCAGAGCCATCCCAAACATGGTGGTGCTCACGTACTGGGTGTTGAACCCCCACCCCAGTTGTCCAGCTCATATCTGGTTATTCTGCTAACTAGGAAATTATATAGATAGTGATCGATCTTGAGACAGAATGCCACAGAAGAAAATCAAAAACTGGCATGTAGCAAAATTTGTAGATTCACATGGAAACAGCTGCTTATTGTACGTTAGCAGATGGCAAACTTAGTATTACATGGCTGCTGCTTCTGTTGACATGGTGCTAACTGAAACACCGAGGCATGTCCTCCTGTTTTGTCAGAATGATACCCTTAGCTATAGAATGCATTGAGATAAAAGCATGATTGTGGGTACCATAATTGGCATTCATAAAAATCAAAATTCTGTATCCTTGTTTATTAATATGTTTAAATGCATAGTTGTGTTTTGAGAGCTGGGATAGCTCAGTTTGTGTGAAGACAGGTAGGGACTAAACTGAGGAATCGTGGTTTTGTAACCTGCAGAGGCAAATTATTTATCTCTTCTCCAAAGTGTCTATGCCAGCTCTGGGGCCCACCTGGTCTCCTGCTTAGTGGTTTCGATGGGATTTTTCCTTGAGTGTAAAGTGGCTTGCACCATGAATCTGACCACTCACTACTGTCTAGTGCCACAGCTAAGAATGTGTGTAGTTATACCTCCACTTCCCTGTATGCCATCATGATATGCACTGGAACAGCTATGCCTTTACTGTACTTTACTTTATTTCGGGGGTGCACAAATTTTCCAAAATCTAGGGGCCATCTCAAAATTCTAGGTGCCAGAAGGGTGACATGAAGCAAGCTCCACGCTGAGGACCCACAGATTTAAATGCCGCCATACAAAATGTGTTTGCCACGGCAACCTGGTGCCTGGGATTTGTGCACTCTTGCTTTACTTTTCTTTACTCTACTTTAATTGTTTTCTTTACATTGATACCATGTTTTTTATGTTGTGTAACAGTAGCAGTGTTGTCGGTAGCAGATTTTTGTGACACAATCAGAAGTATCTGATCTTTGCTGAGGGTATGGTTGCTCTCCTAGTCAGTATCAATATACATATATTAGCCACAACATTGCAGAAGGAATAGCCCTGACCTGAAAAACTGGAAGTTTACTCATATCATTTTAAAGAAAAAGAGAAGAAGTGTTCAGTCACAAAAGAACCTTACTGTAATATATGCACGTCAGTTAACAACCATAGTTAATGTATTCTTTGGTAAGAGTATGGAGTAAATTTTATAGCTATAGTTGTTCTATATTAGATCGCTGGTAGTAAATAGGAACAAGGCAGAAGGAGACAGACCAGCTACATATTTTTCTCACACAAAAATAATCATCTAAAATTACATTTTTGATCATATAATATTATATTTTTATGTTAGTCAAGTTTCATAATTGTATCTGTAGATTCTTCTGGAAAATTTGTTTACTAAGTAATTTAGAATGTCATTTGAAGTACACATAATTTAGCTGAATATTGTTAGTTCTGCAATAGCAGCGCCTATGCTGATATTTCTGATGCAACATTGAGTTCAAAAAAACTACCTAAGACATTTTCTCTTCTGGATTCCAATGTTTCAGGTATGAGGGTGTGCTGGGATTTTACAAAGGCCTGAGTGCTAACTTGATTCGTGTTACGCCAGCCACAATGTTGACATTCCTCGTTTATGAAAACGTCTCTCATTTCTTGCTGAGTTTAAGATCCCGAGACATGGACAGTGATACACCTTTACTTGGCAAGAAGTAATGGTTATGATATAACCCAGAACTTAGATAATTTTTCTTTGGTTGGTTTAATTGGCTTATACATAGAAGATGAGAATCCAGTAATGATAAAATTCCATGTTGTATATGTAGAATACCTAAGAAGTAATTATATTTAAAGGATCTGCATTTTGGGAGACACTTGTTGCACACATCGAAATGACTAGAAATTGACTATAATAACTGACTATAATTTTTCTCAACATAAGCCAAAGAGTAAGGACAGATAGATGGATTAAAAAAAAAAAACAGTACGTTAATTTATAAACTACGTGGTCGGACAATTAATTTTGCGAACTTTATTGTCCGACCACATATACAGGAAAGACCGTGAGCAGAAAGTCAAAAGGGAGAACTACATTATGCATATTAAAGTTCAAAATTTACGGATGGCATAGTTCTCTGACAGACATTTAGCATAAGTTTCACAAATCAGGCTTATCAATTCTTCCCATGCAATTAAAGGAATATGCACATGTTTAATGTGTGTTTAAAAATTTATGTATTTTTTTTCATGTGCAAGGCAGTTAATGATCTGAAGAGAACCTTTACCTGATCTGTTTTCAGTCTATTCCTGGAATCTTATTAATGGAAAGTTTCTGTAAGGAAAGTAGTAGTGGCTGATTTCTTCAGAATTTCTTTCCACTAGTAACATTTTATTGTGATATGTTTGGTTTTGTGAGACACAACAGTTTTAAGAATGCAGAATGGTAACAGATGATGTGAGCAATTACAAAAATTTATTGGAAATAAAGTAACAGCTACACAAGCATTGAATGCACACCAATGTAAAGAGCAATTCAGAAAGTCTTCCTCTTGCCCTCATACCCTATGGAAATTCAATATGTGCCTGAATTCTAGTGGCCAGCAAGTAGACTTACCTTCAGCTGAATCATCACATAGGCGCTGCCTACTAAATATTATCATCTCAGTATTCATTCATGGTAGCACTCTGTCATACTGAAAATACATTCAGTTCTTCTTCAACCAGACATGGCATTAACCACATCTGCAACATGTCACAGTGGATAGTTCTTTTAACTGCTTGGGATGAATGCAAGTATCATTTTGATGTGTGCAGGTAAGCAATTAGAGCACATACTAAACTTGAGTAGGGTATGAAAAAAAAAATGGAGTTGCTGTCTGCAGCAGTGTGTGTTTAATATTTTATGTCTATTTCTTGCATGCTCACATCATTCGTAATCGTGCAATATGCAGTTCTGTAATTATGAATCTGTTCATGTCCTGCAATACTCTAGTTTAATTTTATACTTGACTTTGAAGTGCAACACTAGTGAAGATATTCCTTCTGAATAATAAAAGGTATCAGAAGTCTCCTGCATCATAATACAGTGAACCAGAAATTGACTGAGAACTGCAGTGAGCACTGCACTCGTACTGATACATTTTTGCTGAATTGACAGGAGCAAATGCAAAACTTATTTTGCATTTATTACTGGTTAATGCATCAGTTAAAAGATTTGAAAATGCATGATTACCGCTGACCAATTTGTATACTCCCTGTCATCATGTAGCCATTGTTATGTTGATTTTTAGGCTTTCACAGTGGGTGTTAATGATGCTTCTGGGTTTTGTTAACACCAATCCTCATCCATGAATTACTGAATGCCCGTTTATGGGTATCAGCAGCCTACATAACTTGATAACTGTGTAATATCACAGTGCCTTTCACAGATGGTATCAGGAACTACTTAAAGCATTTACGAATTTTCTCTGAGAGTATGATTCTGATGACTGCGGCATGTAACATGAGTGTATTGGTGCCTTTGTGAATGTGAATGGGTTAAAATAATTGATGAGTAATTTCCACTGCTGCACTGAAAGCAATATCATCCATCCTGCTCAGCCTCAGCTTGTTAGTTTGGTTTGGTTTATTTGTTCATCCATTCAGTCACACATGTGACATTGGACACGCCAATTACAGATTACAATTTATATATTACAGCACAACTTATAATATATGGACATCCATCCAATATAATGTAATAAATAACAACAAAAAATTTAAAGACCAATTGGAGGTGGAATCTGTCACTACATCTAGATATATGTGTATTTATATAAATATACCTAAGAGTTAAGAATTCAAATTAAAAGTGATAATATAGAATGGTATTGAGTTATTTTACATGTAAGAATATTTAGATGTTTACTTTTAAAATGATTACACTGAACCAAGATCTCTATTGGAATTTCAAGTAAAATATTCCTCCAACGAGTAAAATGAATTTATAAGAAGGAAACTTTTTAAAACAGATCTGAATTGGTTTATGTCATGAGATGTATTTTTGATGCTAGTAGGAAGGTGATTAAAAACTTTGATTCCAAAATAAAAGGATCCTTTTTGGAAAGTTGTTAAGTTTGCAGTTGGAGTATGTAAGTCAGAACTAAATCTGGTGTTAATGTTATGAATTTCTGAATTTGATTCATACATATATCTATTTTTGGGAACAAATAATAAAAGGGAAAAAATATGTTGTGATTTTAATGGTAGAATTTTTAGGTTCTTGAATAATTGGTGACAAGAATCTCTATTTCTGGCATTCATAATTATTTTAATTATCCTTTTTTGAATTTTAAAAATATTAGCGCTGTATGCAGAATTATCCCAGAAAATTATGCCATAAGATAGGATGGAATGAAAATATGAAAAGTAAATTGTATTTATTGTATCTTGGGGCATAAAATGTTTGACGTACCTAATTGGATAGTATGCTCTGCCTAGTTTAAACATTATTTGATCAATATGGTTTTTCCAAGACAAGGAACTATCTATAATCTAATCCAAGAAATTTGGTACTTTTAGTCTCTTTAATCAGTTTATTATCACGACTTATTTTTATATTAATTTCAGACAATTTTTAGGCCTAAATTGTAAAAAGTAGGTTTTATCAAAATTTAATGATAACGAGTTACCTCTGAACCATTTATATTATCAATCATATTGTTAATATCTTCTTTAAATTTTGAGGGACTAGGATTTGCAATTATTATGCTTGTGTAATCTGGAAATAGAAGCAATTTGGATGGGTCAGCTATTATATTCGGTACATCATTTATATAGATTAAGAAGAACAAAGGACCAAGTACTGAACCCAGAGGAACACCTTGTTTTATTTTGCCCCATTCTGAAAAAGTAGTATTATTAGAAAAGCTTTTATTCATTAGTACTCTCTGATATCTGTCATTGAGTTAAGATCTTAGCAGTCCATTGGTTTTGCCCCTGAATCCATAAAATTCACATTTTGACAATAGCATATCATGATTTACAGAGTCGAATGCTTTTTCTAAGTTGCAGAATATTCCACCAACTGTTAATTTATTATTAAGTGCTAGTAATATTTCATTTATTAGTTTGAAGGAGGCTTTTTCAGTTTAATTATTTCTGAAGCCATATTGTTCAGTTGCTAATATATTATCTTGGTTAATGTGTTGGTACAATCTTGTATATATAACTTTTTCCAGAATCTATGAAAAGAATGTAAGTAAAGAGATAGGTCTAAATTTGGTTATATCTGTTCTGTCTCCTTTTTTATGTAATGGCTTTATTTCAGAAAATTTTAATCGGGAGGTAAAAATACCTGACGAAAGTGATTTGTTACATATGTATGTTAGAGAAGATGTGATAAAAGGTGTACTTACTTTCAGAATTTTCATAGGAATCCCATCATATCCATGAGAGTTTTTGGATTCTAGTGATTAGATAATTTTTTCTATTTCTCTGGGTTTTTTATATTTTAGTTTCATGTTTGAACAGGGGATCTTTAAGTTTTTGTGAAAACAATATATGGGATTGTTACAATTTAATGAAATTTTATCATTTTTAATGTTACTAGTTATTTTGTCACCTACTGTTAAGTAATAGTTATTGAAAGAGTTTGCAATTGATTGTTGATTAGTAATTACCTTTAAATCTATATTTATGAGTTGAATACCTTTATTTTTGTGATTTTTGCATGTTTCTGTTTTCATAATATCCCATGTAGTTTTTATTTTATTGTTGGACTTGGAAATCTTATTGTTGTAATAAAATTGTTTTGCACCTTTAATTACTTTAGACAATATTGAGCAGTAAGATTTGTAGTGTGCCTTTAGTTTAGAATTATTACTATCTCTACTGATCAAATAAAGTTTTCTTTTATGCTGGCATGTTGTCTTTATTTCTGTTGTAATCCAGGGTTTGTTATAGTGTGTCCTGTATATTTTCTTTAACGGGAAGCTGGAGTTGAAAATTCTCAAGTATGTGTTAAGAAAGTTGTTAAAAACTGCATTAACATCCTTCTCAATAAGAACATTGTCGCAGTTTTCAAGTCTAAGTAAGGTACGTAAAAAATGTAAAAAAAAAAAAATTCCAGTTGGTAATCTATAGATAGATATAATGCAGATGGTTAAGGATGGTAAGTTAATCCTAACTGCACATGCTTCATTGTCTTGTTCCTTACAAAATTCATCTAGATTAATATTTGTACACTGAAGGGTATCGTGCACAAAAATTCTAACTCCACCATTCTTGAGAGATTCCCTGCAAAATTTAGCACCAAGTTTATATTGATCCATTTATATAATATCAATTGCAGTGTGGTTAAGATGATGCTCAGTTAAACAAAGTACCTGGAGAAAGTCTGGAGACAAGAAACTTATTAATTCTTCCGATTTGTTTAACAGACCCCTAACATTCTGGTGAAATGCCTTAAAATCTTCATTTTTATTTGAATTCGACAGAGTATCATTACTTGCTTGAGGCTGCCACCTTAAACTTTTGGAACCTTGCTTCTTGCATTTCAGATTATCTTTTTGTATTCTGAGAGATCTCGTAACCTTAATAGAACCATTTATCAGGGAGTTATCTCCTACACTTAGGTCCCTGTTTACCATAAAAAATCATCAGATTTCATTGAAGGAAACTTTATTGGTCTAAGTAGATGTTCTATTTATAACATTTACCTGGTTTTGTGGAACTGTTAAGTTTTGATCTGATTTCCAGTTTAAAATTATTAGGGGGTCTGTTTTCTGTTCCAATATTGAATATGTGTGAGAAACTATTAGTTTAAAAAGCACTTCCTTCCCTTGATCGTTCAGGTGTAAATCGTGATTGGTAAATCATTTCCTGTCCTTATCCATTTCAAATACTGACATGTTGATATACTTTTACCATTTTCTTTAGCTTTCTATTAAATGATTTAATTTCACTGTTCACTCATGTAGATTGCAGTAAATCATACCTAGGAGGAGCAGTTACTAAAATAATATTAGTGTGATTATTGGTTTTGATGAAGTGCATGCAATATTGTAGGGCCTTTATAGAGTTCTTCTTTCCAACATTGTTAGCACCTCCACAGAATATTAAAACATCGCTTTTTTATAAGCTCATGATAGCATTGTTTGCTGAGTTAACTAATATATCAGTTCCAGCACTTGATTTCACTAGCTCTCGAACATCGAAGTTATCCCTTATAACAGTTTTGACATTTGCTGCACAGTTTCTGGCGTGACTATCACCTATAATTAGAACTTTATGTCCCTTCATTAGTGAAGACTTACTACTGAACCTATTGACTGCTGATGTACTATCACAGTTATCAGTTTCTTCGTCACTTATAGCACTCATCTTTTCACTTTTACTTGAGGAGACTTGCCCATTAACTATAACTGGGATGGTATAATTTAGGTTCATATCTGTATCATGTAATTTCTTGGGTTCTTTCATTTGTTTTTGTAGGTTAGGAAGGTGAAATGGCAGCTTGCAAGAATTATAACCTGGTTTATTTGGTATACCATTATACTTCACAGGTCTCCTTGCTTTGGAATGCTGATTGTTGTATTGCAGTTGATTGATATTAGCACTATTTAGTTTCGGTGCACCATTTACACTGTCTTCCATATCAAATGCATTCCTATTTATTACACTAACACTATCTTTTGTTTGTACATCACCACACACAATCACAGGAATAGTATACAATATCTGTTCATTTGAATCATAGTTGGGATGGATTATACCTGAACCATGGTGCAGATTTCTCTTCATTTTAGATTGATGATAATATGGTGCATCTTTGAGGTTAAATAGAAATTCAAAAGAATTTAATGTCCATAACAGCTGCTTTCTGAAGGATCCCTATTTCGCCTCAGTTCCTTGCAGTATGACGAGCTGATATCTTGTTCCAATTGTTGGATTTTGTTTGTAACTAGGTTTGGTCTTTTTGTCTGTGTAAGTTACTCAGAATTAGTTATTTAGTTGTAAATGTGAATCTTTATTGTTGCAGCGTGCATTTCGTAGAGTCATTTAATTAGCATACCAACTAATGCACATACATAAAATTTCACATTAAAACACTTAAGTGTTTTAATGTGAAATTTTATGTGTGTGCATTAGTTGGTATGCTAATTAAATATAAATGTGAATGTTCAGGCTGTTGATGTTGTGACTTGAAAAAGTTTTTCTAATTGTATATTTTTTACCATCTGCACACACTGAGTGTTTTGATTGGATGATCAGTGAATATAAGTAGAAAGTGGGAACGTGCAGTGTAATGTCATATAAAATCTTGTTCATCTGTGTTTTTGTTTACTTACATTGATTGTTATAAAAATGTGTAGTAAATATAGATGTTGAAATTTAGAGACTGTTTATTTACTGAAGTTTGTCCCTAATTTATGTTGCATACATTAAAAAATGCTACACATGCATAAGATGTATTGGACACACACACACACACACACACACATATATATATATATATATATATATATAAAGCAGTCTTGTTACAGGCCTAGAGTGGCCCAGAGGGTTCCAGGAAGTTAAGGTTCCCAGATTTCATGACAATGGCAAAGGATGGTGGTAAGGTCAGCCTTACGCACCGTCCGCCTTTAACCCCAGGAAATGCTCCTGGTACTCATTTCTGTTGGAGGCTGAGTCGACCCCAGGGCCATAGTGCAATCAGAAGGATTTTATGTCAACGAAAAATTCCAATGACACCAGCTGGGATCGAACTAGTGACCTTCCGATTTGTAGCACAACACCTGAACCACCGCGGTCCCCCATATATTTATTTATTTATTTATATTTAGTTTGGTGCAAGGCAGCAGGGCATAAATTTTCCAAAAATCTTGGAACTAGTTTAGAAATCTGGGTGACAAGAAATAAGATCTTTACTGAGAATCCACAGATGTTAGGCACCACAGTATGTAATTTATATGGCCAAGTGACCTGCCACACAGTATTTGTGCCCTTCTGGTATCAGAAATATTCACAAAGGATAGAGCCTACCTATATAAGAACAAATCAGATTGAAATAAACAACATTGGAGTCTTATTGACAGTCAGCCAGAAGTGTTAGGGACTTTCCCTTGTGAACCTAAGATTTTTAGAAAGAGAGTTAAGAAAGTAATTATAAACAGGGTGATATGAAAGGAATATAAGTGTGGTGTAAATCACCTAAAAGTGCAGTGAAGTGAAGTGAAGGGTAGTGATGTGAGGTGAAATGGAGCGGTAGGAAATTTAAATGGAGTTAAGCCAAATGAGAGGGTAGTGAAGTGTGGTTGAGTGAAGTTTAAATGAGAGGAAGTGAAGTGTCAACAAGTGCATTGAAGTGGAGTTAAGTGTAGTTGGGTGACATGTAGTGAAGGGTAGTGAAGGTCTTAGTAACAGGGTGTCAAACATTATTAGAAGATATATAGATCATATGAAGTTTGCTGCTTATATGGCTTTTTTGTTTATCACATTCTTTCATGTTTTTTGGTTCCATTTTTTATCATTATGTATGTGGTTGTATGTTTTGTATGCTTTAGTTTAATTTCGTAAATTATGTATTTTTATTGTTATCTTTATGTATACTTATTGTTATGTGTGTTCTGTTCTGTATATTCTGTTTTCATCATGCCGACTGGCATTCTTCAGCTATCCTGACCAAGGTTTTTCTGTGCTTTTCTTCAGTTGTAAGGCAAATGCCAGGATATAACTTGCAAAGATGGGGCACAGCCCACAATTTTCCCAGTTAGGCGATAATTTTTACGCAGTTAATTCATCGTTAATTTTAGTTTGACCACTCTGGGCTCGAATTCCAGAAAGCCTTCAAACCAAAGTTGTTACTTGTGTTTTTCTATGCATTTTTGTATGTAAATGTGTCAACAAATATATCAATATCAATATATATCAAAATGGATCAATTGTACATTTTGGAATATACTGCACTATGTGGAAATCTAAAAGAAGAACATCATCTGATGTTACTTTGTTCATCATCATGGACTCTTCCTTCCCTGATGATGAGTGACAGTTCCTAAGTGTTGTCAGTCCATTCTGTCTTGACACATATTACTGCCAAAGATTTTATCAAATTTTTTTTAACCATGAGAGCATCAGATCTTACAAATTCCAGTCCTTCTTCAGAAGCTAATAGGCACTTAGTCTAGAAATTTTCAGCTTTTTTTTTTTTTTTTTTTTTTTTTTTTTTTTTTTTTTTTTTTTTTTTTTTTCTTTTT
>Ga0123355_10012594_pt1 | contig 13109 bp, 6 predicted proteins | sample TergutEmb28metaG_3_FD_89872 | JGI IMG/M metagenome (GOLD analysis project Ga0123355, IMG submission 89872) | Embiratermes neotenicus P1 segment gut microbial communities from Petit-Saut dam, French Guiana - Emb289 P1 | ecosystem: Host-associated > Arthropoda: Insects > Digestive system > Gut ... | reverse complement strand
GTACCATACTCAAATCGATTGTTATACAATCACGAGGTTGGTCATCCCGGTTGTGTTCTATGAAATAACTAATGTAGAGTGTGTGTACTCGTCTAACACAACTATATTTATTTGTAGAATGGAAATATTTTCTACACAAGGTACAACTACATGTTTCGAGCGCGATAATGGCCATCTTAAGGTTGTACATGAAATACATATTAAGCAGTTATACAAAACATACATAGGCTATATATATATATATATATGGGTTAGCGAGTGGTAAAGTGGGCACGAGATCTTGTTTCTGTCAGAAAGGTTGTGTGGTGTGGGTTATATGATGTGTCCATGCTGTTACCAGGCTATGTCTAAGCTTATTATAGTTAAATCTATGGTAGGTATCATATTATGTCTATGTGAACTGTGTAATTATACTAAAGTATAAATTATACAATGTACTTTAATATGTAGCATCTGTGATTATAACGTTAGGTTTAAAAACTGACTCTAGTTGTTAGAAGTATCTTGCAGTTTTACATAAATCAGGCTAATATCACAATAATCTCATCTGTACAATTTCGTATGTGGAGTTATAATTCTCTTTATTGTGTCATTTCTCACTGCACTGAATTTGTCCCTCTGACACACAGGTTCATGCAGTACCTGGAAGATGCACTGAATGTCTCTCTATGTGGCCACTTTCTGATTCTACTGGCCGCAATGTGCTTCTGTGCTTTTTCTGTTGTTACGGTAGAGTATAAGAACTGTTGTATATTGTAACATTATGAAATACTGAATGATGAAATGCGACGTTTTTAGCCTGGTAGATGTGCATTAAATCTGTACCTCAGTTTTCCAGGTAGATAACTTATTGACAATTATGTATGTTAATAAGTTTGTTTATATGTATATATATATAAAATATGAAGTCAAACATTGCATAATTTTGTATCATGACGGCCCATCACTATGCCATTACCTGGCCAATGATAGCATTGACATCTGTGTGTTGTCAGATAATGCTACATTTTTGCACATTACCTCATAAAGACACATTTTCAAGAATGTTATTGAATATAAAGTGCGTGGTTTGGTTTTCACTACAAACCTTGGTCCGAAACATTTAATGTGAGAAGAAATGAGCAAGAGTTTATCATAAATGCTCATGTGTCTTCATGTATATTATCCGTAAATACAGTCAGATTTTCATTAAAATTTAAAGTTCTCAAAACATTTTTTGACAGATACTAAAGTATCCATTTTCAAAAACCTGTCCATTTGGAGCCGAACTGTTCCATGCCGACGAACGGTCCGACGGACACGTAAGCAGGAATAATAAAATAGTCGCTTTTCGCAAATTTGCGAAAGCGTCGAAAATTCAATACACAATGAAATACTTCTGCATAACGCCATTATTCCTAATATACTATATTTTCCATAGTTTTGTTATTTGAAATCATTTATCCTTTCAATTCTTTTGATATTGATTTTTTCAGAACTGGGGAGATTATACGGATATGAGCCAAGGAATGACAGTTTACGTCACGTTAGCTGCTGACGTGCTGCTGATCTGCTGGTTTGGAACTCAGCTGACACAACGCGTAAGAAAAATGGATTGTTGCTATTGTTGTTGATGTTGTAAACACATTACTATCATAATGTGTATGAAGCCTCATATCAATTGAGAAATTATGCCCCGTTTTAAATACTGATCACTTTTCTTCCCTATCCGTCAATCTGCATTAAATTTTATTTGGCAAAGCGTAGAAAATATGTCTATTAGTTATCATACAATTTATAAGGCATTTTTATCTTCTAAATCACTAAACGTAATTAAACGTTTATTGTCCAATTATGTACTTATTTTTAATTAGGAATGGAAAATATTTGGCTACAAAAAATTTGAGTTGTAGATATGTAACTTTTCCAACAATTTAGTCGTTAAATGTATGATTATTACATTCCATCTTAATAAATCATTATGACTTTTTATTTGAAACTTTTATAATCCTTTGGCTAAAGCTGGATTCAAATTTCTACATCAGATTTCACTGTTTTAATATCTTCCTTGCATAAATCAGATTAATTATATACAAATAACTGAGAAAATCCACTCTAAAAATTATGAATAATTTTAATCACACATTCCTCCCACCCTACAATAAACTCTCCAAACAAATTCATCATATTTCACTCAGCACAGATAAAACAATTTTAAAGCCCACAATAATAAGCATTACAGATTTATAAGGTATAATTTAATTAATTACGCAATTTAACTGAAATTATAATAATTCTTAATTTTTACAGGGTGCCGACACCATTAACTGCATTGTGCCTTTGCATTCTTTAAATTACTTCACTCTAAAATTGGCCGCAATAAAGGCACAAACATTTTCGTTACAAAAGTGTGATTAGAATAAACATTAATATTGAAGGGTATTTTGTTGGTTGTTTGTATATTACGAACTAATATTTCACTAATTGAGACATCATAAAATTCTTTTCTTTGCCAAATTACTATGATGATAGTTAGGTTATACCATAAGAATTTAAAATTGTGTACGTTAGAATTTGTCAAAATATATGGTCTCATAAATACAGTTAAGTCCTGTGCAATGTCAACTAGAGAAGTGAAATTTAAGTCACACAAAACGGTTCCATCATAGTCATCAGACAAACAACTGAGACGTCTGGACATCATATTCCCAAGCCAACATTATCCACAGAAACAGCATAGATATTTGTTTGTTTGCCCATGACACAAGAGAGACGCAAAAGAAACGTTGGTTCATGAATGTCGGCAGAGTGTTCAGTTTCTGTGTGCAATCCACTATGTCTACGAATATCGTAATCCTAAAGCGTTTTAAATGAAGGCCAGTGTACTTCAACAGCAGGGCTGTAGAAGACAATTTATTATTGTTTAAATATAATGTCATGCAATATGAAATCGGAACTCTGACCACAATTTGCATATCTCCTCTAATTATTACAGCAATTTTGGCAATTCCACTATTCAGCACATTACTGTAAGTAGATCAGTGTGTACTGTCAAAGATCGTTGTCAGAAGTCTAACTACGCAACGATCTGAACAAGTGTTGCTGTAAGTAGGAAACAGAACTGCGAAAACAACGGGATTTTAAATTAAATTTCCTGGAAGTTGTACGAAAACGCACGTTGTTACAAAATATTAACAGCCGTGCCAAGTGGGGTATGAAACCGGCTAGTGGCAGTGCAGTTTGTTGGCAATACAGCAATAGTGCAAGGTGCAATAAGAAAAGTTGCAGGCGGTCAAATACGGCTGGGCGCTCTACAGCATTGGTTATTTATATTTTTGAAATCTCATATTATTGTTTTCATATAAACAGTTGTACAACCCTAAAACAAAAAGTAATGATTCCTGATTAATGCTAAATAATATAAAATTGTTTGTGAGTATTATCCTTAAGTAACAAAATTACTAAATTCCTGATAATTAAGAAAAATATTTTTGAAAACATTAATCACAAACGAATGAGAGGTTAACGAATTAAAATATATAAATAATAATTCTCTTTGTGTCACAGATAGAATATCATAGATCTAAGTTAGCTAAACAGTTGATCGCGACCTACCAGTCGGTCGTGGTCAGTTATTTTGTGGATGGAAGCTTCATTTTTCTCTATCAACATTTACTCGTATTTGCCGCCCCAGAGCTACCACAAGTTCTTCGTTTGAAAGCATTACTTTATTCAAATTACCACTGGGAAGACGCCTTCAAAAAGGATGGGATAATTAACTAAAATTACAGAAGCCCTCTGACATTGAAAATTTAAAATACTGCCTCTTTTTGTGTCTAAGAAAACATGAACATTCTTCAGTAAGTCATCTCAGGATATGCAGCGTCATACAACAACTTCGAAATTAGAATGTTAATGAAGAACGCTTCTTAAAGTCGATAAGTTATTTTAATATAAAAAGTCCTAGTTTTAATAAAAGAAACAAAGTTATTTATATGCGTGTGATGTTACCACATTATTTTAGAGTTGTGTGCATAATTCATATTTTAATACATTATTTATAATGTAATATCGCGAAATATGTTCCGTTTTTTGATTAGATCACTGAGTCCCAACTCTGCCCACTTATGTAAAAGTGTGACTGAATAAATCTGCAGGCAGAAAATTACGCACAACATAGAAGAAAATCCAAAAGAGCACAAAAACATAAAGATAAAATTGGTTTTAAGGTACCACGATTATGATGAAGCCTTCCCAAGAGTACTGAGTAATGTGGCAGTCAAACTGGTTGACATCCAGTGAGATGACGTTTTAATCACGAAACTAATGCCTCGGGGATACTGTTTGATCTTAAATATTTGACAACAAACACAGCTTTCCAGTTTGCTACTGCATTGAATGTACAGAAGCACAGTTCAGAGAGACTTAATACATTAATTGTGAAATGTTACAGGCGGAGAGTGTGAGAGACGCGGCATTCGGGTGCGACTGGGTGGGAACTGATATCCCATTTCAGCGATGTTTGATGTTCATCATTGCTACAGCTAACAAGGAATTTCAATTGACAGCAGGAAAGTTTGTTCCGGTGTCAAACTTGACCACATCCAAAGTATGTACCTAACAATATAACCAGGAAGGAGAATAACTCATGATTATCTTGATTTCATATAATTTTACGTGTGCCAGAAATTACATTACTCCAACAATAGAGTATAACAGCAGTCATCAGCCAACCTGAGGCGCTTAAACGCGAACGGAGAATTAAAGAACTTTCCCCGCAGCGGACAGGATACCACTTTTCAATTGTTATTTCATTTAGTTACAGACACCAAGAACAATGTCTACAATCTGCCAGCACCTTTACTGTGTAACTAAGCTCCTCAAGCACTGCACGACAAGTTCAAATGTTGAGATCCCAGTTTATGCACAGGTAAATTTTCAAGTGTGAACAAAGCGGGAGGGGGAAAGGAAACGTTTGTTGACTGCATCGTCACCGAAACAAAATTATCCACACTGGCTGTATTGCAATTAGATAATTTTTATTCATTATTACTAAATATCTCAACCTCGAACATCCTAAAGATAGATCTTTTATTATCCTACTCTTCTCTCAGGCAGATTACTCAAGCGATTTTTACTTCGTTTGTCACTTCATGCAAATATGACCATACATGTTTGTCTAAGAATGGTGTGCAGCATACTAACAGCTAATTGGATAATTAATCACATCGATTTTTCCACGTCCTACTGTTGTTACTAAAACCATCACACTTTCGACCTATGTAGCACTCGCTTCGCGAGGAAGGTTTTTCGTAACTCTCATCAAAACTTTAATGTTTTATAGAATACCGCCAGCTGACATTCCGGTTTCACAGCACAGTCCTTAAATATTAGAATGCTTTTGTAAAAGCATGTTATACTGACATGTTGATTGTGTTAAAACTACAGCATTTGCAGAACTATTCCAAAGGATTTTATTTGCTGTATATCACGACCAGGTTTGAAGATTTAGAAAACATGGATTGCTCAAAAATATATAACTTAATAAGAACTCGTGGTTCTAACGATATCACCTTCAAAGTATTTTACAAGCTTTGAAATTCACATAATGTAGAGTTGACATAAATAATTTTCAATGAAATTCGAGGACACAAACGACTAACCTTTTTGATTGTCTATTTTACTGCAAATCGTTCCTTTAAAATGTTTCTGTACTTCTGTAGGTATTCAAACTGTGATATAAATATTGAGGTGTGATGGAATATATATCAAGAGTGAAATAATATTTTGTGTAAGATTTGTTTTGTTCTACAAATGAGACTGACTTGTATAAGGTTTTCACCTTCACGTACAGAATTTTCTGCTTCACTTTCACTTTCTTATGATCTTTCCGAATGGAAGCGCCTTTTATATTTTTTGCTTTCTTTGATCTGTTTGGATGAATCGATAAAACCGGAAAGTTTAAAAAAGCAATTCACAAAATGTTATCATTCAAGATAAAAGATGAAAAATGATGACCGCAACCAACTTTGGTTCAATTTCGGTGAACAAATGAACGTAAAAAACGTAAGCAGTCATGTCACTTTTTTTCTCCAAAGTGCACAAAGAATGCTTCTGTTTGCTTTTAGGGTTCACTTTCAATCTTCTCTCTGACATTAAACTCTATATTTTGAATAATTTTTGCAATTGCAGCTGTGTAAATAACAAGTATGTATTTCCAAGTTTATCTAATTGGTCAACAAAAATTTAAGGGACTTACGGTTAAAAAAGTGGTAGGTCATTTGTTAAAAAGTGGTTTCACCAGCCCTGTAAAAGTACAAACCCCTACCAATATACAAGAAAACCAGGGATTCCAAAATATTTGCTTCATTACAAAAGCGAGCTGGTATGTTGTCAGAAGGCAAAGCTATTTGACTAAGAAATTAATCATTTTTAATAAAAACAATATAACATTCCTTTAAATTTAGACAAAATACACATCAATTCGGATTGTGCAATGTTTGGGACAAAATAATTTGCAAATATTAAAACAAAGATTCTAATTTTTAAAAACGAATTTTCAAAAAATGTAAAAATAAAATAACATTTCCAAAGAGTTACAGGTAAAAGTTATAGCTTTACTTTTTCTACTATAAAGAGTTCTATAGGGCTAGATATATAGCCTCTTAAGGGATCTGGTAGGAATTTTCAAACTATGTTCTTGGGACATGCGTAAAGCTTCAGGTTTTACAAAGAATTCACCAGTAATGAAACAAGTATGAGTGATCTCTAAATACAACCACACATGAAGATATTTATCATATCTTTATTCCATTTTCTTATGCAGTGCTCTAATTTGTTAGCTGAACTCAACTCTTTTCTTCCGATATCCTTGTGTGGTTGTTGGATATGTCTGTATCTTCACTTTTCCGTTCTCATAAAACGTGTTTATTCGCCAATGTGTAGATTCACATAACATTGATTTAACCCAACAAAGACGTTTTCATACTTTGCTTCTTATTCATAAATCTATTTAACTTCATTGATAAAACTGTCAAAGCTAGAAAAACAACTAAATCCACGAGTTCAGCTGGCGACATTTCCAAATTAAATAACCTGTTCAAAGTTGATAAAACGTATAAAAGAATTTGGCTCATCCATTTAATTCTCTCTGGATGATTAATCCGTAAGAATGTTTCGCGATGATTAAAATCTCCATAACATTTTTACAAAATGAGATTTATATTGGTAGCCCATTTATAGCTGTAAAGCAATTCATTTTTCTTCATTTGGCGTATTTTATTTTCACGTTTATAAGATCCATAATATCTTCAGTTCTAATAAACAGACATTGAAATCCTCGTACAGACCTGAACAAGCCCCTAAGTTTTCAGAAGACTGGGCTTCCCAGAAATTCTAGACATTCGGCATATGAAGGTGGTAAGATTATCAGCTCTACGCACCGGCTGCATGCACGTCACATCAGATATTCCTTGTAATCATTTGTGTTAAAGGCTGAGCCGTACCCAGGGGTATATTGTGGCTGAAGGAATAAGTCAATCCAGTGACGGCATCAGTAATGAAACCCGCTTGTAGCGCAGTGCCTCAACCGACTGCGCCACCACCTACCCTTCTTTTTTACCAAAATTATATGAAATATTTAAAGCAGTTTATTAACAAACGAGAAAGGCAACGTTTAAATACGGACCTCCGCTTCGAAACAGTAAATCATACAACGGTGAAAGTGAAAGTTAAATTTCTCTATGTAAGGTTAAAACCTTACACAAATTAGTCTCATTTATTCAACAGGGCTAAATTTTCCGTCACAATTTTAAATATCCAATACACCATCCATACAACATTAAGAGTTACTTTACAGTTTAGATAAAATCGAAAGTACCGAGATTAATTATAATAATTCAAAAAGCCTCTTACGCCAGATCTACTATTCATTTCAAATAGAAGCATAAGTTGATGCACATTTCTTAATGACTACATTACGTCAAAACGTTCTTAGAATATCATTCATACACATACCAACCTCGAAATGACCAGAAGCAAGGCATCATATTATTTAAATATTACTCTCTTTTACAATAAAGTGATTTCAATCTTCATTTTCCTCGGCATTCTTATTCCGTTTTACACACTGAATTTTCCCTTTCAGTTACATATTATTTGACAATATTGTATACTTAAATGAAACGCATCACGTTATCAGCGGTATTAAAATTTTGATAGCCTGAATACTGTTGTTATTATTGTGTATTACGCAAAACTTAATTAAAATATAAGAAAGTGCCAACAGTTAAATAAATGTATACTTTAATAATAATATCAAATTAACTGGCAGCTGCTTAGGTCTAACTGAAATTTCGTTCATGTTAGAAAACTAAAGAGGAAAAAATTTTTCACACTCCAGGATGTCCAACCCTTAGCGTTAGATGTAGAACTCGTTCCAGGACTTACCTTTCCTGTCTTGGCAAACCAGAATTTCCAAAAGGCTGTGTGAATTATTTACATCATGCACATATTTCTCACAAGCGCCATGTAGGTTTACACATTCGCTACTTTTAAGCAAGGGGCGTTTTGTGTAAGACCATTTACTGCACAACATTTTGCACTTTTCAGTACAAGTTGGCAGTGTACAGCTTAGTTAAGGAACAAGTGTGGCTACCGTGCACCCTTAATATCGTGTCATTATAATAATAATTTCCATCATCATAATCAATGTCAAAGGTCGGGCTATAATATGGGATACAGGAGTTGGGGGGTATTGGAGGCGCAGATGTACCAAATTTAACCTTGCCTTTGATGGGGTTTGGTGGTCAAGGTCACAAGCCTTCTGCCTTTCTCCCGAGAAAAAACCCTTTTGCCTATAGTAGGGGAAGGTGGGTGAGCCACACGACACGAAAATGCAGGTACGGAAAGGAAACATTTCTTCCCTCTAAAGGAATCGTACTACAGGTTTCCAACCTCCTAAATCGATTGGGAAAACAAAAGACGAATTCGGAATCTATGGATGGATAAATGTGCCTACATTAAAGATCTGCACGAGCATCAAAGTGCAAAGAATGCAACGTCAATGAATTCTTCAAACAAGTCATCTGCAGAATCATAAATCCATCTCGGGAATTCCGACACTCAGAACGGAAATACGGACCGCTAAATGCACGACTCCCATACATGTTTGTTTAACACTCGTTTCTGTCTCACCTACTGCATACAAGAATTAATTCACACACAAAAAAAGACAACTAGTGCAAGGAACTTAAACCATCTTTAAAAAACTGCTTATTAATTGCACTTTAAAATAACAAACCGTTATATGAAGAACAGTTAGGTTTATTTTATCCATCACTGCCAGACCCAATATTATGATTATAACACTAATGAAAAAGCAAGTATTTCCTTTCCAAAATCTACTTTTCCATTCCTTTTTGCTTAACACAAAGTCAGGTATTTAAGACAATTATTAAAGAAAAACATGTATATATTTAATGGTTTCCAATGACCTCCAAAAACCAAAGTAACGTCACAAGCTTTTCCTTTTTATCCAAGTCACATCACTTGCAATTACAAAATTTCTTTCCTGTTCTCCGAACAGATGTTACCCCGCCTCGCACCATGCCATATAACAAGGATATCGACGTTAATAGTCGTCAATCGTGTTCCTACGGCACGGGAAAATCTGTGTTTTATATCATATAATGGAGAATAAAAAGATATGCACATACTGTATTCATTGTTTTAGAAGTAGGTCCCGAACCTAAGCGTCTCTCATAAGGGCTTTGACCTTCCCTGTCGTCCATAACTAAGTGAAATTCCCTGAACGTAATAATGTACTCGTGAATCCGAAGCACATTACGGTTGTTTCCTCGTAACGTGGGATGATCAGCTTGTTCATCGATTTATCCCATAAAACCTGCAGCCATGGCTTTGTATTTTCGGATGTTCAAATGAACAACTGTTGACCTTTCTTAAGGCAGTGTGAGGTCCTCGATAATTTAAATGTCTGCTGATGACAAAATCGTGAGATTATAGCTTATGCATCCACCGGAATTTTTTTTATCCAATGTCCAATTCTTATGCCCGTAAGATGTCGCTCAGACAGACATATCAACAGATTCAAAACCAAAGCGAATAGTAGCATGCTCACTGGACAGCCTTGTGTAACTGAACATTGTATGGGAAAGGGCCTTGGAAAGTACCATTTAATTTGTACCGAGAAAAAGGCCTTGTCATATATCGCCTGTATGATTGTGGTAAATTTCATGCTTTACCCATAATTTTTAGCATATGAAAACGCTAAGTATGAGAGATCATGTCAAAAGCTGCTGTGAAGTGGAAGGGAAGCGTGCATAACGGGGCGTGTGTCAAATCTGTAAAGGCTATAGCGTCCCGTACCGTCTTCACCGTGTCTAAAATCGTGTTGCCTGAAACTCCACAGTATTGACTCGGGTATCGCATGTCAGAAAGTGTGGGTCATAGTCGGTTCGTTCCAATACGGGCTAGAATTTTATACTTTGTGTTCAGCCATGCTACTGGTCTATAGTTGGCTGGTGTGGAGGAAATTTCGGTCTTAGGTATACAAAGCACAATGTGGTGCTTCTGTTTTTCCATGATTCGACCATCCAAGTACGTTTGATTCTATAGGGCCAGTATGGTTTACTAGATGTTTTCCCGCTAAACTTTAAAAAATTCCAAGTAAATGTAATATCTTCCCTCTGGTTTCTTACCAGTTCCTTTGCCCAACGTAACTTTCGGTAGCCCTTCAGTAATGGGAATGTCTAGAAGTCCCTTCATCCCAGAGGTAAGGTCCAATTCCCAGCTTCCTCCTTCCGAGAAACACACACACCATACACCTAAGAAAACTCATATTTTCTTAGTAGGATCTCAACAAAATGACGGGCTCCCTCCCTGAAGAAGTGGAGCTTCACGTGTATTTAAGATAACGGAATGAACCCGCTTGATATATAGTAGGAAAGTCTTAGCTTTGAGGTGTTTTTACAAATATGTGGGTGTTTTCTCCCTAGGACGTCTACGGTCCTTCATGATGTCATATACACAAGCGTAATGAAGTTTTCATTTATCCTATTTTCTCGAACCCTCGCAGTCCCTTCTTGAATGGAAAGGAACGGGATCTGCCTTTTAACATATTTCTCCCCCCAACGAAACCATATCCGGTTATTTTCCTTCCTGCAGTCTCAACCTTGCCCAGTCCTGCACTAAACGATTGTTGTTAGTTGTATCTTTTAAAAGTTCGTGTTTATTTTGCATAGGCCCCGGCCTCATCTAGCAGACGAGCTTCCAGCTTGATTAATAGGCATACGGCTTGGTGTTGTGTAAATGCCTCATACACGGTTTCCACCCCCAAATTCTTACCACTGTGGTTCCATGTGAACTATATTTGATCAATGCGAGCCGCTCCATGAGAAGTGTAATGTGTATGTACGGTTCAGGGAGGGACAGTTTAGCACACATCGACTAAACCGAAGGCAGTGACTAATTTCTCTTTTTGCTGAAGTTCAAATTTCCAATGTAGCTGGTATTTTCAGGATGCAGTCACTATCGCCTCTCTGATCATATTTGGAGGCAATGAGTGAGGGCCACTTTATAAAAATATTCTCTGTCCGAACTATACGATGAGCCAGACGGTGCATATAAATATTCACTAACCAAACGCCTCGGCAAAACGCTGCCATTCCCCGGCTGGAGGAAAACCACGTGAGTTTGGCTACTTTTATTTTCTATCTATTCAGCATTGCTCTGATACGTTTGTTTACTCCCACATTTGTGTAGGCGACGTTACCTGTTATCAGGGCAAAACCAGTGTGGGTGACTTCTTGTAATACGATAATGTCGATTTCTGTGGAGGAACCTATTTGGTATCGCCAGTCTCATTATCGCTGAGACGCCATTGACGTTGAGAATAGTTATTTGATAAGTGTCGGCCAGTAGATCAGAAAAAGAAAACAAGGTAACGAAGTTTTACCTATAGTTGTGTCAACGTGGTTCTCACCAAGCTCCTACTTCTATTCCGGGTCCCAGACCCTCTCCTCTCCACTCTTAGTTTTTAGGTCGCTTTGAAATGGACGTTCGTGATTCGTTCAATGAATTTGGTCCGCAAGTGCTATCGCGCTCTCCGCCTTCAGCAGACCTAACTCTATCTCACCTACCCCACTTCCCTGTTCCACCGTGTATATCTGGGAGATCTCTTATTTCTCCTGATGTGCTACTTGCAAAGGGAGCAGAGCAGCATCCCTCCTATTCTGCAATGCCGTCTCATTGTTCTCCACTCGGAACGCCACCGTTGACTTTGGTTCCAGGACCGATTGTGCGGGTATGGACCAAGGGTTAATACTGCACTTCATAACCAGGATTGCCACGTTTACCTGCGAATTTTAGTCAAAATGGTCAGATCTCCCCTCCGATGAGTTTGTTGCACAATGCTTCTCTTAATTCCTAACTACATGTTCTGCTTGTCCTCTGTGCCGTGCTATCCCCTCTCCGACCTCTACAGGCCTGCAGTGTATTTCCTGTCACCCTCGCGCTATATCTGACAAAGTTGTAGGGGGGGATATGGGTGTTGTCTACTGCAAATCCGTCGCATCGGGAAAATTTGATAAAGGTGGCCCGTGTTATTTCAACCACAACACGTCATAGGCTGTCCACCGTATGACACCAGCACCCTGCTGCCAGCAACAGTATTGTGCAAAGGAATGTGTCTGGCGAGAGTAATCATTGCGAGTTGACCGCCATTGGTCACTGGGTAACGGAATAGACGAGACCATTTTTCCACTTGACAGTCTAATGCTTCTCCTTACTTAGACAAAGCCGTCCGTAGTATACCACCCGACACTTCCGGAGCTGGTAGAAAATTCGTACTTACCCGGACTGTTATTTCCTTTTCTTACGTCGGTATTCAACTTACGTTCCGTTAGAATGGAACAAGTCCCGCTTTCATCCATTGTCCTAAAAATTAAAATTCCCGTGTCCTTTTGGTCCGTCGATCTGTACAATTGTTTTTCCCTTATCATTAAGACATATTTGAGCATAAATTCATTCATGAATCTCATACGCCGAAATGCGTGTGTTTCTGAGACAAAAATCGGGTGATTCTGAGACCAAAATCGCGTACATTCTTATTT
>Ga0123355_10012593_pt1 | contig 13110 bp, 6 predicted proteins | sample TergutEmb28metaG_3_FD_89872 | JGI IMG/M metagenome (GOLD analysis project Ga0123355, IMG submission 89872) | Embiratermes neotenicus P1 segment gut microbial communities from Petit-Saut dam, French Guiana - Emb289 P1 | ecosystem: Host-associated > Arthropoda: Insects > Digestive system > Gut ... | reverse complement strand
TAACGGCCGAAACATGTTGAGCATTGAATGAGCATTGAATAAAATAATAAAATAAGTGGCATCAAGTTGGTTTTTCTCTTTACTCAACTATCAAGATGATGCACGGTCCCATAAACATAAGATTTACCCTCTACTTGTTTCGAACAAATAATTGTTCATCTTCAGGAGGTTATTTCTGTACACGCAGCATACAGTATTTTACCGTGCATCTGTGGATGTCTAGTTGCTAACACTGTGTGACTGAATCATCGTGTTAGCAGCTAGACATTCCAAGATACAAGATAAAATACCGTATGCTGCGTGTACAGAAATAACCTCCTGATGATTAACAATTATTTGTTTGAAACATGTAGAAGATAGTCTAATTGGAATTAATTAATGACAAGAACTGTGCATCTTGTTGGACATTCTCACGTTTTTGTGAATTATAAATTTATGAACGCTGGAGAGCTTTGGCGGTTTAATGGCAGTATGTCCTAATGTTGACGATTTTTTACACAGTTTTATGACTACAGCTTCTTTCTTACGTAGCTGACAGGTCTGACTATAAATTTCACCTGTGCTGACAGTTTTTTTTTCTTCGCATGGAAGTATTTTACTTTACACTGTAGTACGTACGGGGCCGGAATAGCTTAGTCGGTATAGCTACTTGCTACGGGCTGGGCGGTCCGGGGATCGAATCCCTGTGGCGGGCGAGATTTTCCGCACCCGTCGTGACACCCTGGGGCCCATCCAGCTTCCTATACATTGGGTACGGTGGCTTTCCCGGGGGTAAACCGGCCAGGGTGTGGCGCTGACCACCCACCCCCTTTAGCGCCGAGCTTAAAGAAAGAGTAGAGCTGTACTTCTCCCCCTCTGGGCCTTCGTGGCCTGTTAAGGGTGAACTTTACCATTAGCTATATTACGCACAGCGTTGAAATCCCACTCACTTGGTGTGTGATTGTGTTTGAACTTGTCTATCGCAGCTACAGTGCACATACAGAAATTAACGTTTGTATTGGGTATTTGATATCAGCGACTTGTCGCAATTACGCACATTAAGATAAATTATTTACTGCCATTAAGTGAATTAATAGATAATATTTATACACGAGGTCATATTAAACTGTTTGACGGAAATTGTTTGTTGATAGGATCGTATGAAAGAAAGGCAAGTGACTGTAATTGGCTCATTGGAACAGCTAGTGCCCAGTGTGCAGGTGTAGTGGTGTTTGTTATTGCTGACTCGTGATACAGAACTGAGGTTGTGAAGGTTTGTCGTGACGACAGAAACTGCCGTTTGAGGTCGCAGAGCCTCCTGCTCAATTAACCCCCTCTTCGTTTTACAACGCTTACAGTTGTATAAAGGCCAACTAGCTTTTATTGCGCGTCCGTGAACTCAAGCATGATGGGCGTAGCGTTTCCGTGTATGAAGTCATCATATTCGCAACTAGGGTTTATAGTGACTTCATAGTGGTGCGGGTACGAATTTGTCTATCAACCAACAAAGCAACTAACTCCATAGTGCAGAGCCCTACTTGAGAAGCAATTGGTTTCTCAGCTGGTCAAGAAATTTCCCGCATTTTATGTAATCGGAGGTTTCACTGCCGTGTTTAGAAGATCGTGTGCCCCTATCCTGAGCCAGATTAATCCAGTAGAAGGCTCTAGCTTTTGAGGTATATTTCCATGTTATTATCCCATCTACGCCTTGGCGTTGTAGGTGGCTCTTTACTTCAGGGCGGTCATTTGTTTTAAAAGATATTTAAATCATTTGAATTAAAATTATTTTGGAAGCCAAATTGCGTTCCTGGATTATCCATTGTAAATAATTATGCACCTACGGTCTGTAGTCTATGTGTGTTTCACACCCTGAATTCCTCTTTTGTATATTATTGTCTGTCAGGGTCGATATTCACTGCCTGTTTGTAGTCTGTCTCTGTGCCTCCTGTATAAAGACTGGTCTTTCAGTCACTCTGCACTTCATTTTCGATGTCGTAACTTACAATACGCGTAGTTAATTTCCTCTTTTATTGTCGACCACTTTTTGTGCTTTACGTACTGACGTATTTAAAAGCCTAGTTATACTATCTATGGCCCTGGGGTCGACTCAGCCTCAAACAGAAATGAGTACCAGGAATATTTCCTGGGGGGTAAAGGCGGTCGGTGCGTAGGGCTCACAACCGTACCACTTTATGTGCCGATTGTCGCGAAATCTGTGAGCCTCGATCTTCTGAAACCCTCTGGGGCTGCAATGGACTTGCGTATGGATTGGTGTTGTGCTGTTATCTGCTATTCTGGTCCGCTGTAGCATGTAGATTAACGGCATTCCGGCTGTTACGTCTCTTCGCCGTTTTGCAGATTTCCAGGTAGCTGTGTGCTGTCGCTTGCTCGCATCTTTCAGAAAGCAAGCCTACATATATAATTCCTGCCGTTACCTACCCTGACGTCTAGAAGACGTCCTTTTGGGAAAGCAGAAGTATCACGAGCAACTGTCCCACCCGTGTCATCTTGTATCCATTTATAAGATGCTCTTACCCTGTGATTTTGCTCCAATTCCTCACACGATTCTGGGTCTCTTTAATCACATACGATTCAAGCACACCAGAGATTAAGATAGTGTTTTGGTGTGAGCGTCGAGAGCCAGCTGGTCAGCAGCTTGGGTACATGCCCGACTGCTCGCAGGCTGTTGCCCTTGCGGCAGGTCAAGGTTTTCCACAACAGGACCAAGAGGTCCTGAGCCGTATGCCTTTAGTCAACGCCGTCATAGCCTGTTTCATCAAGAACTTTTTTTTAATATTGTCCTCCCATTTACCCCTAGGTCTCCCAGCTGGTCTCTTTCAGTTTGCCAACTGAAGTTCCGTACATGTGTCTTATCTCTGTCTTGCCCGCACATACCGCGCTCCTTGATATGGTATGATATACTTGTTAACTGGAATTGGGTAGCCACCCGGTGGCAGTAGTACAGTACACATTTACACACACACACACACAATACACAGAACGACACAAAAATAAGAACAACACAAAATTTTGGAAAAGTGCGGACCGTGCCCCGTCTTTGCGGGTTTTACCCTGGTATTTGCCTTACAACTGAGGAAAAAGCACGGAAAAACCTCAGTCAGGGTAGCCGAAGAGTGCCAGCTGGCACGATGAAGATACATAAATATACAAAAAGAATACACAGACATAACAATAAAAATACATATAAGCAGCAACTTCATGTTGTCTGTATGTCTTCTAATAATGTTGGACACCTTATTACTACGACCGTCGCTATTCTGCAACACTTCACTTCACTTCACCACGCTTCATCCAACTACATTTCACTACACTTATCGACACTTCACTTCCTCTCATTTACACTTCACTACCCTCTCATTTCGCTTAACCCAATTACATTTCCTATCGTTCGATTTCACCTCCTTGGCTTCTTATCTGTACTTGTAGGTTGTTTGCTGAAAAGTGCGAATTTTGAATCACTTTGTGTAATTTTATCTAATATTCCGTACTTCCTTGTAGATAAAGATGTTATATTGTTAGCACCTTGTCGTATGTTCCCAGTGTATGTTACTTTTGGTGGATTACCAAGTTCAACACCCATACAAAACAACAAATAGATACGTTTTGCTTAAGGGTGGATATGAAGTTGGGTGTACGGCTTTTACGGCAGTGGAGGTATGGCACCACTCAGTCGGAACTTCGGCCCTGTACGTAGGTAAGAGCTTTGCTCCACACTCCGACCGTCTTAACTCTCCCGAAAAGACCCCCAGTTAGCCAGTGAACAGGAGGTTGTGTGAGCTCCGGAGGAGATCTGGGCGCTTCGGTGAAGACGATTTCAATTGTCTTTTTTGGGAATCGAACGACATTTCCTCGGTTGTTTGGCCAAAAAAACAGCCACTTTAGGATTTTGTGCTTATTTGAATGCATTTATTTTTATTTTTAATTAGGAGACGGGGAGACGGTGGATGGTGGAGTGAACAGTAGCGAACCTTTTCTGAATTGGTCGTAATCCGCTTTTAAGATTCTTCGTGCGTGCGAATATTGGAATTTTGTCACATTTCAAAAACTGTTTTTGAATAAAATCCAGGTTAATTGCATTCTGAGTAACACACCAAGAGATAGAAAAAGTGCACTTATCGGAAGTATCGGTTTTTTTGGTGTGTGTTTGATTGCAAGCAGAGTAGAAACCTGGTTTAGCAACACTGCAATGCAGACGTAGTTAGCTTGTTCTGGTGATACAGTCGGATATGCGGAACTCACTCGTGTGATAGTTGAAGAATAAGAGACCAACTTGATGTCACAATTTATTAAGTTTTATTTCACTTCTTCTATGCTCAACATGCTTCGGACATTAATACATCCATCATCAGGAGCATGCGACTTTTCTATTGTATCACCACATTGGTTGTGTATTCTTGTTTCGATGTATGTTGGCGTTTCGGTCTGGCTGGTTGGGGTGGTATCCGTGTGGTAGGCTGAAGCGCAACATAAGATTTACTTAAGATTCACTCGTGTGTGTCTGCCGTACGGAGCCTCACATATGTTTCTATATCGTTCTGTTTTCCTGTTAAATTTCGCAGTTGTGAGCATCATTTATGGATCGTTACTCGGTTTGTTACCAAAGCAATGTTTTTAGTTTAATATCGATTGTAACGTAACTCAGGTATTGAACTAAAAATTGTAACGAAACAAAACAGGGACTTCACATTTTCACCCGCCACTGACAAGTGTACAAACAAGTACCACTGTCTGTACAGTTACATAGGAAACTTTTCGTACTACCCTGTGTGCCATGAGCTTTGTTAGATTGGTCATTTTCAGCTCTGTCGAATGAAATGGGAAGATGACCTTGAACTGTGAATTGCTTAGAATTTAGAGGGTATTTGTGATCTGTTTCAATGCATTAAATATTTCGGCAGTGGACCGGGATAGCTTAGTCGATTAGCGACTCGCTACGGGCTGGGCGGTCCGGGGATCGAATCCCGACGGGGGCGAGATTTTCCGCACCCGTCCAGACCGGTCCTTTGGCCCACCCAAATTGGGTACCGGGTGTCTTTCCCGGGGGTAAAGCGTCCGTGGCGTGGCGTTGACCACCCACCCCAATCAAGCGCTGGGGTTAAAGAAAGTGTGAAGATATACCACTATTCCCCTTCGGGATTTCGTGGCCTGCTGTGGGGTGAAATATTTTAGCATTTTTCCTAGACAAGTAAGAAAACTCGTGAGGTATATCAGTTTGATTTCCAGCAGGGGAAGATTTTTAACTTTTCCAAAGCGTCCAGACCGGTGACGGAGTCCACCCAACCTCCTTTTCAGGTTAACACGTCGTCAAGAAGGAAGATAAGAGAGAACCTGTTTGCTGTGAATCGGACAGTACGAGGCAGAACGCTGTGACTGTCTGTAGTCCTAGCCAGATCAAGAAATTACGCCAGGCTAGTGTGTCCAGTCGAGACTCGAATAAGGTGGACCCTTCTGTGGAGGTTCTAAATCAGACATATTACCGTCGGAAAAATATATACTTTAGGCCTAATTCGTGGTGTTGTGATTGTGTCGTTGAAATTTAAGTCGTGTTAAATTGTCTTGTGTGCCAGGTAGCATTCGGTCAGGTATTCGCAGAACACGTGACTTTCTCCGTAAGTTCGCGTTGTGCACTGATGGTTAGTCTGCTGGTATATGTGTGTGGTTCAGATTGCATGAGGCTGTTATCTCCATTCGGATCCCCCCCCCCCTCCCCGAGCAATTAACTTAACGTTTTCTGTTTTGTTCTAAATTTCGTTCAGTTTAGGCACCACTGAAGCGCTTCTTCGTTTTCCTAATGACCGGATATTCTTCACAGTGTGTAGTCTACATGAATTACGTGTGTTCCGGAATCTGTCATCTGATGCGGGCTCGTATTTTATGTCTTACTTTCTTACTCCAAGGTGTCCTTCTTGAGAAGCCAACTGTTTTGCAGCTAGTCAAGAAATTCCCCGCATTTCACGGAACCCGAAGGCTCATTACCGCACTCACAAGCGTCCGCCACCTGTCTCTATCCTGGGCCAGCCAAATCCAGTCCATATACCCACATCCCACCTCCTGGAGATCCGTCCTAATTTTATCCACCCATCTACGCCTAGGTCTCCCCAGTGGTCTCTTTACCTCCAGACATTATTTGTGTTTTGCCTCCGGTACGCGATCTATGGCCATCGTTCTGTAGGGTACTAAATTTGAATTATTTGATTTGATTTTCTAGTTTTTTTTTTTTTCTTATTCAGTGTTGTATGTTTAACGATTGTTAACATTCAGGTCTTCTGGGGTATGGCTCTGTCGTTGGACCAGGAATTGCCGGCAGCAGTCCAGGAACAAAGTTGTTAATGGACCTTGAAGATGAAGGCAAGGCGATCTTTCGAAACGTCGGGTACTGCTGACACAAGGACACAGGGTGACATCCGTCAGTTGCACAGCTGTGAGAGCCAAAAATCTCCCGTTTAATGCTGTCGTTACACGCGTGTATCAGTGTCGTTACGTATGGCCCATATCTTTCACTGAATTATAAAATATTCGCTGTGCATAGTAGATGTTTTGTTATGAAACTGTTGGGTGAGTTCCCAGAACACTACAGTGCTCTCCTTTTAACGTGACCTAAATCTTCTTGTGAAAAATGAGACTACTATTCAACTTGAACTCTCGTTTGTCAGAATAGTGTGGCTGGAGTTGGTGTAAACTTGGAGGTGTTGGTAGAACTGACGGTTGGTATGAGAGTCAGTCAGTCCCTCGTAGGTCGGCCGGCGCTTGGGTTGCGTGTGGCGGGCGGGCTGGCCTGTAGACTGTGTATGGTCTTTCCCTCGCTAGTAGAGTGGTAGCTGTCTGAGGGAGTGGTGAGAGTGGTTTGTGCGGCACGTTAACGTGATCTTGTTACCGCGAAAACTGCGCGTCTGTTGCCAAGTAATAGGAGAATATCGGGTCTGCAGAGAAGATAGAGGTGTTTGTGTGTGTAAATGTATTTTGTGTAATACTACCATCACAAGCAGTTGGCAGAAAATTTTATATGTATTTCTCAGCCATTGGTAATCCGTCCACATTTCTAAATCATCAGTTTCCACCGTGTTTAAAAGCGTTTCAGTGTAAGAAAAATTATGGCTGTTAATGTATTGCTGAAACACCCGCTGCCTGAAGCCTTACACATCCATACGGCGTGGTACAGGGCGTGAAGTGTTGCTGTGCCTCTGTGTCCAGAGGATCCATGTCCTCTGCTTTTGAGTCCTTCCTTGTTGAGTGACCGCATAGTGAATAATACAGTAATGTGCGTATTCTGCTGTGGTGTGGTAATCAACAGATATAATTGTGGTTTATCATCGGTAAACCGCATGAATATAATCTAAATGGTTTTAACGGGGAAACAGGTGCGGGGTTGGTATTGATCGTCGAGGCTACTGCAAAAGGAGAGGGTTGTACCATGAATCCGCTTCCAGTAGCCCGAACAACGGCTTCGTGTGTGTAGGCCTATACGAGTGTAATTGTACGGAGTAGCCATGTCGTTATAGCGTGTCTGGAAGGAGCACGTGTTGAAGTGTGGGTCCGTGTTCAGAGCTCAGCGCCTGTGTCGGTCGTCATTATGTCAGTTCGTGTCAGTGGTGTGTATTTGGTTCATTCACCAGGACAACCCTCATCACCTGAGAAAAGTAATAGTACAGGAATTGATGGTGTAGTGGGTGTTGTCAAACCGACGGCTGTGGCCATAGTAACGCCGCAGAGGAGCAACAGTCTGGATTATTTAAATTTCGAAGAAAAGCGCCAGATTATCGCGTCTTCACTGTCGCTGTCGGACTTTCTGCATCACGGGCCTGCAGCAGCTGCTGCGAAAGGCGTCGCGTCTACAAAGGTGATCGTTGGTAAGTAGAAAAGTCGGAAGGAACCTTGGTCGGGATGAAGGCCAACTGATAATTTGTTTGCACTGCACTGTATAAACGTTCCCACTGAGCAAAAATATTAGTATTACTAACTCCATGGTGGGCCGGGATACCTTACTCGGTATAGCGACTTGCTACGGGCTGGACGGTCCGCGGATGGAATCCCGGTGGGGAGCGAGTTTATCCGCACCTGTCCAGACCGGCCCTGTGGCCCACCCAGCCTCCTGTACAATGGGTACCGGGTCTTTCCCCGGGGGTAAAGCGACCGGGGCGTGGTGTTGACCACTCACCCCCTTCTAGCGCCGAGGTTAAAGAAATAGTAGAGCTATACCTCTACTCCACCTTTGGGCCTTCGTGGCCTGTTATAGGGTGACCTCTACTAATTCCATGGAGTAGAGACCTTCGTGCTTGTGAGTAGTTACTCAGCCGATCAAGAAATTCCTCGCATTTTGTGGATCTCCCAAGGTTCGTTACCGTGCTCACAACAGCCGCCAGATGACCGTATACTGAACCAGATTAATCCAATCCACACTCTGCCTCCTACTTATGTAATGTCCATTTTAATATTATCCTTCACTCTCTGCATAGGCCTTCCAAGTTGTCTGATTACCTCGCATGTTTCTTCACTAACCCCCAGCATGTATTTATTTTCTCATCCTTACGTGCCACATGCTCCGCCCATCTCATCCCCCTTAATGTGACCACTCGAATAACAACAGTAACAAATAACTAACCTATGTATAAATAAACGCGCTACACTTTTTGGCGTTCTTTGCAGCTAGTGGCCCACACACACACACACACAGGGCGGTCACTTTGCGTGTGGCGTATACGACACTGCTGAAGTAATTTAGATGGAACTTGATGTTGTTAACCAAGTCAGTGTGAATAAATTTTGGTTTGTACCAATTCGGTGTAGCCCCACTGTATACGATGCTGAAGTATATTGTGTCTAATTTAATGTAATCCACATTCCGTGCAGCAGACTGAATATGTAGTATTTAATCCAACCGTTTGCACCGTCAATAGTGAATAATCATCGTAAATGAAAAATTATTGTCTATAATTGGTTGTGCAGATTGCTGTATTAAGTGCTGTGTATATTCTACCGATTGTTTGAACATTGTCTGATGCCACACAGGAATATTGGTGACATAAACACCTGCAACCTTGTTGGATGTATTTTGCGAATTACTGAATATATAGCAATGTGCGAGCGGCGCTACTGTATGCAGCAGTGGGTTTGTAATGTGAATAAATGAACACCGTGCTATTGAAACAGACCGCAGCTTATAAACATCGTATGAGAAGTCATTACGTCCTGAAATACAGTCTGTTTGTTGAGCTGGCTTGTAATCGTTCGTCAACACAAAGTGTGTGCACGCCGATTCATTTGTTACTTCTTTTGGCCCGAGTTTAGAAATGCCGTCGCGGTAGAAACGGGGCTGTTAAATTCGAAGCCGCTCACGAATAGCCGTTCCCACTTTCTCATAAACTTGGTGAATAGTGAAGCCGCAAAAGGGAGGTCGTCGTTTTCACAGTAATGTTTGTTTTTGGCGCGACAGCCCCCGGTGGGCCAGGGCGTCCTCATTCACGAGGTTGCTAGATAACACACGGCGCACCTCAGTCGGTAGGACTCGTCTGGACGAGTGATCACCTCGTCGCAGAGATCTCTACCTGACACCACATAGCACTCACAACAGACATCCATGCGCCCGAGGGGATTCGAACCCACAATCTGAGCAGGCGAGCGGCCACACACCTGTGCCTTAGACCAGTGTTTCTCAACCGCCGGGCCGTGGCCCGATACCGGGCCGCGAGAAGTTCTCCTGGAATTTGTCATTTAGTTTTCTGAGAATTTTTCATGAATACATATTTTATAGCAGAAATATTCAGAGGCGAATAATATTCGTGAATGTGTCGAAAAGCTCAGACCCAGATGTTGGCCTGAGGAAACTACAATATGCTACAAGATTTCATTAGTGCAATGATTGATAACTAATTTAAATGTAATTTTATATCTGTCAACATGCCACACCGTATACATAAGTGTACTAATATTCTTTATGATTATGCCATAATTAAATATTAATACTTTTGTTAGTTTAATGTATGAACTTAAAAAAATTGGAAAGGTATTTACGAGTAAATTTGTTGGGACCGGGCCCTAGTCTTATGAAAAAAGAAGTTATCGGGCTGCGGTCTCACGAAGATTGAGAAACACTGCCTTGGACCGCGCGGCCGCTAGGATCGGCCTTCCACAGTAATAAGGAAGTGGAAATGGCTGTTCGATAATGGTTGCGAATGGCGCGGCCGGCACTTCATTGGCATGAATGAACTGCGTGTAACGTTGCAGAAGATTTCTCGGTTAATTTTTATGACTAGGGAACCACGTTCATTGGGCATACTTCGTCTTTGTTCACCATTTCAGTTCGCCTCCAGTCTTAATGCCTTCACAGATAGAGCGATGTCGACGAGTGTCTCGAGTTGCTCCATTTCCCACTGTCTCGGAATGCGACGTGCGATAAGCCGTACTTTGAATTTCTCGTCTATGAAAGTAGCCTGCGGGTGACGGGACGCCTGGCTGGCTGTGTTTAGGTCGTCACTGTCTGTTTCTTTTACTACGTTACAGTTCCTTTGTGTAATCTGTAAACTGCTCTGAACGTCGCTACGTTTGTTTCTACGCCCAAGCCCTTTCTGTAATCAGAGCGCCAGATTATCCGCCTGTTGCTGCATCATACATTTTATCTTAACCTTGAACCCGTCACATTAGAATGATGTAACAGTACGTTTTGAGCAGACGGCTAGGCTTAACAGGAACTAGTTTGTTTTTCAATACTTGTACATTTAATTACATAGGGTGTATCTTTTTATGATGTTCCTGGACATTGCAGCTGTCACGGGATGCCCGGCGGTTGTAGGCTTTCCACTTCACCACAGTACCTTGCCCAGGGACACGATAGAAGGGACATTGTGTGACACGTGTGTGTTCTGACTTCAAGTCTCGTGGCATGGAATGAAATGCTACAGGATCGTTAGCTTGACGAGTACGACGCACTGTGAGTCGAAGCGTGTATGTGGAGGGACTGCAAAAAGGCACGAAAATAGCTTGCCGTCCGTCGGTAGGGTCGCGTACGAGGTAGGCGTACCTGCAGAATGATAGGCAAAACCGTTACTGATTATTACTGTTTTCTGGGAAGTGACGCCGTGTAGTGTGGCACGTAGGTACGAACGCTTGTGAATAACGTCAGGGTTCCCCGCAATGTCGGTATATCCCGTCTGCCAAAGTACACGGCGTCATATCTCGGAAGACAGTAGTGTTCATAATCGCCACCCCAAAACGTTTACTGTTGTTACGGGCTGATGGGTCCAGTAAGTACGGTGTAATAGGAGCATATCTTATCTGTTTTTGGTGCCGGTAATTTCAGTGGAGGCAGTGAAAAGTTTCTACAGGGAGTGAAAAATTAAAAAAAAAAAAAATCAGCGTAAGGTTCCAAAGAACAATGAAAAGCTTCAGAAACAGTGAAATGTTGCAGCCTTCGCATTTCGGTAGATGCGGGAAGTAGGGATGGAAATGTCCGGTGAGCAGTCGAGGTGCTGCCTCTTGGTACCGGAGAGTGCTCGCGTGCAAAGCCTGTGCTGTCCACGCCCGCCCTTGCGCTGTTAGCATTGCAACTAGGCCTGCATATCTGTGAACACATAAACAGTGCCGAGCCCGCGAGTGCGTATTTTTCGCCATTGCTTGAATCGATCCGTCTTCGCAACTCGGAGGGGTAAGCGGCCACCCAGATGGCCATCATTGTCCTCCATCCATGGCCTTCTGTAGTTGCATTAGTGCTTTATCTCCACGTGCTCCATACGTCTTCAAGTCGTCGGGCGGTGTTTCTGAATCATGTAGACAGGAGGGCCTTTGGATATTTGATCCATGACCGAGGTTCGAACCAGATAATTTCCGAACGGCAGACGCGTTACCACTTCTGCGGAACGTAAACGATTTTGCAGCAAACTGCGCTCAGAACGTACTCTGCCCTTCGCCGCTGTTAGGGCCACTTCATGCGTAATGCGTCGCTTTAAACGCCAAACTTACGTGAACCTAATGAATCGTCTGCGTCGCAGCAGGGCCTAACCCAACCCATGCGGACCGCAGACGGTAATTTCAACCGAATTTACGTAACAGTGTTTAAGGAAAGTCTGTGGCCACATGAATGTAGATACTACAGACACTTTACTGTGGATAACGTAGACACATCACTGTAGACACTTTCACTTATTACTGTAGATCCGGTAGATATATTACTGTATAAATTGTAGGCACATGAATTTAGATATTGTAGGCACATTAATGCACATGCTGTAGACACCTTATTATATGTAATGCATAGATGTTACTGTAGATACTGCAGACACATTTCTGTAGATAATGCATATACACATTCCTGCACGTACTGACACATTCTTGCAGATAATGCATCAACACATTACTGTAGATAAGGAATAGACAAATTACTGTAGATATTGAAGTAACATCTGCTGGTTAGGGGATCCCCAACACCACAGAAGGATGGAACATTTTTCGTGACAGGAAGGACAGTAAAACCGTGAAAGCCAGCAGATTCCTGACACGTTGAATTCAGATTCGCTTCGTGCTGCTGAACTTTTTCGTGTAAGCTACATTAACACTCAATTCAATGAGTTGTGTGATACAGAACGGCTGTCATGGCCTTGAAATGGTTTGTACAGTTAACAAGCGTCATAATTACGAACTACAGAAGTAATATCCATCGTAGAGCAAAAACATTTCCATTTGTGCGACTTAACCACGATCCTGTACCGGTGTATGTAGCTTCGGATTTCAAACAGATCGTGTGCGACCCGCTGCAATGAACCGTTCAGCTGACAGCTACATCTGATAATTCTACGCGATCGTCATTATCAGAGTTAAAAATCACGCACTGAGATTGTTGAACATTGAGGTAGGTTGTCACTATATAGGCTACGGATTACCATCAATTTAATAATATCCTGCGATATCAGATGGAACGTTTGTGGCATAATACTGCAGACAGTGCGATGCATCGCTGGAACACGTGCTGCACGTCTGAACGTTTCTAGGCAGTGTATATGAGATATGCAGTAGAGTGCAAACGGAACGTGATGGCACACGCGCAGAAACCAGATTCGGTCTTCCAACGAAACGGACGAGTCCATTTATATCGGCGGGGGTGTCAGTTCAGTCGAGTACTGG
>Ga0123355_10012592_pt1 | contig 13110 bp, 11 predicted proteins | sample TergutEmb28metaG_3_FD_89872 | JGI IMG/M metagenome (GOLD analysis project Ga0123355, IMG submission 89872) | Embiratermes neotenicus P1 segment gut microbial communities from Petit-Saut dam, French Guiana - Emb289 P1 | ecosystem: Host-associated > Arthropoda: Insects > Digestive system > Gut ... | reverse complement strand
TTTATTTTTTGGTGTTTGTTTTTTGTTTTTGTGGTTTGGGGGGGGGGGGGGGGTGGGGGGGGGGGGGGGGGGGGGGAGGATTGCACTCCCTCCCTCAGTACACCACTGTTGTAGTTTCTGACTTCTAAATTCAGACATCTAAAAGTTAGAATTTTGATCACATTCTGTATTAGTATTTATGCAAGGGCCTCATTTTATTTCGCCAAATAGCATTAAGTAATTTTTCTTTTTGTGGTGAAGCACTGTGTCTTCTGTGAGACAAAGCGGAATTTTATGTTATTTATGTAAGTCTCGAGTCTCAAAGAGTGAAACCACTGAATTATGTATGAAGAAACTGAATGATGTACCATTATTTCATGTATCCAAGTACACGTTTGAAATGGACAACTGCAGTTAGGTTATAGGAAAATGTATAGCACACTTTGTAGGTGCTATTTTGTTTAGGGTCACTTTTCTTTAAATAATCAGATCAGCTGAAGGCTATAGGGAAACCGATTAAGTGTTTAATGTTAACTTTTCAAAAAGTTGTTGAAAGCAAAAAATTTTATATACCCCCAAATTTGTTGTTCACATAGAAGGACTCACGGTTATTTGATCGCAGCATGATAGAGCTAAAAATAACTCTGCGGCATCTATAAAAAAAAGCTGGTGCCTTCCCAGACCAGCAATCTGGGCCATACAGCTAAACCTTTGCTTACAGCCAGAGTGTTGTGAGCACCAAATTACTATAATCCCGTAGATACACTCACTTCTTGACATCACTTTCAGCCTGTGGCTTTACATGTCTTGCAGAGCGCTTTTCTGTAACTTATGCAATGAAACTGAATAACGAAGTACCTCACTTGATGGGGAAAAATGTATTAGCAAACACTGAAATACAGCACTTTCAGTCTTAGACCTAAATGTTATCGAATACGACATTTTTGGCTTCTACTTGCAAGATGTGCAGACATCTTTTGGCAGCAGACGGAAACAGTGGCCACCAGACAGAGGACTCCTCTGTACACAGATCATATATCCTCTGAATGAGTGATTAGCTCATTACAGAGACTGCTACCTACACAACACACAACAAACACTATAGATTAACATCCCTGCCCTCAGTAGGATTTGAACCCACAATCCCAGCAATTGAGCAGCTGCATACTTATGCCTTATACTGCACAGTCACCAGGATTGGTGGCCACAATCTTCACAGCATCAAAGGGTCTATTAGTAGTGGCAGCAGTAGCGGCAGCAGCAGCAGTAGTAGTAGTAGTAACAGTAGTGGTAGTGGTGGTGGTGGTGGTGGTGGTAGTAGTAATAGTAGTGGTGGTAGTAGTAGTAGTAACCACATTGTCATTGCATTCTGCCTTCTTGGATTTTGCATAGCATACATTGGTAGTTAACCTGTCTACACAGCACAGCATCCTAGGAGAATGAAAACCTGGTGTTCTCTCTTAACTCTCTTTCTCTGGATAGCCATACTTCTTGGTGTTGTGCACTGAAACATAAAGTAGGTACACTACAAAAATTTGCCTTATGAAGAAAAATTATGTCCGGGTGAACTACTGAATTTTCAAGTGACTTCACATGTTAAGGTAGACTAAAGTTGTAATAACTAGTGCCAGCTGGTATGTTGGTTTGTGTCAGACTTGCTGCTGGTTTGAATTACAGGTATGGTCTGTTTTCCTTTTTTTGGCATGCACTCTCCTGAGCAAGGGTAGAAGAACCACAGGCTGGATTTTCTGACTCCTGTAATAATAAGTTGATTATGAGAATCATGGTTTGCAGTTGGGGTCTAATGGATAGACAGCCATGTGGAGGAACTGGGTATGCTTCCCATTTCTAAAATTTTGACAAAGGTGCAAGTGTGGGGGGCAGAAAATTATGGAAACAGGTACATCTGGGAATCCAACTCTGAACCTCCTGAATGAGAGGTGCTCACCTTGAGGCCACCAGGTCACCTTGTTAAAAATAGTGTGAAATGCCTGTTTTCTTGGGCACGCATTGTAGATATTTTCATGTGTGTATTTTGTTTTCAACTTGGGGTATTCACATGTGACTTCTGCAAGCAAAATAATTAGAGAAAGATTGCCATGTACTGGTACTACAATCCAAGTGAAGAAATTGGAAGAAAGTAAAAGAATTCCATTGGGACAGTGGGCTTTCCACAACTTGTTAATTTATGATTTTAAGCTCATATTGACTGCTTGTTTTGTGAATGTATAATGTTGTAGTTGTTTTGCCTGCTGGAGTGATGACAGTTCATATTGTAGATTTGGTCCCAGTTTACAACTTCTGTGTAATTAATATGTACATTATTCTTATTCATACAGTGGGAATGCATATTTTTCTTTTTGATGTTTTTCTCATGATTTTTTTAAATTGTATGTTAAAATATTCAAATCACCAACAAGTGTACACCTCTCATGGCAATACCAAGACGGAAAGACCTTACATTTTATACCAACAAGTTTTACTGTTTGTTAAAATTTGACCCTGTTTTGATAACTTTTTCTTTTTGCAGCTGTTCTGCCACCAAAACTGTAGTTATGGGTACAATATTTGATATACAAATGGTTTCCATATTTTTGTGACTTGGCCTTCACTGGTTAACAGATATCTTAACCGATTACATACAGTATAGCTGGCCATGGCAGTGTTAAATTAGGTCTCAGTTTCTTCCTGTCTGTATTACGTACACAATTTCAGATCCAGAAATAAAGAATATGCTGTCACCAATTCTAATTCAATGTTTAACACATCTCTGTGAAATATATTGTACAAATATATGTTGTATAGCATAAATGTTATTAACTTGCTATGTTTATCCCAGCTTATTATATGTATACTGTATCTGCCTGAGTATAGGATGTCCTTGCACATAAAATGATGCCTGTTCACATTTTTAAGGTTTCTGGAAAATACGTCTATGGCAACCATGCATTTTTTAATGGTGAAATTGTAAAAAAATTCTTGTTTTAATTTTGGGTAAATGTGGTGTTATGATTATAACTGCATAGCAATTTGTGTGCTTGCAGCTAAGTATTGTAAAAACCTTGGCTGCCTTTTTTGATGTGTTTTGGACCGTGCATCATCTTGATAACTGACGAATAAAATCCAACTAGATGCCACTTATTACTTTATTATGCTTATGTTTGGCTGAACATGTTTTGGGCACCATTATACCCATCATCAGGAGCTCATGATGATAGCGTTGGTTACCACATAGGCCGTATGGTTCTCGAGTTGCTGCTGGTTGGAAATTAAGTGCAGGCAGGATGGATGAGTGTCTGGATCAAAGGCTGTAACACGACGGTCCGGACACTCATCCATCCTGTCTGCACTTAACTTCCAACCAGTAGCAACTCGAGAACCAGACAGCCTATGTGGTAACCAATGCTATTGTCATGAGCTCCTGATGGTGGGCATGGTGCCCAAAACATGTTGAGCCTAGCATTCGCATAATAAAGTAATAAGTGATATCTAGTTGGATTTTATTTGTCAGTTAACTTTGATGCCTTAATCTGGCTGGTTCACCAGTAAATTCAATGGGCCTTAGGATGCTGTCCACCATTTGTTCCAATTTAAGAGTCCTGAACCTGGATGGATGTTCAGGAGTTCACCATACAAACCTTCATAATGTGTTTCAACATTGTCTGCACTTGGAATCTGTCACACTCTCTCACAACAGTGTTCTGACAGGAAAATGCTTAGTGCCCTGGCACGTGCACCACTGAAGGAGTTAGTGATAGATGAATGTAAAAATCTCCAATCTCAGAGTCTTGTGAATGGACATCTCATACTCAAAAGTCTTTCAAGACTTAGTCTGAACTCATTTACAAACTTGACCAGCAGTGATGTAATGCGTATTACGGGCGCTGTCCCCAGGCTGTGTTCACTATCAATGGAAGAGTATTTCCCCTTATTCAGCTACACTACTCTCAAAGCACTGGACCAACTACATGACCTTTTTAGCCTGAATCTTCAGCTTAATCCAGCTGTTAATGACCAGATCATGAATGTCGTCACAGGGAGATGTCACATGATTGAAGAGCTTGACATAACGTTAACACAGATATGGTTACAAGTAGTAATGCCTAATTTTAAACCATGTATACCATATTTATTTACTGTATTTTTTCCTGTTTTCAAAATAATTTTTATTTATTTATGTATTGCATTGCCCACTCTAAGTGTAAGTTGACATGGATTAACAGTTTTTTTAATAAAATTTTCCATTACCATACCTATTTCATGAAATGCTGGTAAGCAGTTCTTAAACTATATTGGTATAGACATATGGACAGACCACTGTTAACAGGCTGTTTGAAGATGTGTTAATGTGTCTAAGATTGACACTAGTAGTGTATAAGAGACCTGTCTTGGTTTGTGCTAGAAAAGTGGAAGAGTTGAGTAGATGATTGTGTTTAGGAGTTCACTGGATGTGTGTGTGTGTGTGTATGTCTGGGAGTCTAGTGGATGTGAGTGGTCCTTTCTAATGGATGTTTCATTTTCAGGTTGCGGCAGTATTTCTTGGGAGCAGACATCTGTAATAGATGTTGGCTTGAGGTGCCTGGCAGCTTTGCCCAATTTAGTTCCACTTTCCATGAGTTATTTGGCAAATGTATCTGTTACAACATTGGAAGCTATTGCATCCAGAGGCAAACTCCAAAAACTGATGTGCCGAAGCTGTCTATCTTTCACAGATGTTGGTTGTATTTGGTACTTACAAAATTTCTTCAAAAAAGATGTTCTCATGTGCACTTGTCTTTTGCTACACACTTATTGTGCATTAAATTAGCTTAAAAATTACATATGCAGTCCAATAATTTCTTCGTGAATGTTTTGGAAATCTCGTAATTTTGACTGGGAAGGTTTTTTTTTTTTTTTTTAAAAAAAATGATTAAATGGCTGATCCCAGTGGTCGCCGTTCAAAGTCATGGGTCTGAAGCTGCTCACTTGCTGGGATTGTGGGTTTGAATCCCGCCAATGACATGGATATCTATCTCTTGTGAGTGTTGTGTGTTGTCGGGTAGAGGTCTCTGCATCAGGTTGATCACTTGTCCAGAGCAGTTCTACCAAGTGTGCATGTCTAATTGAGCGTGATCACAAATCCTCGACAATGAGGAGGCCTTGGCCCACTGGGGCTGTTGTTACAGAAACAAAATATGATTAAATGAGCTACATTATATGCAATGATTCTGTTTATAACCTACAGAGAACACTGCATTTCTATCAGAAAATGGTTAGTCTGGGTAGATCAGAAAGTCACTGTTTGTTGTAAACATCATGCTAGACACCTAAAATAAACTGTTTGTAGGGCTTAACCTTGCAGTATACATGCTGAATACTAGGTTTTAGGGAGGCTGTAATCTACATGCCTTTTGTCTGTTGTATTTAGGCATAAAAGAGAGGAAGTGACTGTAGAAAACTGCATAATGAGAAGCTTCATGGTTTTTATTCCACACCAGTTGTTATTCAGGTTGTCAAGGAGGATAAGGTGGGTGGGGAATGTGGCATGTGTAAGGAGGAAGAAAAATGCCTACAGGGTTTTGAAGGGGAAATGTGGAAGAGAACTCCTTACTTGAGGTGGATTGATTGAACGTCTTTGTTGCAAATCCCAATCACACTGATTGTGTTGATGACATGCAATTTACATCATCTGAGGATGAGTATTATGATGGTGGAAATGATCTGTGTGACTGGGGTAACCATAACCTTGATAGCATTTAAAGGTTTAGAAAGATGAAGGGTGTATGTTATATAGTTGTATATTTCTTGTTTCATGATGTATACTTTTTGTCAGATATAGAGGATAAGAAGTTCCCAGGTACAAAGTAAAAAGTAAAAAGTTAGTTATTTTTGACTTCCGCCAAATTTTATAAGATTAATTATATATTTCCCTGCATATGAAGTTTATTTCAAAACTTTTTTTACACTTTAGAAGTCTGCTTTTCAGATTTTTGGACATAGATTTCACATTTATTGCATCTAAAAGACTTCACAAACAGTATATATTTCTTGGTGGTAAAACCGTGTCATAGTTAGAAATCAGTTGCAGACCACCTTGTTGCTTGTGTGCAACTTATAAACCGTTGAACTTGATGGACATCCTTCCATTGTGCTTCCAGTAAATAAATAATCAGTTACATCTCTGTCTAACATAACTATATATTTGTGCACTCTATGCATGGTACATATTTCAGTTCTTCTGGACCAACATTTGCTTGTATATAAATGCCTAAAATAAAAGTAAAAGTGGAAATTAGCATACATACTTTTGTGTGAGATATCACATTACATGTTACTAATTACAGTTTTTTTAAATTGTAAAATTCCTTCATATTAGCTTAGTTCCTACAAATTATGTTCGTGATGATTCTCACTTGATCTTTTAAAAATGCCAGTTACTAAAGCCCAGTTTCCATCTAGTACACTGAAGTCCTTGTGATTGCATTGAATTTTAAGTGTTTATTTAAAGTAATGTAGGTCTAAGTGTATGTGTGAAAATTGTGTGATTGAAATTACTCATTACAGAAGAGACACAAATTTAACTTAGATATGCATCTAGCTTTTATGGACTTCAAAAACAACTTCTGATAAAATAGATTGGAATAAACTATGGAACATTCTGTATAAACGCAGTTATCCACCCCACCTTATAGAAACTATTAAATGCCTGTATAACAAGATACTAACAGCAAGATTTCCAAGGAATAAATACAACACCATGCTATCCTCGAATACAGCATAAAATAAGAGGTTGCTTTTGGGTTGAGAAAAAATTTGCGACTGTTGAAACTTGCAGTAATTTTCATCTCGTAACGTTAAAATGTACCCGATCTTTCATTTCTCGCTTTTGTATTTTCAGAAAGAATGGATTAGAAATTTCAAAACTCCATTTGTTAATAAAGACAAGACGTTTGCACCCGAATAAAAAACTTTTAAGGAAACATTAATCTACTTCTAAAGCTCAAACAATGTCTTAGTAATGCTGGATACACCATGTTCTGAGGTAGTGTGAGACTACTGGCTACCCACTCCATTCGCCAGTTTCCCCTTCACTTCCCCTCCCATGCGTCACCGTGTGCCATCACATTTCAACTGGACTCTACCTGATAGGGTTTCTAAGTGCACTTTATACTCTCCTGCATTCTGTGACCTCAGATTCTATAACAGAGATATCATCTTTTACATGTTCTTCCTTGTCGTTGGATCTTCTGACGTCAGTTTCTGGTAGAGTGTTTCAGAGACGATATCTGTTAGTACAGCCTTCTTTGTCTACATCGCATTAGGATTCTCCTTTGTTAGGCTTATATTTTATCCTAATGTATATTAGACCGTGATCATTCGATCTAGCGCCCCTACTGAAGTGTTCGTCCTAAACACAGTTGCCACGTGAGCCGAAATAATGGCTTAGAAAGAAGACAGAAAGCCAGAAGATCTTGAGGAGCGGACCGCTATTATTTGCCATGCGATATCACATGTCACCCGAAGAGGAGAAGGGTGTGGAGACTGGATGCATTCATCATTCTGTAACTGGCCCGAGAAATATAAATTATGATGGTAGACACCCCCCGCCCGTCTGGTTTTCCGCGGAAGATTCGATTCTAAGTGTTTTTACGTACTTCTTTTTAACTGATCAGTAAGACCTTCCTCGCTGTGAACTTTCGGTTTCTGGATATTCAGAATTTTTGTTACATTATTCGAAGCACCACACGCCAGAATACATCGTGCTTCCTATATCACACACTGTCTCTGGTGGGTAAGCCAGGAGTGTTACCTTTACCGCTGCTGGGCCGAGCAATCAGTTTTATGTGACAGTATGGGCAGGAGCACTGAAATCAGCCGTTTTTGCGAGTGCAAATCGACCGATGTTCCGTCACATATGTTGAAAATCTCCAAGTTATGTGTCATTTGTGGTAGCGCAATCCAACCGAAATGTCACAAACAATTTTAAGCTCATGGTTCCATGCATCATAATTCAATGTTAATAAAAATCCAACCAGATGCAACAGGATGCAGATATTTATTTACTGCAAAGTCACTCTACATGTTTCGGGTGTCACAGCACCCATCATCAGGAGTACTAAAACTGTAACCGCAGCCTCCGATGCAGGTCATAATATCGGTACAGCTACGTCCCATCAGCGTGGCCAGATCGGGTCCCGATCTGGCCACGTTGGAGGGAAATAGCTGTACCGATTATATGACGTGTACCGGAACTTGCGGTTACAGTTTTTAGTACTCCTGATGATGGGTGCTGTGACACCCGAAACATGTAGAGTGGCTTTGCAGTAAAATAAATCAGGCTTCATGCTGTTGCTTCTGGTTGGATTTTTATTTAATATGTCACAAACAATTATATTTATGTCAGTTGATTTTCTGCAAGTACAGCAACAACAGGAAACATCACAGAGGGTCAGGCGCGGCTTCTTTTTTTCTAAACACTATTGAGTCAGACAGCATCTTTCAGAAAAACCTATGAACTGAACGAGGTAATTATCTAAACTTGGGTACAAGTTGGGCCTTTAACCAGGGACTTGTGCCGCTAGTACACTGATATACAGCCTGAAACATAGTGTTTATGAACACATGAACAGAGACTCAACAAAATATGGAAATAACTTCTGAGTACTGGAGTAAATATAATGCTTTCTGTTTTGCGTCAAATGGCATTTCCCGTTTGCATCATTATCATTGCTGCTGATACAGTGCTAGTGCAGCTCGAAGCCACTGTGCCTGTTGTTACTGTACACAGTTACAGGCTGTGTTGAGTCACTACCTTGAAGCATTATGGTACTGTTCGTGGAATGTGTTTTGTTGGCAATAAATTGTGAGAAATGTATGTAACAGGATGCTGAATGGAATTACCAGTGATAGGAATGCCCATAAACGTGTCTTGAATGATTAGTGGTTGACTTCATAGTTTTGAATTGCTATTAAATGTGAAGTAATTAACCATGTATGTCACATTTGTGTATAAATACTGTAATTGATTTGATATTGTGTGTATATGTGTGCTTGTGTGTCAGAAATGTGACAGTGTTGAAATGGCAGTGAATCAGTTTGACCTAAGAATGGACACTTGGCACATAGTATGTTAATAAGAACAGAAATCAGCAGCGATGAACATGGCAGGTAATGTGCAGCGTCTGCATAACTGTTAGAATAGGCTGGTGATCGGTGTGGGCAATTGTCTGAATAACTTAGTACTCCCCAAACAGTGATTGTTGGACAGGGCGTATCTGTTGGAGAAAAAAAAATCATTCGGTTTATGGAACATGAAAATTCAGTAGACACTGCATCAACTGCGGTATCTATGCTTCCATTACAAGTGTAGTCTGGACTTTTAAAACATCTTGATTTATTGGTTAGTTTATCGAGAAGGGTTACTGCAGAGGTTTTACACTTGATAGACCAGCAAATTATTTTATTTTTAAACTTTGTCTCATTGTTTCCCTGTAGAAGCCTCAATGAATTTTCCAGTAAGTACGATAATTGTATTCGCTTCCTATTCTTTAAAGTTTTGTAGATTATTGACTGCAATGAACACAGTTTGTTACAGTCAGTTCGTGAGTGAGTTGGTGTGATTTTGTGGTTCATGTTGTGTATTATCAGGCTAATGAGATGTTCCACCGTGTCACGTGCTGCTGTATCCAGTTTCCTGTCATTACAGAGGTTTTGAGGCCACGAAGGCCCAGATTAGGATTAGAGGCCTAGCTTTAGTCTTTCCTTAATATCGGCGCTAGATGGGGTGGGTAGTCAACGCCACGCCTCGACCGCTTTACCCCCGGGAAAGAGACCCGGTAGCCATTGTATAGGAGGCTGGGTGGGCCCCAGGGCAGGTCTGGACGGGTGCGGAAATTCTTGCCCCCACCGTGATGCGATCCCAGTACAGACTAGCCCGCAGCGACTGAGCTATCCCGGCCCATTCGAAACAGGTTTCCGGCCAAACCTGAGATCGTACTTGACGTTGTGGCCATAACATACGGTCTGTGTGCTTATTTTAACTTGTGACGGCGGGTCATGCACATTGAGCTGCTAAGTGTTAATTAGTGCATAATATAGCGCTAAATGCTGGACTGTGCGTTCTGTTTGTTAACCTTCTCTTTGATACATGCTAACGTATCACACAAAGCACTGCTTTAGTAACACTGGCTTTCCTATTGGTGGATAAGATTCATATTGTTGATATTAGACGGAGTAGTGTGCATGGAAGCACTGAACAAGCTTTAGAATAAAAAGAGTAGTAGATAATACATAGTCCTTCAGGTGCAGTAAACAACCTTGTCAAGAAGCCCAGCATTGTTGACTGTCCTAACGAGTAAAACTGCATTAGTTAAAGACGAATATAAAACACTATTTCCACTGTAACTAACTCTGTCATATGAGTTCCCTTAATTTGAAGAGCATCATGTACTTAAGTACGTTATATATAATTCGTATGTATCAATGTTTGTAAATTGCAAACTAAAGAAAAACATTTCTTACCCAAAATGCAACTTGCAGTTTCATTACCTAGAGGTTGGGTCTCAATGTAACTGTAATTTGTGGTAAGTGATTGTAGCATGAGTTCATGTCAGTTCATGGAAATGCAGTGTTCAAAATACCATCACGGAAGAGTGGTTACTGTACATGTAGTTTTCATCCTCTTAAATTATATTCTTCATTAAAGCAAGTATTTCTGCTGACACAGTTGACAGCAAGACACGGGTTACTAAATTGTCCCAAAATAAGATTCTGAGTCTGATGCCGTGAGAACAGATGACAACGGAATAACAAAGTTTCATTTTTCTTCAAAGAAAATTCCTCTGGCAGCAACATCACAATTTTTTTAACGTTCTTAAATAAGTATCAAACAAGAACGCCTTTCTGGAGACCACGTCCGTCCATGACCTCGTACCGGTGACTGTACAGTCTGCCGGATTATAATTAAATTCTATATAGACGTTCTTGACAAAATGTTGGAGGGCGAGTGTGAGTTTTGTGAAAATTGGCGCCTTGTCTGTCACATTTTACCTGCTTGCTTAAATGAAATTTTAGCTCAATTTATGAATTTTTTGGCCGTTTCTGATGAAATTCGGTATAGAAGATCGTCTTGTATCGTCGCCGAACAGTTGTGAGTTTCGTAAAAATTGGTACAGAAAAGGGCGTCCATTGCATAAGGGTGTTATGAAATTGTGTCGTACTTTGATTTTTCGTCCGATAGAGTTGCTGCTCGGTAGAAGGTCTCCTGTTGAAGTCACTCATTGTTTTGAGTTTCTTATATACGTGGTGCGTCAGGAAAGTAATGAGACTGTTGCTATATTTTTTTATTTAACATTTACCTATAAATCAACATTATCCCCTTCAAAGTAGTTCCCTTGGGAAGCCACACACCACCGGAGACGTTGCTCCCACTCCCGGTAGCAGTGCTGGAAGTCTTCATGTAGAATTACCCTCAGCTGGTCTGTCACGACCTTTTGGGTGTTGTCCACAGTTCCAAAATGACGACCCTTGAAGTGGAATTTGAGTTTTGGGAAAAGGAAGAAGTCACACGGACTCAGATCAGGCGAGTATGGTGACTGCGGAACCATTGAAATACTTTTTTTGGCCAAAAATTCGTTCACGGAGATGGCAGTGTGACAGGGAGCATTGTCGTGATGTAGCATCCAAGTGTCCGCAATCTCTGGCAGGACACGATGAACCCTTTTTCTGAGTCGTTCAAGGACCTCACGATAGTACTGTTTATTAACTATTTGTCCTTGAGGCATGAATTCCTTATGAACAACGCCTTGACTGTCGAAAAAACAAATTAGCATGGTTTTGATTTGCTCATTTTTGCTTTCTTTGTGCGCGGTGAGTTGCTCGTGTGCCACTCCGAACTTTGTCATTTGGTGTCAGGATCGTATTCGAAAATCCACGTTTCATCACCTGTTATGACTTGTTTGAAAAAAATTTTGTCATTTTCGATGCGTTCAAGAAGGTCCAGGCACACATTCCTTCGATTTTCCTCCTGTTCATTGGTGAGAATTTTTGGGCCCAGTTTGGCACAAATTTTCTGCATGCCCAGTTCGAAGGTCAAAATTCGTGGACGGTTTGGCGATTCTAATTCAACACACTACTGATCATTTTGACTGTCAAACGTCAATCAGACCTCACGAGATCTCTCACTTTGGTCACATTTTCCTCCGTTTTTGACGTGCAGGGTCTTCCAGAACGAGGTTCGTCTTCTACACCCTCACGGCCATCCAAAAATGCTTTATGCCACCTAAAAACTTGTGTCCTTGATACAGCATGCTCTCCATAAGCCCTTTTCAATTTTTCGTAAGTTTCTGTTGCGTTTTCATTAAGTTTGACACAAAATTTAATCGCGCAACGCTGCTCGAGATTTCGTTTCTCTATTTTCGTAACGCGTCACTACTGCACACACACACAACTCGCTGTCAAATCAGATGTGTTAATGCTATCGAGTTGAAACTTGCACTGATCATCAAGTAAGAACGTATGTCTCGGCTGGTTTCTGAAGTGTGGCTACAACGTTGCCAGTTGTCGAGCCACGTATTCAGTGTCATTACTTTCCTGACGCACCACGTATGTGTGCTGTCGTAAGCATACTTTATGTAAGGAAGTAAACGAAAGGCCCGATTTTCTTCGTCCAGTATCTAAATTCTGCGGATGTCAGCAAAAAATCTTTTGGTGATAGTGCGTATTGTATCAGTGAAGTGAAGAATGTACTTAGGGGTGTAAATGAATTTCTAACAATTATTTACACTTTTATTTGCGATTTGGGAGAAATTCGACATAATAGAGACGGACATAATGATTTTGAGCTTCTGCGATTTTCATGAAAATAGTAGAAGGCTAGGCTGCACCTAACCGCTTGTCATTTCGAAAGTACAGAACGCCTGTTAACGGCCTACACAATGTAGTCTTGTTGCATCTTTCTAAAAGTTACAAATCGGTCATCTAGTGCATCCAAATAAACTGCATTTAGTCGGCGGTTAGATTCTCCTTGATGCTGTCACATCCTGAAATCTTTTGATGGCGTGTTTTATTCCAGAGAAAGCAAACGTGGGCTGATATCAGGTCAAGTGAGTGTTGTGGGTGGCCGGTCTGCGCCACGCCGCAGTTAGCTAGGAA
>Ga0123355_10012590_pt1 | contig 13112 bp, 10 predicted proteins | sample TergutEmb28metaG_3_FD_89872 | JGI IMG/M metagenome (GOLD analysis project Ga0123355, IMG submission 89872) | Embiratermes neotenicus P1 segment gut microbial communities from Petit-Saut dam, French Guiana - Emb289 P1 | ecosystem: Host-associated > Arthropoda: Insects > Digestive system > Gut ... | reverse complement strand
TTCAACAGAATAGTCGGAAGCTCCTGATGATGGATATATTAATGTCCGAAACATGTTGAGCACATAAGAAGTGAAATAAAATAGCAAGTGACATCAAGTTGGTCTTTTATTCTTCAACTATCAAAAATTATTTAGTTTTCTATTTACACACTCATAATATTGTTTTGTGACTGGATCACTCTTGCTAGCTGGAGTTTTTCTGTTTGCAGATAACAGCAAGCACCATTTCACACAAAGCTTCTAGAACTTTATAGACTGTTCTGGGAGGTCAGGGAACTTTTTTTTTAATTTTTTTTTTTTTTTTTTGGCAGCTGCATAAATTTGCTAAACCACAATTTGGAAAGCTAGAAAATGTGAGAGATAACTATACTTTACAGAGTAGTACTGAATTTCTGTAAATTGTTATGTAACACAAGGGTGAAAGATTTGTGTGTTGTAAAATAGTGGAAGAGACATAACCCCTTGTAAATACCACCATAAAACACTCATTTGGGGATCCAGGTGCTCTGGGTTGTTATGCTGTAGCGGGGTTACTGATTACAGGCATTTAAAGCATCATATTGCCTTTGCCTTCAAGGTTCAAAGCCTCCTAGAAGATATTTTTGGGCCCCTCAACCCTTGGAGATGAAGGCTTTATGTTCCATCAAAATGCCAAGAATCAGTACCTTGCTACTCAGCACAGCAACCCAGAACACATGAATCTTCAGCATCGGGGCTGTGGAAACTTTATATCTTGCATATCTTAGAGCTGGCACAAGAATGAACTATTTTAATTAGGACAGGAGTGTTATAAGTATTACAGTGAATCAGAATGAGGAAATACATAAAGAATACTGCAGATTTCAAAGGGCGTTGCATCTGCTAGCAACGAAAATTTCTGTTATTTCTCTTCTTCAGAAGGTTGTAAATATGTTATTCAAATTAGAGGTGTACGTGAACATTTTGCTTCAGAACCATGTTAACTGACAGTGGAATGAAACCTGTATTCTGTTGTGCAATTTATTTTTAAAATTCTAAGCACTGAGGCCAGGAAAAATCAAGGCATTATCATCATGTGGTATACGATGTTCAGAAATCATTTCTGAAGTTTTGAAGAGGGTATAAAATAAACAGCACATAAATATTATTTTTATAATGTTATTCACTTGTTTCAGGGTTTCATCAGTTTGCTCTTGATGAAACATGTAAACTCTTCAGATCAGTCTAACATAATATGTGCACATCCAGCATGCCAGTACATTGTGCTTGACTAATCAACAGCTTTATTTCTTTGTTTATTTTTTAAGCGAGCACTCATAAGTTAAAATATTTTAGTATATAACAAGAAAAGGAAAATGTGAACTTTTATTTCATCATTTTGTTCTCACATGTATATGAGGTGTGTCCAAAAAGTATCCATCCTTTTTGAATATCTTGAGAACTGGTCACTTGGCCTTGATGTAACTTGGCAGCCAGTCAAAGGACACCTTACTTCGCATGTGTGAATAGTTACTCTCCTGTGGGGCTAGTCACTCGGTAGTGTGATGCCGTTGACTGAGCTTGTGTACTATATGATCGTCGCATTCACAAGTCTCCTCCCTTTTAACGTCAGTTTAGTTTTGGGAAAAGCCAGAAGTTGCAGGGAGCCAAACCTGGGCTGTAGGGGGGCTGACACACCTGGGTGATGGGATGTTTTGCCAAAAAAAAAGCCTGCACAGGAGCTGTAGAATTGGCAGGTGCATTGTCATGATGAAGCTGCCAGTCACCACTTGCCCAAAACTGTGGCCATTTTCTTCTTACTGCATCCCTCAGCCGGCGAAGGACTTCGATGTAGTAATCCTAAGTTATTGTCTGGACTGGAGGAGTGTACTAGTGTTGGACAGTACCTTCGTGATGATTTAAAAAAAAGGGGGTGGGGGGGAAGGGGTTGTCAGCATTGCTCAGCCTTGGCTGCACCTCCTTCGGACGTGGTGGAGACTCAGGCGACTTCCGTTGGGAAGACTGGTCTGTTGTTTCAGGGTCATAGCCATAGAGCCATGACTCATCTCTGGTTATGACCTTTTGGGGAAATCTGGGTCTTTATTAGCAGTTTTAAGCAAGTCCTGGTCAACTTCAGCTCAAAATTCCTTTTGATCTTGTGACAGGAGCTGCTGAACATATTATGCCACCACATGTTTCTTGCCAAGATCCTCTGTCAAAATCTCTCAAACAATAGTCTGTGGAATCCCCAGTGCTTCTTCTAATACTCGCACTGTCAGTTTTCGGTTCTTGTTTACTCCTGACCAGCACACCACACACACCTAACCAGAAATTACATATGCAGCTACATTTACCACTATTTTATCATAGCGATCCACTACTGTTTGTATTTTATCATTTTAATAATTCATAACTTTAGCTGACACAACTTGTAACTCCCTGAAGATGGTGTATTAACACCAAAACATGTTGGAGTGATGTTAATATCAATTTACATTACTTATTTGTGCATATGTTGGTATAATAATAAACATTTATTAGATGGGGAATGTACGTCTAAACGTAATGCTGAGACATTTTCGCTTAATCATTGTTGCCATGAAAAAAGCTATTAGTATTACAGATTCTGAGTTTGTCTTTAGCCTTACTTATCTAGCATGAAGTGCGCATGTGCTGTGTTATATTGTCATCTGTGGCCTGTCTGGCTGTATGATATATTTCCTCGTTATCTCACAAATGGCATGATTTTTGGAAAAATATTGTTGAACAGAACATTTGTGTTGTGATTTTCCATACTACTTTTGTCTGCAACATTTCTCGTGCTAAGAAGAAGTGGGTGAGGTATTATCATAAATTTATATACGTCATTATATAAATTTTCTGTTATTCTTGTCAGATTTTAATGAAACCTAAATTTAATTGACAGTTTTGTGAAAAATACTCAAGTATTATCAAATTTCATGAAAAGCTGTCTCGTGTGAGCCGAGTCGTTCCATGCTTATGGATGGGTAGGCAGACACGATGAAGCTGATAATCGATTTTCACAATTTTGCAAATGCATCTAAAAACTGAGTTCCTGTCATTCAGGAAACACATGGTTGCCATTATAAAGAACGTGTTTCATGCTGCTTTGGGAAGTACACATGTAAATACATGGTGTGGGAAAAGTACAGAGCCTTTGAAGGTTAAAGCAGCTGGTACATATACTAATCACTCTGCTTCATTGGTTAATGTGTGATGTGATGTCCTTTGTAATTAGCTGATTGGACCATTTACCTTTGAGGACAGTCTTACAGGTGACATGTAAAATTTTTGTAGAATGAATTTTCCCACCTTACAGAAGATATTCTGTTATAAATCTGTCTCATGTTTACCTACAGTATGATGGGTAACTTCCATATTTCAGTCAGTGTAGAAGTGTTAACCCTCAGTATCCAGTTGGGTGGATTTTCGGTGGAGTCACCCGTAACCACCATGACCCTTCATCTCTTCTCACTAGATTTCCAGCTGTGGGCAAAGTGAAAATCGTGGAGTATGAACAGACATTTAAAGGATGCGGTTGTTGCAAGATGCCTAAATGTTTGTGAAGGGTTTTTTTTGGCGTAGACATTCATTAATAAAGCAGATCGTAATACATATCCAAGCTTAAGGGTGCCACGTTTAACATTCTATGTTGTTTGATCTGTACAGTGTGAGAACTGGTTCTGTAATACACCCTACATATATGCTAATTATTCATGAACTTCAAGTATATGCACTGTGTAATTATTGAGAACTTGTTGTTTGTGAGGGGATATGATGGGATAAATGAACGATAAATGTATGTTGAAATAGAGTTGGGAAATTATGGTTAGTATAGAAACTGGGCTGCAGGCTGGACAACAGAGGAATCATGGTTCAATTCCCAGTAGGAGCAAGAGATTTTCTTATTTTCAAAGCTCTGAGGCTGGCTCTGGGCCTCACCCAATTGGCTGTCCAGAGCTTCTTTCCAGGGAGTAAAGTGGCCAAGATGTGAAGCTCACCTGTCATGTCCAGCTTGAGCTGAGGGTTAAGAACGTGTGGAACCATATGTTGACCCCCTACCTGTGCTTATGCCTCCATGGCATGAAGCATAATCTTTGTCTTCCTGGAGTGGGTATTTCAATGTTGGCACATGGTTAATGAAAAAACATGCGTATTATTGGACAGAAAAAGCTAAACTTGTGAAATAAATAGCATTGCATGGAAAATGAAGCAGAAATTATGCACCACATCTTAAAAATACAGTAAATTTTCTTGTTGGCAAAAGATGTAAATGAGTTTCTAGGGAGTAATTTCCTATATGCATTTGCATATGTGATTGCAGGCCTTTAAAATGTTAGTTAACCTTTTGACGCCGGAATTTAGTGGCCGTTCGGCTATTTAAAGGGCTCACTGCGTGGCCACTTTAGTGGCCGTTCAGCTATTTAAAGGGCCCACTGCTCGTCCACTTTAGTTGACGTTTGGCGCTAAAAGGTTAAGCACAAGGATGACTTGTGTGACTTCAGAATATATTTTTGAGTTTCTTGTAAACGCTGTTCGTATTTCTGAACCATGAGGACCTAATTTCAATTGGACCATTCAATTTTTAACAAGCATCACCTCAAATATTGAATGGAAAGTAGATTTAAATTTAGGGTTTTCTATAGGTCTCTGTGAATGGTGAAGCAATAAACAAATAGACACTTGTTTTATACTAGTTTGGTTCTTGGCTTGCAAGCTAGCCATCTTTCTGAAATGTAATTAAACGAGTGTATTATTATTTCATTAATTTTATGTAAAACTGTGGTTTGGTTGTAACAGGTCCAACCAAATTTAAATTTGCGGAATATATCTTGAAGGATGGATATTAGGCCAAACTGAAACTCTTATAACTTACCAGTCACACTAAATGAATTTAGAATCATGCCTTACTTAGTAGGTCAAATGAAGGCCGTTCCTACCTATATTGGTTTTTGTTTCATACTTAAGCCAGCATGGAGAAATAACGTGTTTGCCAGAATATATGATACTACCTTTCTCAGTCTCCTTTTTCAGGAAAATACCTATGCAGAAATTGTTTAACTTTGTATACAATTATAATGTGGCTCACGTACTCCAAACCTCTATTTTTCAGGTGAGGAATTGTGTTAAGATTGTTTTATATTTGGGTAAATATGATAGTATCTCAGGATGTTCAGTAGAGTAGTGCAGCACACACACTTATCAGGCTTGCGTTTAATCTTTTTATTAAGAAGTGACAGCCTTATCCTCTTCTGTAATCTTTCTTCCATCAAATAATTCATTTTATATATCATTATACCCTAAAGGTCAGACTTTTTCTGTAAATGATCTGAAATAGCAGAAAATTACTCTCCTTAAATGTAGCCACAAGGACAGGCAAGATGCCATTTAAAGTTGTCAAGAATGTGAGAAAACAGTTCTGTCACTGTCGGCCTCATTTGTTTGCTTGCCTTACTTTGTGTGGGATGTTTTTGATTGTGATGCAGCATCTATAGAACCATATGATGGATTCCTTTTATTATTTCCTCATGTCTCCCAGCATTTAAAGTGTTTCTTCCAAAGGTAAATGGTGTCGTCACTAGATTTTAATATACAAAATTACATCTACTTAGGGTTGAAAGTCACAACGTCTGTTGCTATTGACCTTTAGGTTGCAGTGGATGCAGACAGGAAATTGTGAGTAAAGAAATTTGGTAACTGAAATTGATAGTTTAAAATTTTCTTTTCGTAGCAGAGAATGAGGTTATTTAAAATAAATGTAGATGTGTGGTCTGTAATTCTGATTGGCTTTGAAGAGTTGAAGTTTTGATTCAGTATTGCAGTGCCACAGAAAATTTTGTGTTAAAGTTTCTATTTAATACAGTTTAAATTATGAACACTTTCTGCTGTGCCAGGAAATTGTGGATTTGTGAATCTTTTCAACTGTATGAGATTTACAGTTCTTATGACAATGAATATTAAATTATGGTCTTGGGGTTGTGACACCGTGTTGTCTGGTGAATAGCTTATGCACCAGAATACACTGCATCACATCCCTGGATATCATAATTATAACTGATGGTTAACTGACAATATTTTAATTAAAATTGCCAACAATGGTAACTACTGAATTATTAAATGTTAATAAAAATCCAACAAGATGCAACAGTATGCAGATATTTATATACTGCAAAGTCACTCTGCATGTTTCGGGTGTCACAGCACCCATCATCAGGAGTAGAGTGACTTTGCAGTAAATAAATATCTGCATACTGTTGCATCTGGTTGGATTTTTATTAACATTGAATTACGATACACGGAACCATGAGCTTAAAATTTACTGAATTATTACTTTGTGTCTGGGTTTTTCAGAGTAAAATGGTACACTGAAATAGGCATTATTTAAGTGGGCCATGTATCTGGGAGTTCAGGTTCTTACAGCTGTGAATGTGTATATTCCAGTCCTCACAGTAGGTGCATGCCAGAGTGTACTGCTTCCATTTTTAGGGTAGAAGTGGGATACAGTGTGTTCCTTTGAAATGCAAGTAATCACCTGTGAGGCTGTGTGTGTAATATGCAGCCCATCGATACAAAATTTATTCAGAGTGACAATAGGATGTGTAAAAAAGTGAAAAAAATATAAAATGTATGAACGTTACAATACAGTGCCAAATAATTCCAAATGTAGGAGCTGCAGGTTCTCTGCCAATGATGTGTCTCAGGTTGAGATGCACAAAAGGTGCAGTGTGCTGTAATCAGTTGCATCAGTAGTTGATTGGTGAAGCTCATGTTTGTTGCAGCATGAAGATGACAAGGACATAAAATCATTTACATGGAAGTTATAAAATAAGAGGAGATGAAAGTTCCATTGCTTGGTTGCAGTAATGGAAGGACAGTTGGACCTATGTTTCAAAAAAATTTGTAGAATGAAATTGATGTCATTAGTATTTTTAAACCAAATGTGGCACTTGCAAATGTTGTTTGGGATCTGGGGATCTTGGCTATAGTGGGAGGGCCAGGAAACAGCATGGATAAAAATTACTGTTATTGAATAGAGAATTATATACACTACTATTCAGAGAGTACAACAAACACAAATGTGGGATTTATAAACTCACAGGGGCATGACAAACGATAGATGAAGAAGAGGATTTGAAGCATGAATCTACAGCTTGGTAGATCCTTTCGGGGCATGATGTGACTGGCATTGGTATCATCAGTGAACTTGAAAGACCACAATGCTAAGTCACTTATGTGTACTATTAACATGGAAAGTGAAGAAGTCTCATTCACTAAGGCTTAAAGGTGGTAAAAATCTTACAAATGCTGGTACTGGTTGTGTATTGGTGCCAAGTGGATTTTGTATGGAATGGATTGAAGTAAGTGATTAAGGAGGTAGGGGTGCTTTGTTATGAAGAATCCGAGATGCAGACTTGTGACTTGATTAAGTTTTAAATTTGTTCTTAATTATCTGCCTTGTGGTTAACACCAGGGAATGTGTGCAATTTAAGGATGTTTGTAAGAAATTATTTTTCATGCAGAAGTTATTTCCATGATCAAACCTAAACATAGAGTTACAGTGTTGACCACCATTCATGACGTTGTATAGTTATCTGCAGATGCCTCCATACCTGCCAGTCATCTCCTTACTCCACAGTATATTATGATAATATGTGCAATTGTATGATGTGTAATTAAGTTTCTGTCTTGTTTCAGGTGTCCTAGTATCAATGCCAACTGCTCCAGTGGTGGCAGCATCTGCCTCGTTAAATCCACAAATGAACAGCAATAATAAGAATGGTTTGTCAGGTGAGAGACTGTATTACTAGCATGTTGTACTGGGGCATGAAATTGAGTAGTTAATGTCAGGTAGTGCCAAACATTTCTTGCTTGGAACTTCCCCATGATCTGTAATCATTGTGATGAAGGCAAGGACAGCTTAAATTTGTACCCTGATTCAGAAGGCTTTTGGGAATGAGGCAATGGGCTGTACACAAATTAAGGAGTGGTTTAGGAGGTGCAAAGAGGACAGACATCAGTCAAGAGTGATGAACATTCAGGGAGGCCCTCCGCAAGCAGGAACCAACTGATGATTGACCAAGTGCGTTTTTTACATGCTGGATAACCTGAGAACAATTAGAGAGCTCTGTGATGTGTTGGAGCTTTCATTTTGTTTGGTACAGTCCAATATGACTGAAGATTTGGGCATGAAACATGTTGCAGTGAAATTTATCCCAAAACTACTGACAGTCAAGCAGAAGACATGACTTGCCATAGCCAGAGATTTGCTGCAGTGTGTTGATCAAGACATGAACTTCATGAAGACAGAAATTACCAGTGATGTAGCTTGGGTCTATGGGTACAACCCGGAAACAAAACCCAGGCATCACAGTGGAAGACTCTGGGATCTCCGAGACCAAAAGAGGTACACCAAGTTCAGAGCAAGGTGAAAGTAATGTTGGCAGTTTTCTGCGATCACAAAGGTTCTCTTTCACCATGAGTACACACCAGATGGTCACACTGTTAACAAGGAGTACTGTGTTCTCTGTCGACTGCATAATGCAGTGCAGTGCAAACAACCTGTATCCTGGAAGCGAGGTGACAGGAAGCTGCGCCATGACAATGCCACCGCCCACTCCTCCCACCTTGTCCAGAACTTCTTGGTTAAACATCAGATCCCACAAGTGCTGCAGTCCCACTGTTCACCATGTGACTTTTCTTTATTCCCAAAGGAGAAATATGCAGTTGAGGAGGAATAGGTTTCAAGACACTGAGAAGATAAAAAACGCCATGAGGCAGCTCTTGTCTGCTTACTGACATGGGTATCTTATGTGTGTCCTATGTACAGACATGGCCACCGTCTTCTTATTGTTCCAGGTGAGAACTCTGTGTCCCTGAAATTTTGATATAATGTTCTCCTTTTCCCAGTATTTCTGCTTGCACTGAAGAAGGAACATTTTTTCTGTTGACATGTAAGATATCAATACTGTCTGTTTCCTTTGATTTGAAGAAACATGTAGCCTGTCCACAGCAGTGTCTTTGCTTGCCATAATCAGCTTCTGGAAATTTTTGTTCACATGTTAAAGAATTGAATTGGTATTGAAAAAGTTTGGCAAGCCCTTAATATTTGTTTGGTATGAAATTGGTCTCTGTAAAATTTGCATGTCATGAAAAAGGCTGCAACAGAATATCTAATCATTCCACAGAAACATACTGTCATTTTCTGATTTCAGATCAAAATATGAATGCAATGACTGTGACGTTATATCTTATGTAGACACCTCAGTTTCCTTATTTGGCAGGCCCTGTGCTTTCCCCCAACAGTAGTGTTAATACAAAGCATTCAATTTTGTTTGTTTGTTTGTTGCTACTTTAAGGCTGCATGTGACTGTGGTTTTTAACTTTGTGGCTAGAAGCCATGGGAACATAATGTGCTCACAAATATACAGTGTATGACAAACCACAGGTGGTGTTTTTAAATTCCTGATATACCATCTACAGAAGCCAAGCTGAAGGGCCAGTTTAATTTGTGTTCCTAGTACCTCATTTTAATTAACTATTGAGGAGGTCTGTGCTGGCCACAGTTCTTTCTGAATAGTTTCAGAAAGAACAAAAGTCAGCAGGTACTAGTAAAATGCCGTTCTCTTGAGCTTCCTGCTGATCTTTCAGCCACACAGGCAGGGATCCACAGTTTTCAAATTTTAAGTGCCAATGTGGTGACTTAACCCTTTCCCCGTTCAATTTAAATCGCTAGTGCCTGGGCAGAAGAGCTGAGTTTTTTCACGGGACATTTAAATTTACGTACTAAACCAGAAACGCTTTAGAGCGTTTACAGGGGGAGGGGACTTTTAAATCCCGAGCGCTTTGGAGCGTTAGGGAGGGGAAAGGGTTAAAGCAAGTTCCCTATTGACAGCCTACAGTTCTGAACTGTGAGTCTGTCGTATATGGTGTTGCCTGCTCAGTGCATGTGAATTGATACACAATTTTGTTTGTGAGGGGAAAAGTGCAGTAACCATGCTGCAGATGGTAGGCATTATGTTCAAAATTTAGTTGCCCGGTTGTCCATGCACCCAGGATTTTGTACCCCTGTACCCAGACAGATTATAGTCATGCACATGCAACTTAACAACTGCAAGATTTTGTCATATGATTTAACTGTATCATTGCACTACTGTTGTGTTGGATATAAATTGGAGCTAATTAAGGAACAAGTTAGGAATGGAATACAGAACATAACCAGTGTGGCACTAGTTTTCTGTTGGTGAATACAAATGTGTAATGCTATCTTGTAAATACCATAAAAGTGATGATTGTAGGCAGCTTCTGATAACTGTTTGTTTTTTAAATGTATCTTCAAAATTTTGTGCAGCAAATGCACCAGAAGTGAAATCATGTGAACTCAACGTGAATACAGAAATTCAATCAAGACTTTCCTATATTTTTTGATACCAGTATTCTGCTGGAAGGTACACACAGTTTTCTTCATGTGTAAGGTAACAAGAAGAAACTACTCTAAAACTATTTGTGTTTGAATTAATGCTGTAGTGAATGTTTGTGCCTTACTTCTACAGTTAAGAGATCCATTTGTGCCCATGTACGGGTATTGTTAAAAATGCTAAATCTAAATTAAGTTAAGAGTAAGTCAGAAATTTTTAAAGTCCTTTATTTTATTCCCAAGCTCTTGTCTGTCATATACAGGGTGATTCTGTTGCTAGAGGCCCCAAACTATTGTTTATAAAAAATTGTGTTATTGAGATAATGACTTGAAAATTTATATACACACACCAGGAACGATGCAAAACAGGACCTGCTCATAATCGATGTTGAAACTGGTCTTCTTTCACATCCAAGCACACTTGAATGCGTTTCTCCAAATTCTGGAATATCTTTCACAAAGTGTCGATGTTGATGGCCTGAATCTCTTGGCGTACAGCATCTTTGAGTTGTTCGATTGTGCGGGGTGTATTTTTATACTCTTTGCCCTTCAGTAGGCCCCAAAGAAAGAAGTCAGCAGGCATTAGATCAGCTTCCCCTTGTCTCTAACTTTTTAACCAATTTCTGGATGCAACACTTCGATCTTTCACCAAATTCCGTTCTAAATGCCATCTGGCATGCTTTAAATGAACCTGTTTGCCAGTATTTACGTACGAGAAACCCGCACTGTTCGACTGTATACATAGACAATAGTTTGGGGCCTCTAGTAAGGGAATCACTCTGTATATCATACAATTGAAAGCATTCCTTAGGTTGCTGTATCCATTTTTGCTGTAGAAGTTTCCTGGACTGTTGGAAGCAGTGTGTGAGACCAGGTGTCAGAGGCTTAATTTTGAAGTATGAATTTTCCTTCCAAAGTGCTGTATGTGCCAATCATGCCTTTCAGCCACAAAGATCACAAGACAATTTTTGCGTGGTGCTCAAATTAATGTATTTTATTTTTATATTCAAAGCATCTTTTGAGTGTTTTGATTGCATAAACATAAGAAAAACATTTTTGCTTTTGTGTGCAATTAGGTATACCATCACCTCTGCTAGGTGTGACATCAAATGAAGGTGAAATAGCTGCCACTCCAGGCCACCAGAAGCAGCAGTTGCAGCAGCAGACGCTGACACAACTAAATGGCATGACCTCAGCCAATAATGCAAATACCACTAATACCACTTTGGCAAACACAAAAGAGAAAACTCCCATGTGTCTTGTCAATGAGCTTGCAAGATTCAATAAGGTGAGCACCCTTTATCAGTCATTTCAGGATTGTTCCTGAAAGGAAGGGAGCAGTGCATGCTATTTGCAGGAAACTTTGTGCAGAATAACTAACTGAAGGACAACATTCTATAGTTAATCAGGTAGTCAGGAAATTTTGTGTGAGATTAGAGGTTCATGTGGGAATTCAGTAAGTAGGATATGGTCTTCAGGGATGTGATGCCCTGTAGGCTGGTAGAAATTTGCCAACATTTTGGAGGACATTGCACCAACTTTCTGTGAAGTGCTGGGAAATTCCTACCAGTCATATTCCATAAGACAATATAAACAAACTGTATGCTTTTGTTAAAACAAGTTACATTGTATGGTTGCTCGATTTATGGGACATGTTTGACTGAGTGAAACTAGACACTGCTGCTTTTCAGTTCCTTCTCCTCTTCAGAAAGTATCCTGTGTTTGGATTGCTTGACCTGGAAGATGAAACAACTATGATCCTTCAAAACGCTGGTGACTATTTACCCATCAACATGGTGAATATCCCAGAAGACTTGTAACTTGAAGTAACACCACTGAGAGAACCTCAAATCTCAGACATTGTTATTCTTGTTTGAATAGATACTTTGAGCCTGTACTCGTGTGTGTGTCTGAGAGAGAGAGAGAGAAGGTGCGTGCGCGCGCTTGCATGCTCTTAACACTACATGCAATGTCACAGGAGCAGTTTGTACCTTACTTTTGTGTTACATTCATGCCTTTTCAATACACTGTGTTGTTATTCAATTTACAGTTAAAATAAAAATACAGAATGTGTTACATTTCAAATGATAAAATTCAATTCAATACTGCATATTGTTATTGTGATCTAAAACTTACAACAGAAAAAAAAAAGCCAGGGATTTTTTTTCTTGTGTTGGAAGGTTTAGTGTTTGTTATAGAAAAAGATATATTTATCTTGATAGGATGTCTTGTTAGCTGTTTAGTTATTTTTTTGTTGTATATTGATAAAAACTTGATAATTCATTGTCATTGTTGGCATATTTTTGTGTGTAGTTTTCTTATGACACTGTCAGTTAAGAATGTTATAAATATAATATTTTTGTTCTGTGTGTACTTAGCTAGAGAAATGAGTAAGAATTTAAGTACATATTTGTTTTAACAAATCAAAATTCTATTCCGGAAGAAATTAAGAGCAGATTCAGGTCAGGAAATGCTTGCTATCTTTCAGTGCAGAATCTTTTGTCTTCTAGGTTGCTATCCAAAAATTTAAAGATTAAGATATACAGAACTATAATTTTGACTGTTGTTTTGTATGGGTGTGAAACTTGGTCGTTACCATTGAGGGAGGAAAGGAAGCTGAGGGTGTTTGAGAATATGGTGTTGAGGAGAATATTTGGACCTAGGAGGGACGAGGTAATGGGGGAATGGAGGAGATTGCATAACGAGGAGCTAAATGATC
>Ga0123355_10012588_pt1 | contig 13113 bp, 5 predicted proteins | sample TergutEmb28metaG_3_FD_89872 | JGI IMG/M metagenome (GOLD analysis project Ga0123355, IMG submission 89872) | Embiratermes neotenicus P1 segment gut microbial communities from Petit-Saut dam, French Guiana - Emb289 P1 | ecosystem: Host-associated > Arthropoda: Insects > Digestive system > Gut ... | reverse complement strand
TGTTCGGCTGCGGTATAATATCAGGATGATTTAACACGACTTACCAGTGTTAGGCTACGGTATTATATCAGGATCATTTAACAGGACTTACCAGTGTTAGGCTGCGGTATAATATCAGGATGATTTAACACGACTTACTAGTGTTCGGCTGCGGTATAATATCAGGATGATTTAACACGACTTACCATTGTTAGGCTACGGTATTATATCAGGATCATTTAACAGGACTTACCAGTGTTAGGCTGCGGTATAATATCAGGATCATTTAACACGACTTACCAGTGTTCGGCTGCTGTATAATATCAGGATGATTTAACACGACTTACCAGTGTTAGGCTGCGGTATAATATCAGGATGATTTAACACGACTTACCAGTGTTAGGCTACGGTATTATATCAGGATCATTTAACACGACTTACCAGTGTTAGGCTGCGGTATAATATCAGGATCATTTAACACGACTTACCAGTGTTCGGCTGTGGTATAATATCAGGATCATTTAACAGGGCTTACCAGTGTTAGGCTGCGGTATAATATCAGGATCATTTAACACGACTTACCAGTGTTCGGCTGCAGTATAATATCAGGATCATTTACCACAACTTACCAGTGCCAGGATGCGGTATAATATCAGGACCATTTAACACGACTTACCAGTGGTAGGCTGCGGTATAATATCAGGATTCTTCTCATCGCTGTCCCCACTCTCTGTGCCCCCTGGGTCCAATTTGTTGACGGGGCTGCTGCCTCCCTTGTCACCTCCTGAGCCTCCACCCCCAGAAGCAGTACCTCGAACTCTCTGCTCATGAGCCTCCGATTTATGTCGCTTTCGACGATCTTCATTACGTGAACACTGGAGGCGAAGCACTACAGCCACAACCACAGCCAATATCAGCAGCGCTGATACAACTCCGATCAACATGCTCATCATTGGCGTGAAACGGAACCCGGGGCGTGGTCGCTCTGAAACACCAAAGTTCTGTTTGATAACTACGTGGCAAGTAAATTACTGATAAGTAGACAGCATGGAAGTAATTTCGTACTTTAAATGAAATAGTAGGTTCATCTATAAGAGAAGATACGCTGGTCTTTTGTGTCTGTACTAAACTAGCAGAATCAAGTCTTTTATGCCCTGTATTTTTAGAATCCTCTTGTATGTTAACTTCTGACCTACATGCTGGTCTTCGAAATGGTCTCTTGCTTACAAGTTCTGTGATAAAATCTTGAAGTATTCCTCACCTTACTTACGAAAACTATACATTAATAAACGATACAGCTGTCGAAACGTAAGTTTCTTGCTGACAAACATAAGGTTTCACAGAGTGGCAGCGACACCTGATTGTACAAAATGGACCAAATTACTTCAGATGCAAAAGAACACTGTTATTGACTAGCAGGAAAGAGGACTGATTAGCAATTGGTGCATGTACCAGGGCGTTAAATTAGAATGGTCCAAGGAGACACAAAAATTGTGAATTTAGAATAAGGGGTAGAGAAGGATGCTGTCTGTCACCGGAATTTTTCAAATTATTTACACACCGAGTATCTTACCATGGAAGCGCTGACCACGTAAATACGCACTTTGAAATATTGATATGACCTTGCGTTACTGGCTGAGGCAGAAACAGTCCTATAAGGCATGACAGACTAATTTAAATTTGAACACACTACGGAATGGAAATGAATGTGGAAATATCTAAGGTAATGGAAATGTCAAGATCATGATAGATTGAAAAGAGCTGGAGAACGTGGAATATTTCAACTACCTCGGTAGCTTCATAACAAATGAAAGATGTACACGTAAAATTAAATCAGGATTTCCACAACAAAAGCGGAACTCAACAAGAAGGAGACTTTTGCACCGGAAAAATGAATTTAAATTTAGGGAAGACTTCAGAGAAATGTTACATTTCGAGCACAACTCTGTATGGTGATGAAATTTGTACACTTCGGATAATAGATAAAAAATATCTAAAAATATTTTAAATATTGTGCTGGAGAGGGATGGATAACATCATTTGAACCGTTCATGTCTCGAATGACGAAATATGAGGCTTCCATAGAGTCATGGAGGAAAGGAACATCCCACATACAATAAAACGAAGGAAGGCTAACTGGATTAGTCTCGCACTGTGTAGGACCTGCTGTCTAAAACACGTTACTGAAGAAAAGATAGAAGGGACATGAACACGAGGAAGAGGGCGTAAATGAACACTAGATAACTTTAAGGAAACCTAAAGATACTGGAAATTTAAACTGGCATAATAAGTTTGCACTCTGTGGGGAGCTAGCTTTGGAAGCGCCTATGCGTCTGTAGCAAGACAGACTGTGAAAGAAATGAATAACGCACAAGTTGAAATTATAAAAACATTTGACATTATAACTGAATATCAAGTGTCAGCATTTCCTCCCAAACACGGTCTCAGGGTTTCTACCTGTCAGAAATACACCCGTTCTGCCTCACAGTAACATGCTCTCATGTTCATGCCAGAAATAGTTAAGTGTGTAACTAATCAATTTCAAAGGTTTTGAAAAAGTGATATTTGATATCTGGATTAATATTAGGTTCATCAATGTCAACGGAAGAACCTCGACACACACACACACACACACACACCAAGTTGGGCTTACTCTGAAAGACATTTAGGCATGGAACTTGCATTGGGCTTGCTGCGAACAGAACAATTACGATACAGGTAAATTGTTCATTTCCTTATAATGCATATGAATTTATTCAGACTAATTAAGAACGAATTTTATTGCAAGGAAACAAACACTATACTTGTTACATGCAATTTTTTATGTTTGTGTAGCCTTTACATTGACAATCATCGTATTTGAATCAGGCTTTATGGTACGTTTTGCATGACTTCAACTTTCGTCGTCTCATTTGGAGGGAACGTTTACCTTGGCTTTCTGGTGCGTAACTACGAACTGCCGATCGGCGCAAGCTTTTGTCGATAATGTTGGTTTATGGTTGACAGATAGAGCAATAGTCTGCAAGAGGACTGCGCGTGGCTCTAACCACTTGGAATGTGGAGAGAGAACATCAGCCGATGGGGATGGTATGCTGGGAGTGAAGAGTATTGATAGTTGGAGGATTCGACGAGGCTTGCGAATTATTCGTTAATAATAATAATAATAATAATAATAATAATAATAATAATAATAATAATAATAGAGAATATTTCAAAGTCATTCAGAAAATACGTGAGCAACATACCGGGAAAACATGAAGTCAAGGAACTCCAGAAAGCAGCACACATACTTCGGAAAGTACTAATGTAAAAGTTCAATAGATTCAACACTGAAACTAACGATATAAGCATCATGAACAGTAACAACAGAATAGCTGCAACACTGTATTCCCTAGGGACATAGCTTGTCTCAGGAATATAATTATAAATACCCTGCATAAAGGAGATGATGATGATGATGGTGATAATAATAATCATATTCATAATCACCATTCGTCACAAGATAGGCCTGGATGGACCTGTTGCTGCCTCGTCTAATAGTCTCTTCAAAAGCCTTCCAAGTCGTCTTCGTCCATTTGGTCTATAACTCAGCGTTATTTGTGTCGATTTGTTCTTTGAGGACTCAATTCGATACTGATTCGAAATTAATAAATGGAAAGAAGACACCACGACTGGCTCAATATTTTGTATGTGCCACGTACCGAAGCTGACCTGCAGGTGCTCGAGTTAGTTCTAACTAACCGGAAAAAAGCTGACAGTCACAGGGACGACACATTCAAATGGCAGTGGTATGGGTTACATTTTTCTTCTGTGAGCTGTCAGTTTTATTTATTGTTTTACTTCTGGTTAGTTAAATGGGTTGGGTGTCTTGGTGGTTCGGTCGGTATAGTGACTGTGCTACCGAGGGATATGTTTCGATTCCTGGCAGGTGAAAGACAATTTTTTTGTCTTGTACAAATTCCTCATACCGGCTGTGAGTCTCCCTCAGCGTCCTTTGACTCGGTAGCGGGGCTATTTCCTCGTGAGAAAACGGCCGAGTCCGTAAGGTGATAACTCATTTAAAACTATTGAAGAGGTTAAGAATTAGTGAAGAAATATCTCCATTACACCACATGTCTTCTATGTGTGCACAGGGACATATTTATCTTTCCTTCATTGTCTGGCTTATTTACGGCTGGAGTTTCTTGCAACATGCTGTGCCACCTTTCCGCTCCTCGACGCTTCTGACAAAGTTCAAATTTTATACGTGCCTGCAATCTTGTACTGTGTACTGAATGGGCAATCGCATTTCTTAACTATGGTTATTTGTATAACTTTAGGTATATCTGGACGTCAAACATATTCTTTGGTGTAGGACTATACGACAGTTGAAGCAGACGGTAGACAGAAGCTCAACATGTGGTCACGTAACTGAATGTCTTGGCACACGGTTAACTTGATGTGAGATCAGGCAGGGTACTGTATATCACAGAAGTCTAATTCATGCTCACTATGGCCTGGTCCTTGGGAGACATTACTGAAAGCAAGCATATAATTTTATTGCATAGAAGTATTCGTTTCTGGTAAGTCTGAGTCTGTGCCTCCCAAACGCAACTTAAACATTTTATTTTTTATCCACACCTTTTATTTAAATCATTAATAAATTTGTAGATAGTTACTGTTTGAAACTTGAGCTGTGACAGGTTTTTAATGTTCACCCAAAGGATCATAAGAAATATTGTATAATTCCTTAATTTTGCAGGTCAATGTGTCTTAATCGGGTTCATGTGAACTTCATTCAGGGAACTGTCATGAATTCTACAGGATTTTGAATCTTATGTTTATTGGACCGTGCATCATTTTGATAGTTGAAGAATAGAATACCAACTTGATGTCACTTGCTATTTTATTTCACTTCTTGTGTGTTCAACATGTTTCGGACATTAATGTATCCATCATCAGGAGCTTGCGACTAATCTGTTGAATTACCACATTGGTCGTATTGTTCTTGGTTCGATGCGTGTTGGAGATTCGGTTTGGTTGGGTAGGAGTGGTATCTGTGTTGCAGGCTGAAGCCTGCAACACAGATACCACTCCAAACCAAACACACCGAAACTCTAACACACATCGAACCAAGAACAATACGACCAATGTGGTAATTCAACAGAATAGTCGCAAGCTCCTGATGATGGATATATTAATGTCCGAAACAGTTGAACACAAAAGAAGTGAAATAAAATAACATGTGACATCAAGTTGGTCTTTTATTCTTCAACTATCTACAGGTTTATTTGTGTTTAAAGGCGAAGCGGTGCCTGGAAAATATATTGACACTTAAGACAGTAGCATATTATCTGCTGCCATACTGGCAGTCCAGTAGGACTACTTAACCTTTGCCGTCACTTCTACATACATTTCTAACTTTTATAAACATCATATTAAAAAATATGTTGTTGTATTTATTCACTTTCAAAGCAATGAGAAATTCCTCCATGAATTGTCTGTGCACAAATCACTTTAAGAAATAAAGGTAATTCATCTGGAACAATACAGTTTAATTTAGCCAGAACAAAGGGTAGTTCCTATTGCTTTGTTCTTTAGAATGCGACCTTTCATTGTAATATATACTCAAACACACACAAAAAAAATATTTTGATTGTATTTGTAGTATGATTTGAAATGAAGAATGTAGGGAAGGGGAAAATAAGGAAAAAGAAATTGATTAATGAAGAAAGGAATTGACAGAGGCGTAGAAGAATAAGACAATAAAGATGAAGGAAGCAACGAAGAAAGGAAAGAGAGGAACGAATAAGCAGAAGAGAAAAACAAAAGTGAGGTAAAGTACGAAATGGAAGAATAACAAAAAGGAATGGAAGAAAAGAAATTCAACAAACCGAAGGCAACAAAAAAGATGTAAAATCCTGGAGTTTCAACAGATTACCCACCCTTTTCTGAGGTGAGCTGTTTCTCAGGCAGTCTTAGTGTGGAAGCCTGAACAACAACCGGCTCGCTTCGACCCTTGCTGTTGAAGGAGTACACGCACGCTTGATAATGAGACCCGGCTTCGAGGCCCGTCACGCTGAATCTAGGAACGGCTGAAGAGAAATTATACCGCAGGACTTGGCTCTGAGACTCCCTGACTTCCAGCAGGAAAGACTGTTCCATGCCACCATTGAAACCTGGTGTACAGTGTACTGAGAAAGACGCCATGGATGTGTTGGAAACTGTACAGTTGTACACCTGATCTGGTCGACCTGGAACGAGATAAACTTCTATTTGATTATCCAAGTAACTGACTAAATAACTGTTTTAAATGTGGAGTGTCTAGTTAAACAAACCGACAGTTAAAAATTATAGTACGTTTTACGAGGCATGGAATTTTATAATCAAGTTCACAAAAACCTGTCTCAAACCTCAACCACTGGACAGCAGAATGCATTCCACATTTGAATAATTTATTCCTTCAACCTCTGTCTAAATCTAAAGTTAAATATACACTTAAGTCTTGACATTTGTGATTATACTGAATTATGAACGAAATTTTGCATGTATATTTCACCGTCTCCATGTATGCCGCATAATGCGTGTCATTAGTCTGATACCGCCACTGTCACAGTATTAAGTGAATAGCAAAAACTATAACCTACTTTACTCACTATCTTATTAATTGGTTTTCTTATGTCAAAATAAGAATGAAGGAAACAAGAGACGAAGAAGGGAAATGAAGTAAAAATTGAAATTTTGAAAATAAATTCACGTCTCCAACTGAACCCCTGTCATACACTTGTTAGACTGCTCCGTGTAAAGAATATGTCGGAGAAGTTGCCGCACGATCAGGGCGAGCCGTGACACAAACCGCAGCTTACAGTGATGTGATACGAACCTTCTGAGCAAAGTTGGAAAACGTTTTGCGTGTTGTACTTATGCACAGAGCTTATTTACGAATCTCGTATTAAGTTTCCCAGCTGCTAACATTCTTACTTTGGTTGAAAAATCTACTTCGCAACCAAGAAAAAAAATTTACAACTGTTGCTAATTAACTCTGTTTTTTATTCATGCCACTATCGGCCAGAGAGTTTCGTTTGTACTCACCAAACAACAGACCTGATTTTCTTTGATGTTGAACTAACTATACAATAGATATGACGTTTGCTTTGAAGAAAGCAGTGAAATTTTTCGTGTCATTCAGACTTATTTCGTCTGTTAAAGGACCAAGGATGAAGAGACGATACTGCTGACTTCAAACCACTTGTGAAACGTTATATAAAGACGAAACAAATTAAAATAACAAGGATAACACTAGTACTAGAACTACTACTAATGTAACTACTGCTACTGACTACCTGCTGCGATAATGTGAAAGACGCAAGGCACTCGCTGTTGGCCGATGCGGTTGGAGGCCCAGCACAGGAGTGTGCCATAATCCAGTTCAGTCATAGGGGTGTAGGAGACGACACTAGAGGTGCCTGCTCTGGCAATGTGTGCCGAAGCAACATCAAGACTCTCTGCAGAGTTGTTAAACGTCCACCGAAACAGAACGTCAGGAGGATTCGCTTCTACTTCACAGGAGATATTGGCCTTCTCTTGCTTCGCCACGCCGTGTACCCGCGTCTGGTTCGCCTTGCACGTTGGAGCATCTGAGCAACGACGTACATTTAGGTTTTAAAAATGTGTATTTTGAAAGGAATGGCAAATATCTGTTACAAAATATTACCCACCTGCAGAACGTTCCCTATTGCCCAGTGTATAAGATATGTTATTACCTTCCAAATGGCCATAGGTGTGGCAATGGGCTCTATGCATGGGAAAGTAACAATAAAATCCGGGAAGCATAAGTTAAACCTTACATTTGAAAATATGTAATTATTTGATCATTAATAAATAATAATGAATACGAATCAAGTATTACAATCTAACACAGCACTTCAATATTTGTCATCCAGTGCTACATGTTTCGGTTCAACGAACCATCATCAGGCATTATTTAACAAAAATTAAAAAAGCATGCTAAACGTTTTTACATTTTTTGTAAAGTGATGTCTGACGATGGTTCGTTGACCCGAAACATGTAGCACTGGATGACAAATATTGAAGTGCTGTGTCAGATTGTAATGCTGATTGTATTTGATACAACACAAAGGTATGAAGCAGAATACAATTAAGTAATAACATTTGTAGGCTGAACAAAAAATTTAGAAGAAACATATTTCTTAATTTATCCTCCCTAACCAAATATATGCCGATCCCAGCGGCCGCGCGGTCTAAGGAGTGGGTCTACAGTTGCTCTCTTTCTGGGACTGTGGGTTCGGATCCCTTCGGTGGCATGGATGTCTGCCTCCTGTGAATGTTGCGTGTTGTCATGTAGAGGTCTTTGCGAGGGCCCGATCACTAGTTCAGCGGATTCCTACGGAACATGGTGTCTGAGAATGATGGAGGAACCTCACAGAGGGAGCCTAGGCCAATTAGGGCTGTCCAGCCATGAGAAAAACACCAAATGTATAACTTAAACACCCGGGAAAATGACAAACCTTTTACAATGACATGAAAATATGCGCTTCTATCACGTCGTTTCTTTCTTCCTTTCCTTGATTCTTTCTTTCGTTCTAACAGTACATTTCTTTTTTTCTTTCTTTCTTTCTTTATTTCTTACTTCTACAACTACGAAGTCCCCTAAGAATTGTAAAGGAAGGTGACTTGTTAACAGGAATGCTCTATTAATGACCAATTCAGTAACACACCTTTACAATTACGCTGCAGTAGATGAAGGATTTTAATTATTTAGGTGAATTTCGATGGATGAAGCACTCTTATCACATTTGGAAATCTTCGTGCGTAAATTAGAAAACGTGTTAACTTTGAAACTTCATGAGAGCTGGGCATAATATTTTCTCCCATTTCGATCAGTACATTCAAAAAACCATTCCATCCTTCACCTTCTAAGCTGTAGTACCGAATCCTTATGTAATTTAGGCCAAGTTAAGGTCCGGGACTGTCTAATGTCTGAGAAAGCACAATAGTACGGCATTCAAGAATACTGTATCAAAAATATAATAGGTAGGATTCTTGAAAAATTTGTACGGTAAAGAAAAAGTAGGAGACCAGTTCTGCAAATTCACTCTATTGTTAATAAACCCCATAAGAAAACATCATGTTACCTTTGTTCGATAATTTAACAACACTTCATGGGTCGTCTTCTTTCCACTGTTCGAATGACAGAGTGAAGATGTGGGAAAGATGTGGAAAGAAAGAGTACTGGCCTATTTGTAAGATATCGCACATCCTGAGGGGCAGGATTAAGAGAAACGATTAAAAATACTGGTCAAAATAACCATTCTCGGGGCCTAGATTCGAACCCGGGACTAATAAATACGCAACGCATTGCTTTGTTAGCTATCTTAGACTCACAGCGACACTCACACATGACGTTGAGGAAGAAGTAGTTACTCTCGCCGTCGCCCTCGGTATTGTAGCCTACGCAGGTGTAGTTGCCAGCGCTGTCTCTACTTACACCCTGCAGCACCAGGCTCTGATTGCTGATGATAACTCCCCTTCCCACGTTGTGGTTGAGCAGATGGCCCTGCGGCAGACCGAATTGGAATTCCGTTACTGTAACTACAGAGTGAGGTCAATTACATCTGAAAGAGAGTTACGTCCGTAAAAAGTAATAAAAGAGAGAATCGACTAATGTATAAATAAAAATATTGGTAATGTGTGATATTAGGCCTAAAATTCATATACATTTATACTGATGGATAAATAGATCAAAACACACAGAAAATGAAACAAACTAAGAGACTTAGACAATAGAGGAAAGACTGGCAGATGACTGGAGGCAGGTGGGTAGACGGATACTCAGGTTAGGTGACAAAATATAACCCTGTAGATACATAAGCAAAAACATGCATGTGTAGTGGATATACAGATATATACGTAGGTGGCAAGATACATGGCCAGGTACGTATACGGAAGGTAGAAATATCTACGCTGCAGAGGAGTCAACTAACAACAAATTCAGGGTCTGTGTGTCGGTCTCAAAAAAAAAAAATAATTTCTAGGAAATGCATAGAAATCCAAGTCTGATTCAGGCAATGTGTCATTTTTCATAAACTAAATTAATTTTTTCTATAATGCATTATTACAGCGAGTGTTACATAACTTACAGAAATTATTCAAGTTCAGAGCAAACCTTAGCGTAATTTATATCCATTACACGTATGTCCAATGGGGAAACGTTATTCAGAGGTGCATATACTTGTCAAGTTTATTATTACTTATCACTTGCTCCCAAATGTATTACCAATGAAGTAGTGGAAGTCCTTATAAAGTGGTGATAATCAGAATGAGTGCAACTAAAAAAGTTTCCCAGCGCACAACGCAACTAATGCTTTTCCGTAGTCTTAATTCGTGCACTGCTTAAACTACGTATGATATACGAGTAATTCTTTTACGCTTCCTGTTATTTTTTAGGCACCATGTATCATACCTAGGTATTATACATAATGCAGGATCTTATATTTTGCATATAATATGTAAAAAAAAATTCATTTTTTAAAAGTATCTTGAAGTAAAACTTTTGAAATTCAATAATTAATTTTTCTTCTCGCAAGGGTGGCTTTTAGTTGGAAACCCATAAACACACAACATACTTTCTTCACAGGAACCTTTGGAATGCAATTTCATGTAATTCTACTGCGCTAAATTGCATCCTTACAGACTAAGAGTACTAAGTTTACTATTGACCCAACGCGGCACAATTCCTTCTCAACGCCTATGCCTGTCAGAAGCACCCTTGAGCTAAGAAGTGGAAGGATGGTAATCCACCCTTCTTGGAATGGTGTACAGGATGTAGCGAGGGATGAAAGGGTGTGTCAGAAACAAACTTTCTACTCGGAAAAGTGAAATTGGATGTAATTTCTGTTTTTAGGCTAGATCTAGCCTCTAAACATTAATAAGCTTTCAGCCGGCTTACAGCGTTCACTTTCATTTTTCTCTCTACTATACAAGCGCGTTCCGTCAGTAAAATCCGTACAGAATCATTCCTATAAAACAATGAATGATGCAAAATTTAGAAATATCTAAGTACAGTTTACGTGCGTTCGCTGCAAAACGTATACCAAAAAAAGCGTAGCGACGGTCAGGCCGCGAGCATTTGTTTCTTCACGTATTAAAACTCTGAAGTTAAGGAAGAGATCTAGCTGAAAATTGAAGAATAAAGAACCAACTAGATGCCACTTATTATTTTATTGTACTTCTTATAGGCTCAACATGTTTCGGGCACTACTATGCCCATCATCAGGAGCTCGCGCCAATGATATTGATTACCATATTGGTCGTTTCGTTCTTGGTTTGCTGTATGCTTGAGGTTAGGTGCGGTTAGGCTGGAGTATTGTCCGAGCTGCAGGCTAAAGCACGACTAAGTCGTGCTTTAGCCTGCATCCCGGACACTACTCCAGCCTAACTGCAACTAACCTCCAACATACAGCAAACCAAGAACGAAACGACCAATGTGGTAATCAACATCATAGTCGCGAGCTCCTGATGATGGGCATAGTAGTGCCCGAAACATATTAAGCCTATAAGAAGTACAATAAAATAATAAGTGGCATCTAGTTGGGTTTTTATTCTTCAGTTATCACAATGATGCACGGTCCAATAAACATCAGATCTAGCTTAAACTTTGTACTCTCACCAGAGATACATGCTAAAAATTTTCGAAACATCTGAGTTTGGGCTCGCATCTATCCTGCTTAATTCGCACGTGAAGGTTATACATAAGTTAGCGATTTCGTAAGAGATATCTAACAAACAATAAGTTTATACCCGCAAGATTTAAAATATAAACGGCTACGCTCCACTGCTTTCACTCGGAAGTGTTACTTTATGTGACAAACCTTTAACACACAAGAAGGAAAACAATTCATGGCCATTATTCAATGCGAACATCTTGGTTACTGTCACAACCTGGACTGAGTTAGCAGCTAATTCCATTTATAATATAACCAGGTTTGGCCTATGGATCACAGTTCAAAAATTACGAATGTCCGAGAAGATGCATTTTTATTCTGAAAATCATACTTTTACTAGCAACAAATTATCGTTGACATCAGTGATTTGTAAATATATTCACTAAGAAACAAACAAACAAAACAAACAAACCAACAAGACTGGCTGAGTGACTAGCTGTACAAAGCAGTGTCCCTTATGAGAAGCTAATATTTCCTCATAAGGCCAAAAAAATCGCCGCATGTTACGGAACACACAGTCTGTTACCGCGTTCACAACAGACAGCCAAATGTCCCTAACATGAGCCACACGTCTCCAGTCCAAGCACCCTCGTAATATTCCTTCAAGTTTTGTCTTAATGGTATCCCCCATTTACGTCTAGGTCTTTCACGCGGTATATTTCAATTTTCCCTACTAAATTCTCGTACGCATTTTTATTACATATCGCAAGCGCTCCTCCAAGTCATCCTCTTCGATTTTATCATCCTAATAATATTTAGTGGCCGATCCCAATGGCCGCGCGGTCTAAGGCGTCGGTCTGCGGCCATTCGTTTGCTGGGATTGTGGGGTTCGAATTTCGTCGGGGGTATGGTTGTCTGCGTCTTGTGAGTGTTGTGTGTTGTCAGGTAGAGGTCTCTGCGGTGGGCCGACAACTCGTCCGGAGAAGTCCTACTGGGTGAGGTGTGTCTGAGTGTGAGCGTGAAGCCTCGATAATGAGGAGGCCGTCACCAATTACAGGCTCTTACGCCATTGAAATAAAAATATTTAGTGAGGTGTATAAATCATTAAGGCCCATAATAAAAAATTTTCTTCATCCTCCATTGGATATCTCCCTCTTACGTGCAAATGCCTTTCTCTTCGTCCCATTCTCGACTCTCACCCTACGCTCCCTAATTAATGTACAGGATCGAATTCATATCCATATAAAACAACAGGATAAACTAAATTGTGTAGATTTTAATCTTTAGGGTTTCAGATAGCAACCGGGAAGAATACATAATATTAAGAATTGCAAATAAACTCATGCTGAAATGATCATACTTCTCTGGTTCAGACCTCTGAAACATTGTAGTAAGATCTGATGTGACAGCAGACACACTTGACCAGTACAACTGAACTACCGACCCCCCCCCTTCCCATACTGTTAAATCA
>Ga0123355_10012587_pt1 | contig 13113 bp, 7 predicted proteins | sample TergutEmb28metaG_3_FD_89872 | JGI IMG/M metagenome (GOLD analysis project Ga0123355, IMG submission 89872) | Embiratermes neotenicus P1 segment gut microbial communities from Petit-Saut dam, French Guiana - Emb289 P1 | ecosystem: Host-associated > Arthropoda: Insects > Digestive system > Gut ... | reverse complement strand
TAGTGGGTTCAAATATTTGTATGGCTTTTTTATTGTGTTACAAATATGTGTAACTGGTATAAATTAAGGTTAAAATACATAAGGTGATACGTGTATGTTTTTGGAAAATTATAAAATATGTGTTACATCTTCAAAGATGTCAAAAGAAGTGGTAAAATTAAATGTTTGATTGTCTTCCAAAAATTCTTCTACGTTTCGTAGATATTTGTAGAGGTCCTTGTAATAAGTCTTGGTTGTTGATTACCTGCAGGGTCCCCGTGAGGACTTTATGATTTCTCATTTTGTCTTTCGGTCGGCGAATAGTTTCTTTTGTTAGATCTTGCGATAAAGTAGCTGTCGGATATTGTACAAGTATGTATCCTCTTTCTATACCAGAAGCGACGTATTTTGAAGGATCGTCAGGCACTTAACATGTCCTTAGTTGTGTGCTAACGTGGCGTACATGTATTAAAGTTGTCACATACAGTATGATTTACGAATAGACTATAACGAGTTTACGTGGAATTGCTTACGTGTAAACACAAATTCTCATAATTCTGCTTACAGTTGTACTCTGAAGAAGACATGGCATTATTATTTTGTAGTTTATGTGTTAAAACAGTAAAGTGCTTTCGGAAAGTCGCTGTGCACTTAGGCTACGGTAGAGTCCAGTTGAAATGTGATGGCACACCGTGACGCACGCAAAAGGAAGTTCGGAAAGTCGCTGTGCACTTACAAAAGGCGCAGGACGTGATGTCCACGAGCGTCTATATAGGCCTGAACCCGTTTAATTTTATTCGCAAGTACGTTCTGCAGATCTACTTGTGCCTAAGTGCACAGCGACTTTCCGAACGCACCGTAGAATAAAAGTGGCGTAAGAGACGACTGGAACGTTCGTAGGTCTGATAGCAAAAATTTTAGCTTCCTCTGTATCAGTGAAATATCACCTTACCAATGATGGTCACACAGGTCCACAGGTTGTGCCTTTCGCTCGGAATTCATCAAAATTTAGACACCTTGCAGAATTAAATACAAGGCAATTCCTGTTTTATTCTAATTGTAAAAAGGTCGCGTCGTAAATTTTTACGCTGAAACAGCTTTAATTTAAATTACACGTGTTTTATAATCGCGATTCTTAAGCCATATCCTTTACATTTAAAACCTTACATTCTCTACGTCATCAGGATCAAAGACCCAAACCATGTTCTTGCCACTTGGCAGTCCAATGACCTTCATTATCTTCCCATAAATTTTCGTGCATATTTCTTTGGAAGCTTGGGTCTCTTATATTATTCAAGTCACGTTAAATTTTAAAATAAATAGTTTATTTATATAAAAATCAAATCGGCATAAAATAGAACAATGTTTTTGTCATATTAACATTCATAACGAATTGTATTTTATTCCACTCTTTTATATAGCAAAATATTTGAAAGCATATCAAAAGGAACTGGCTAAAACATCTGCAACAAATAGACACAATTTAAATACAAAGAGGGTCTCTCCAGTACCAGCTTAAAAGACGACGGGACAAAGGACAACCTAGACGAAGATTGAAAAATTAAGAACACCTCGAGCTTTTAGGGAACAGGTTCTAGGACCTAAACTGTAGACAAGTTCACAGTGATAGTGATGATGATGACATTTTATTTGTTGTGAAAATCACACTTCATATCACCCCTATCAGTACTTTTCACTTCCTAGCTTTATTAACCTCAACTTCTATTTTACAAATATCTGTGGCTTCATTGACGCTATCACCACTGAAGTAAGGTGTGGCAATGGCTTCTCAAACAGGCACTGTTTTGTGAAGTCAAACTTTACGTTTTATATGCAATATGTTCGTGTTACTCTTCAGGCTACCTAATTTATTTGGCAATGAGCAGTGGATGACTGGAGTTAAATATGTGAAGTTTTATGTATACATGTTCCATAGTAAACGTATCTGCAGATTCTGCGTCGAAATTTCACAAACAATTTTCGAGAGAAGCCCTAATCATAAACGATCAGTTAGGAGAAAAAGAAGTACGTAGACTATTAATAACGTTTTTGAGTGGATTCGTAAAGAATAATGTGAGGGTTGGACTTAATATGTATAGCCCAAGGTAAGTCCTAGTGACGGTCTGTTATAACCTGTTTACACTTAATAAATTTGTAAGTTCATGAAGGTAGGCATTGTCTTGATTAGTTTACCGATTTGTTGCTACTCAAGATTTGGTTCGTGGATCCCGCAAATTTATTATTCTTTGGTTTCAAAATGTTATACGGTTCCACAGCATATGGAAGTTTGTTTACGCCCATAATAAAAGTACGGCCTTCCCTGCACCGAGTTTTGGCTAAACTCGCAATTTCACAACAAAATCACGTGCGGATATCTTGTACAGCATTTCACCCAAACTGAACAATAGATATGGAAGGTACGGATAAAACACAGTGACATCCTTAAGTAAAGTATGCTTTTACTGGCCGATTTCCACGAAATTCAGGTTCATTTAATATATGTTTGTGACGTAATCTCTATTTAATTTTGTCCATGTCGAAAGACAATGTAGGGAATGCAGGCAAATTTCTTATACCGGTAAGTTATTTTTTACTGCTCTATTTTAAAGTTGCTTATGATTGCTCAGTAGCATTATTTGGCGATCCCTGTATCACATTTCACAAAAATTAGTGAAAATATTTGTAAATACCTAGAAATTCTCGCTCGCCCACAAGTGAATTATGAACATCACTGAGTGGGCTTCCGCGAAACTTGCGCTTCATTCCAAACGTTTAGTGAAACTCTTGTACTTATTCCACAAATATCCAGCTCAATTATTTTTCACCAATACAAGCCACAGACGGTCGGAGGGACGGAATTGATCTCAACATGAGGCATTTTACTTCGTAAAGAATGCTTTAAATAAATGTGTTAATTTTGTGTAGAGAAACATTTGCAGTTTCGATATATAAACAAAACTTAGCAATACAGCTCTAGCCATAATATGTCAAAAGATAACAGTTCTTCAGTCAAAACAAAACATATCTTTTTTTCTCACTCTATACAGCTGTATAGAGTGAGAAAAATATATGTTGTGTTTTGACTCTGCATCTGTTATTCTTCGATTCAATTTACAAACACAGCGGGTTGTGTTCCATTAAGCTAATAATGTGGTAAGTTTTAGTGTTCAAAGTTGCTGTCTGTTAAGGAAGTATTGGACCTCACTGCTACAGGTCTTACGGTTATAATATCATCTTTCCTTCTACAGAGCGGGTTTTCAAAGAGGAGTGTCACGTAAACGTGAATTTTGCATGAAGCTGAGGAAAGCCTTAAAATTTTAATGAATAATGCTCTGTATGCCGAGTAGTAAAGTTGTGTTTGTGGTTGTACACTTACTTACTGTAAGGATATCCCATAGATTATAGGCATTCCCACATACGAAGGAATATTTATGTGTAATTACCTTACTCTATGTGGACCGGGTAGCTCAGTCGGTATAGAGACTGAGCTGCGGGCTGGACGGTACGGGATCGAATCCCGGTGGGGACGAGATTTTCCGCCCGTCCAGACCGGCCCTGGGGCCCAACCAGCCTCCTCTACAATGGGTACCGGCTCTTTCCCGGGGGTAAGTGCGGCTTGGGCGTGCTGCTGACCACTCACCCCCTTCTAGTGCCGCGGTTATGGAAGAGTAGAACTATACCTCTACCCACCCTCTGGGCCACACCGGGCCTATAACGGGATCCCTTTACCTTTACCTTTTTACCTTACTCTATTCTCATACGAAAATGTACGTCATGCTAGAATATAACAAATTTTGTTCTAAATTTTCAAAATCACGAAACATACAGCATGTACCCACCTGCGAATTGGGTACAACTTAAGTCGAAAAGACTGCACTGTTTTCGAAGTGTATTCTTTACTGTTTTCTATATGTAATTTGTGTTTATGGCTATTTACTGCAGAAGTAAATCAACTGTTGCGAAGCGAATCGCACTACATAAGAGTCGTAAATTATTTTCCCTTACAAGATCTGAATTATTGACATAGTTGAAAAACTTTTTGCGGTTGCGGATATAGAGGACAATATATTAGAAGTAAGTGGAGAAAAGCGGTTACGATGGAGAATGCCAGTCAACAAATTGCCAAGGAGGATCTTAGAAAGGGAACCAGAGGGAACAAATAAGGAAATGCCAGAAGTAAGATGGGGAGAGTATGATGGAGTGGGGCTGACCATGGCCTGACAGAAGGGTACTAGAGAGAGATACGTGTGGAGAAACTTAGTTATGGGCGAAGAAAAATCATTGCACATTGGACAGTCTTTGGATATTATGTTTATTGGACCGTGCATCTTTGTGATAGATTAAGAATAAAAGACCAACTTGATGTCACTTGCTATTTTATTTCACTTCTTATGTGCTCAACATGTTTCGGACATTAATATATCCATCATCAGGAGCTTGTGACTCTTCTGATGAATTACCACATTGGTCGTAATGTTCTTGGTTCGACCAATGTGGTAATTCAACAGAATAGTCGCAAGTTCCTGATGATGGATATATTAATGTCCGAAACATGTTTAGTACATAAGAAGTGAAATAAAATAGCAAGTGACTTCAAGTTGGTCTTTTATTTTTCAACTAGTCTTTGCATGATTTAAATAAATAAAAAACTTCGACGGAAACCTGTAGATATCAATTGTTCCTATATTTTATTTTTATGATAACCTCTTTTATAATCAGCGTTGCACCGTCATTTACAGCGTGCATTGTTTCAACCTGTAGTTGACAAAATCAAATTCCCTCCACGAATGTACTCATACACACGCACATCAACATTAGATATCATTAAAATCTGTTCTGTAGTGAAAATTACTATATACACGTACGGATGGATAAAACGCCTTGCTATTATGCGATCATTCTGCTAACTTGCCGACAGCACCAAAATACATTACAAATATTTGGAATAAATCTCCAACCATTCCCTATTATTGGCAACGGCTTTGGCCCTGGAATATCTTCAAATGGCTTTGCGTAATCCCACTCCTCTGGTCTGGCCTGTGCGACGGCCCCAGTGCTGTTACACGTACATCTCTTGAGCACAAGCGCACTGACATTACGCAACACTTGCTGATGGCCTTCGGCGACCAGAGACGAGCCCCACCATATAATTTGCCTGAACATCTCGCCAGCGCTGACCGATAAACAGTTTCCGCACATATGCGTCTTAGAGAAGAGAAGCTTTTTTTTGCGCTCGTGTCTATGAAGTAGGTAATGTAGACCCGTCAGCATACAGAGACAATAATAGAATTCTGTCTAATCAGTTTCTTGTTATCGCTAGTAGCCTGCAGGTTTAAGTAAAGAATGACTCATACAGTTTTACACGTCATCAGCAATATCATCTTCAACTGCTAAAGTATTATGTCAATAAATCAAACGCGGATTGTGACGCATGGTCCGTGTTAGGTACAGCTACGTCTGCAGTCTGTGCATTACTAGCAGCATGGGTGGTTACTCCCGAGGACTGTCTAATTGCTCGCACTGGCATTTCAAAGGCAAATGCTATGATATCTGTGAATTCTAGTTCGAGCTTTATTTGTGGTGAGATGCGTAATTATATCGTCACAAACAAGGAGGCTTTATTTGGGGATACATTCTTCAAATATTTCCTCTTTACTCGATCGTTGAACGGTACATACAGAAGCACACACACTTCATAGAGTGGCCTGTGTCGATTGTACGATCTCTGTTTTCAATTATCTGTAATTTAGAGGAATTTGCCCATGCAAGCTGCAGAACGTAAAGTGACCTGCTGATATATTTTACGAAACGTAAAACTTTATACACGTAAACGAATTGATTACAGTCATTTCCTTTCTTACGGTAGAATATTAGGTTGCGAGTCCGCGCATGTAACACATGCATTGAGTAAAATACAAAAGCGCAAACCAATGAGAAGCTAAACGTCAACGCAATTAAAGCGCTGAGGAAATGTTGGCAGACTTACTTATTTAATGACGTTGACCTGGACTAAGAGGTGCGTGGTGAGGAAATAACACCTTGATCAGAATCCAATTCCATGGAGACTCAAATCCCAAGCACCTCTACAATGTCGTGTTGCACAGTGGTTGTCTAGTTCTCCATAATTTAATTTTTTGGGGGGAAGTGGGTGTTGTTGACATTGTTGGGATAAAGATAATTTTTCAATCTTTATTCTACAACAAATATGAACAACTCTTGAATTTTCAACACTGTTGAAGAATAAAAGACCAACTTGATGTCACTAGTTACTAAGTTTTATTTCACCTCCATGCTCAGCACGTTTCGGACCTTAATACATCCATCGTCAGGAGCTTGATACTTTTCTATTATATCACCACATTGGTCGTGTGTTCTTGTTTCGATATGTGTTGGAGTTTCGGTGTAGCTGGGTTGGGGTGGTATCCGTGTGGCAGGCTGAAGCACAAGTTGTGCTTCAGCCTGCCACACGGATACCACCCCAACCCAGCCACACCGAAACTCCAACACACATAGAAACAAGAACACACGACCAATGTGGTGATACAATAGAAAAGTCGCAAGCTCCTGACGATTGATTTATTAATGTCCAAAACATGCTGAGCATCGAAGAAGTGAAATAAAACTTAATAACTAGTGACATCAAGTTGGTCTCTTATTCTTCAACTATCACAATGATGCACGGTCCAATATACGTAAGATTTCAACACTGTGTTAGCGCCTAATCTTAAATTGTCACGACAGAAGGTATACACTTTGAGGTTTCTCTTCCCATTTTCTCTATTTTTGCGCCTTATCTCACACTAGCGTATTGCGACAGTTTCAGTATTATTCGATATTACAGAAAATAGGTCCACACAACTGAACAATTTCTGTCATGTATTCAGTTGCACAAACACGCCCATTTGAGATGTGTGAGAAAGTTCTCAAACTTAAGTTCCTTCAGTGTGATCACGTTAATCGGCAAATGGAATCGTAGGGACGTTTCTTCAAATTCTCGGCCGTGTTGCGGTTTGCAGTTTTCTCGATTGTGCGCTCGCTATAAAACTTAAGTTTTGCATATTAATGAACAGACCGTTACCGACATTTCACGCCCTAACTTATGTTCAGAACATCACAACGGCCGAACTCACAGCCCGCACTAGTAGACAAGTAACTTCATATTGCAATGATTTCAGATTCGTTTAAAATTTCGGAAGAACTATGATTAACAATGTTAAGCTGTATTTTGTTGAAAACGAGTTATTTCTGTTATAAGCCTGTTAGAATTTCTAGTTGGCTTGTAATTTACTGCAAGTACATAAAGCATAGTGGGCCGGGTAGCTCAGCTGGTATAGCGACTGACTACGGGCTGGAAGGTCCGGGATCGAATCCACGTGGGAACGAGATTTTCCGCCTGTCCAGACCGGCCCTGGAACCCACCCAGCCACCTGTAAAATGAGTACCGGTTCTTTCCTGGAGGTAAAGTGCGGCAGAGGTGTGCTGCTGACCACTCACCCCCTTCTAGTGCCGCGGTCATGGAAGAGTAGAGCTATACCTCTACCCACCCTCTGGGACACACCGGGCCTGTAAGGGATCACTTTACTTTTTTACTTTTATATAAAGCATATTCTGAATTTTAAACTTTCGTCTGTTTTAGAACATAATTATTATGTGTCGAAAAGAAAGCTACATTTAAAATACTTTGCCTCCTACCTGGATGGTCAGAGTTCGTAGTTGTGTGTCTCCATCCGTTCTTCCGCCACAGTGAATGGCTCAAAGTTCAATGACACCTTCTGAATTCGGAATTAATATTGTAGCGTTGCCTGTGATAGCAAAACTTTAAGGTGTTGTAGGTCTTCAAGGAACTTGGAAATGCTTAGTTTTCTAGTAAGCTATGATTCTCTGCTACAGTTGAATAATTTATTTTTGGCCACGCGAAGACGGACATATCGAACTGCATATTGGTGACCCCCAGGCCCCGAACAACACATCGTCATAACACCTGACCAGAAGGAACGTATGACTAGCGCTGAAAGCGCACTATGTGTAGGAGCGATGTAGAAGAATAAGAGTTGCCTCTAAATATGGCAAGTAAAGGTAAAGGTACAGCAGTCCTGTTACAGGCCTGAAATGACCCAGAGGGTTCCAGGAATTTAAGGTTCCCAGATATCATGACAACGGCACAGGATGGTGGTAAGGTTGTCAGCCTTATGCACCGGCCAACTTTACCCCCAGGAAATGACCCTGGTACTCATTTCTGTTAGAGGCTGAGTCGACCCCAGGGCCATAATGCGATCGGAAGGATTTTATGTCAATGAAAATATCCAATGACACCATCTGGGATCGAACCAGTGACATTCCGATTTGTAGTACAGCACCAAATATGGCAAGTACTCATAAAAAAGTCTTGTTCTGCATTCATTTTCTTTCACGAAAGGACATGCCGATCTCAGTGGCCGCACGGTCTAAGGTGTGGATCTGCGACCGCTTCTTTGCTGGGATTGAGGGTTCCAATCCCGCCGGGGACATCGATGTATGTCTCTTGGGTTGTGTGTTGTCAGGTAGAGGTCTCTGCGTTGGGCTGATCACTTGTCCAGAGCAGTCCTAACGAGTGTGATGTGTCGTTGTGTGTGATCGTCAAGCATCGATAATGTGGGTCATTGCGCCGAAGAAAGAAAGGCTACACCGACCCAGTGGCGTCAAATAATCCAGTGAACCGTTCTTGCTTTAGCACCAACCTGTACTGAAGCAAATGTGCTTTTATGTTTGTTTATGATCTCGGTCAAGGTGAACCTGAAATTGACATAATATGCCCATTTGCTTCCGTTATTAATTGTTGGCCACCTGCATCAACATGTTTTGGAAAATATCCAACCAAATAGGTTTTTTTTTTCTCTCGAAGAACGACGAAGGAAGAAGTAAGGAGAATAGACATCACTACTGAGCAAACACATGATGTAGATTAGAAGGGAATGAACGGGAAACGGGCATGCTTTCCTTTCGAATTTTTGCCACTACACTGATTTTGTGTAAACAAAACTGCCAACTTATCGTCCATTACTTCAGAGTTTCTTCTTGTTTTAGTCCAACTTCTCTCCGGTTGTTTTTAAATTATCCCTTGCCGAAATTATTTCAAATCGAAAGGCATATCAACACTTACATTAACGTTATGGTAACAATATCTGTCGCCCCTTACTGTAATTGGAGAGGTGTCTGTGTCGATTGGCTGGGGCACCAGATATTCTGGCAGATTGGTATTGTTTCTTATTTGGCTGTACAAGTCCAACTGTTAAGCCACAACTTCTTTCTTCCAAATGGTATACAATTCATCACACACTAATCGTTCTGCCATTTGACCCTACATTGACAGCGTCATAAAACAAGAAAAAACAAAAAACTTAAAAAACCACCAATATTCTTCGCATTTTCTCTATTTTTATTAAAGGTACTTCTCCTGTAAATGCCGCAGTAAACTTCCAAAGACATCTGTTCAAAAAATGAAAATAAATGTGTGTGTCTTATCTGTACGTGGTCCCTACTGTCATTCAGTATTGAATTATTTTCACAGCCTGGTAACTAGTCTGAATGTAAGATCAAATTACGAATGATGAAGTGGCTGTAAAATTACAACCAGTGAACATTTAGATGACTTTTAAGTCAAGTAGTCACAAAATTCATGGGAATAAAGGACAAAATTGTCCCTCTCAATGACTTGTAGATTTACAGAGGGAGAAGAAATAATCCACTCATTCTTCACCTTGGCACTAGACGAAGGTGAGTGACCAGCTTCATGTATCCGCCCCTTTACTACCTGGAGAAGGACCCTCGGTTCTCACTGAGTTTTCAGAGCCGATCTGGACTTCTTCGAGAGAAGAGAAAAATACCTCGCCCCTGCTGGGAGTCGAATCCCGGATCTTCCGGTCCGTAGCCCAGTCACTATAACAACTTGATCCTCGTGACTGATATTAAAAATTTAATTTCTCACGTCACAGTACACAGGTTGTGTCTCCGTTAGTAACACAACTTGTTGCACTCTTAAATTAAATGTATCAACACACACACACACACACATAAATTGTTCATATAAATGATTACATGGACAGTGCACGGAATGTATTATTATAATAATAAACTTATGGCAACGTTTATTCTGAGAGTTATATAACTTACCGATTGAAAGCAAATATTAATGTGGTGTTAAATCCGTGTTGTTTTATTCATTTTTCGCTTCGATTCGTGTGTATGTCGAATGTCTACGGACTTGTGTTATTTCGAGTTCAAGGTTGTTAAGGCAGGGTTTGTTTACGTTACAAGCATAAACACCGGAACGATAATTGAATGAATTCTCTAGCGGTCGATGAGAAGCTTAATACAGAGCGAAGTGAATAATTAAATTCATCCAAAGTGTTCTCAAAAATTCAATTCCTAAGCCAAAAGAAAATTTGTCCCTACGAAAAAGGCAAATCGGTTAGTGTTAGGGTATGAAATAATCGGTATTCATTATATCTTACCGAAAAATAATGCAACGTGTTACGAAATGCAAATCGCATGCTGCAAAATCCTCCCTTTATCAGCACTTTTGGTTACTTTTCCACGTATTTGGATTCTGCAATCAGCATACTCTTACAGTTGAAATGTCGTCAACAAGTAATAACGAAGTTTTTCAGGTAATCGAAGTGGTCACAGTTGTAGGCCTCAGAATTATCATTTCGGGTCCAGCCGGATCACCTACAGAAGATTTAAAGTTCATGGATTACTTATTTTAATTCATTTTAATTAAATACCAAATATTATATGTAACCAAGAAGTCATATTTGTTTCATACCGGCTCATCTTTATGCCTTTTTTTGAAGATATTTTCTATATTATTTCTATAGTAAAACCAACAAGATGCACGAACGTATCAAATTTATTTTATCTTGGAATGACACTCTACATGTTTCAGACGGTCTTTCCGTCTATCATCAGGAGTTCGAGACTGTATATACAGCAACAGGCATACGTCAAACAGATACAGCTGTCTGCTTGCTAGCAAGCTAGCAAATGCCTGTTGCTGTATGTACAGTCTCGAACTCCAGGTGATGAACGGAAAGACCGTCCGAAACATGTAGATTGTCATTCCAAGGTAAAATAAATTTCATACACTGGTGCATCTTGTTGGTTTTACTACAGAAATAATATTACGATGCACGGCCCTATGAACGTCATATTTCTATAATTTGTTGCCTATCTGTACAGCAATTCAGTCATAATACTTTTGGTCTAACGGCTGGACGATTTATTGAAGGTGAATGAGAAATAATTCAGTAGGTAGCGGTTGTGGCATAATTCCCCCCCACCCTCTGCCTAATCCTTATGTCGACTGAACTGTTATGCCTCACGTTTCATTTATTAATAAAATTGACTTCCTGTCTGTGAGAGGACACAAAATTCGACTTCCAAGTTACAGTCTGGGGCTGTGATTTTGGGCTATCACATTTCTGTGGAGGCGGTGATAGATGGGTACGGAGCAACTGTGGAAGCTGAATACACTCGTAGAAAACCCTATGCCACGTCGTCGACCGCGGATCTGCATTGTCATCCGGTATTAGACTTGTGGCTGAACAGTGAGATACTAGCAGCTGACTGTCTGAGCTATGTAAGAGTCGAATGTATTTATTAAGGATTTTAAATATAAGCAATATAGAATAAAGACTGAAAGTACCTTCTTCACTGCTTAATTCATAAGAGAAAGTTTCCAATGGTGTTATTTAATTTTTGTTATGCTTACATTTGACTTGTGTATAAAAGCTTTGGGTAAACCATAGACTATATTAGACAATACAAGCAGCCATATAGATTGTTTCAATGCACAATTTGCGCAATATCAAAATAAACTTATATTTATGGAAGTGGTTATGCAATGCAAAAAAATTGTCCCAACGGGTAAATGTCTCTCACAGTAGACTTCACCACAAATTGACGAAAGGTTTTTAAGGTAAAAGTATAGCTCGTTTATGGTCGTACGTAGTATTTATAGTTTTGCTATAAGTGTATGGCCAAAAATCCAAATATGACACTGACGTTGTGAAAATGTCTGTCGTAACAAATTTCGTAAAACTTCACCGATGGTTGGAAAACAATAGACGGCTCATTTACGGTCTTAAGTATGTTTCGTAATTAGTTAACAGGTTATTATTTCAGGTACCTGAAAATAAAGTAAAATAAGAGTCAGTCACGACTAAACTTTGACAGTTATATAATGTCAATTGTACTACATGTTTCGACTTTACATCGCCACCTAGGATACTTACATTTTTAACAATATTAATAAAATTATGCATTACAAAATGAAAGGTATTTCTCATTCCCTGTCCACTCTGTATAAACACGGTGTATGTGTGTTGTCTACATATCGGTTGATTACGTAGTCTCTAATACGTACTACAATACGGCACTTTCATGCTTTAAAACGAAATTTTATCTCGCATGTGCCACTTTGTGTTTCTTGTTTCTCTAGTGAAAGCAACCAACCATTTAACTTGTAAATACCATTACGACAATCGTTTACACTTGTGAATGACATCGTGACTGTTGTTTTACTTTGGAATTTTTTCATATTTCTCTTATAAATATGGCCTTAATATTTCAATTTACTAATACGTTCATAAAATTTGCTGTAATTGTGAATGTGATAGTGACGTTTCATATACTTGTAAATGTGATCGTAAACATCGCTTTGTTTATGAATGCCGTCGTCAAAACTGTTTTATTTGTGTATGTGATCGTGACAGCTGTTTTACTGAGATATGTGATCGTGATAGCTGTTTAATGACATACGTGATCTTGACAGCTGTTTTACTGAGATACGAGGTCGTGATAGCTGTTTTACTGACATATGTATTCGTGACAGATGTTTACTGAGATATGTGATCGCGATAACTGTTTTACTGAGATATGTGATCGTGATAGCTGTTTTACTGAAATGCGTGATCGTAACAGCTGTTTTACTGAGATATGAGGTCGTGATATCTGTTTTACTGAGATATTTGCTCGTGACATCTGTTTTACTGAGATATGTGATCGCGATAGCTGTTTTACTGAGATAGTGATCGTGGCAGCTGTTTTACTGAGATATGAGGTCGTGATAGCTGTTTTACTGACATATGTGATCGT
>Ga0123355_10012586_pt1 | contig 13113 bp, 12 predicted proteins | sample TergutEmb28metaG_3_FD_89872 | JGI IMG/M metagenome (GOLD analysis project Ga0123355, IMG submission 89872) | Embiratermes neotenicus P1 segment gut microbial communities from Petit-Saut dam, French Guiana - Emb289 P1 | ecosystem: Host-associated > Arthropoda: Insects > Digestive system > Gut ... | reverse complement strand
CCGGGTGACCAGAGGCGGGCGCGGCAGCTTCGACAAGGTAATGCGCGGCCTTGGGTACCTCCGGGCCGGCGACGTCGAGTACAACGTCCTCACCACCGTTCACTCCGCCAACCAGGATTGCGGCCTCGAGATCTACCGGTTCCTGCGCGACGAGTGCGGCGCCCGCTTCATGCAGTTCATCCCGATCATCGAGCGACTCTCGGGCTCGAGCGGCGACGAGGCTGCTGCGTGGTCGTCCTGGCGCGACCGCCCGCTCTACACCCAGACCGGCGCGCTCGTCAGCGACCGGTCGGTATCGCCGGAGGGCTACGGACGCTTTCTGATCGACGTGTTCGAAGAATGGGTGCGACGCGACGTGGCATCCGTCTACGTACAGATGTTCGACACCGCGCTGGCCAACTGGGTCGGAGAGCAGCCCGGGATGTGCGTGCACTGCGAGACCTGCGGCCTCGCGCTGGCGCTCGAGCACTCGGGCGACGTGTACGCGTGCGACCATTTCGTCGAGCCGCAGTACTTGCTCGGCAACATCGCCGACCGGCATTTGATCGACCTGGTCGGCTCCGAGGAGCAGAGGCGCTTCGGGCAAGACAAGCGCGACACGCTTCCAAGGTACTGCCGCGAATGCGACGTGCGCTTCGCCTGCCACGGCGGCTGCCCCAAGGATCGATTCGCGACCACTCCCGAGGGCGAGCCCGGCCTCAACTACCTCTGCCCGTCATTCAAGCGGTTCTTCCACCATGTCGACGCGCCGATGCGCGAGATGTCCGAGTTGCTGAGGGAAAACCTCGCCCCCGCGCGGGTCATGGGCAGTTACGCCTGGGCGGACGCGCGAAGAGGGCGCAACGAACCATGTCCCTGCGGCAGCGGGCTCAAGTGGAAACGCTGTCACTCAACAATCCCGACTCGATAGATGCGTGGGGATGCGAGTTCGGCTGCCGTGGGGTGCGAGTTCGGCTCCCGCGGCGTACTTCTCGATATAACTGCGGTCGTTATGACTGGCAATCGTCGCAGCCGCGCCGCGGGAGTCGGTGTGTGGCCGCTCCAACTACGGGCTGTCGATCTCCTTCTCGAGTCGGGGCAGTGAGTTCGGAGCTTCAGGTGACCGGAACGGCCGGCTCGAGCGCCTCTTGGAGCTTCTTGGTGTCCTCCTCTGAGAGCGACGTCCGGATCACGGTTCCGCCGTACTGCTGCAGAGCCGCAACGGCTTTGTCCGGAGTCACATTCTCGATCACCATGAACAGCGCCGAGGTCCCGGGCTTGACGTAGTTGCGAACCTGGTCCTGGAATGCCTTATCGATGCCGTGTTTGCCCAGATGGCCGAACAGCGCTCCCATCCCGGCTCCGATCGCCAACCCGGCGAACGGAATGAAGAACAGCAGCCCAAACAGGATGCCCCAGAAGCCACCCCACCAGGCGCCACCGGCGGCCGACGACCCCCCGTGCGAGGTGTGCACGTGGTACTTGCCTTCCAGATCCCGCGAGATGGATGCAACCTGGTCGGCCTGGATGATCAGCTCGGACTCCAACCCCGCAACCGTCTGCCTGGCCTGCTCAGCGGTGACCTGGTCCGGATAGCCGATCGCGACGAGCATCGCCATACCTACCCTCTCCTTTCGGACGATTGACCCGGAGCCGCGGGTTTGCCCGGAACCGAGCCGGACGTGCATTTCACGCCCACCGATAACGTCCGCGGTCCCATCGGCGAGGTCATCACCCGAAACGGATGAGCGCCGGGCCGCCGCGCGGACATCGCGCACCGCCCGGCGGGTTGTGAGCGGATCTCGACGTGGCCGCCGCTGCGGCGAGGCGGTCCTGCATGCTCTGCAGCCCGAGCCCGTCGTGCTGCTGGTATGGATCGAACGCCGGCGTCTTCGCGGGCTGAGCAAGAGCCTCGCGGTTGGTGCTGAGAGTCGGATCGAGGTGTGCGTCCGGGCCGACGTGCTTGGGCGCGTTTTCGACAGTTACGGGGTTGGGGCTTACGTCATCCGTTTTGGGCGATGGAACGGACTCCGTGGGCGGCTAGGTTCTAGATCCGATCACACACGACTGCCTGCCGAAGTCGGCAAGCCGGAGGACGGGGTATGACCAAGCCATTCGCGGGCACGATCAAGGCCGACATCAAGGAGTCCGTCGCGGATTGGGAGCCGTTCATACAGCCGACTGCGCCTGATGGCGCCCCGAGCGTTCTGTATGTCGTGCTTGACGACGTCGGCTTTTCGGCAATGGAGTGCTTCGGCGGGGTGATCGAGACGCCGAACATCAACCGGATCGCAGAGCGCGGGATCAGGTACACGAACTTCCACACCACCGCCCTGTGTTCACCGACGCGGTCGTGTCTGATGACGGGTCGCAACCACACGACGAATGGGATGGCGGGGATCACGGAGATCACGGCCGGATTCCCGAATTCGAATGGGCATATCCCGTTCGAGTGCGCGAATATCGCCGAGGTCCTGCGTGAGCGCGGCTGGAACACGTACATGGTCGGCAAGTGGCACCTGACCGCCGAGGACGAGATGAACCTGGCGGCTTCCAAGCGCCAGTGGCCGCTGGGCCGGGGATTTGAGCGCTACTACGGGTTTCTCGGCGGCGAGACCAACCAGTGGTATCCGGATCTGGTGTATGACAACCATCCGGTGGCGCCGCCGAGGACCCCCGAGGAGGGCTACCACCTGACGTTGGATCTGACTGATAAGGCGATCGAGTTCATCCGTGACGCAAAGGCGATCGCGCCTGAAAAGCCGTTTCTCTTGTACTACTGTCCCGGCGCTGCCCACGCTCCGCACCACGCGCCACAGGAGTGGACCGACAGGTACAAGGGCCGGTTCGACATGGGCTACGAGGCTCTCCGTGAGAACATCCTCGAGCGCCAGAAGCAGATCGGCATCGTGCCTGAGCACGCCGAGCTGTCTCCGATCAACCCGTATCTGGACACGACGGGTCCGCGCGGGCAGAGCTGGCCTGAGGTCGACACCGTGCGCCCGTGGGATTCGCTATCCGAGGACGAACAGCGGCTGTTCTGCCGGATGGCAGAGGTCTACGCCGGCTTCCTCAGCCACGCCGACCACGAGCTCGGACGGCTCCTCGACTACCTCGAGGACAGTGGCCAACTCGACAACACAATCGTCGTCCTCGTGTCCGACAACGGCGCCTCCGGCGAGGGCGGTCCGAACGGGTCCGTCAATGAGAACAAATTCTTCAATGGCGTGCCCGACACGATCGAGGAGAACCTCAAGTACCTCAATGTGCTCGGTAGCCCCCTGACCTACAACCACTACCCCACCGGCTGGGCGTTTGCGTTCAACACGCCATTCAAGCTGTGGAAGCGCTACGGCAACCTCCGGGGCGGGACCGCGGATCCGTTGATCGTCTCCTGGCCACGGGGGATCGCAGCCCGCGGCGAGTTGCGCCACCAGTACAACCACGCGGTCGATATCGTCGCGACTCTCTACGAGTCGATCGGCGTCGAGCTGCCCGAGACGCTCAACGGCTACGAGCAGAAGCCGCTCGAAGGCGCGAGCTTCGCTGCGAGTTTCGCCGACGCGGACGCCGATACCGGCAAGGACACGCAGTTCTACTCGATGCTAGGAACCCGGGCGATCTGGCACAGGGGCTGGAAGGCAGCGACCGCAGTCCCGGCCGGCCCTAACTATTGGCTGCCGGTGGACGGGCAGCGGTGGGAGCTCTTCGACACCGAAAACGACCCGTGCGAATGCCACGACCTGGCAGCCCAGCAACCCGAGAAGCTGCGAGAGCTGCAGCAGCTGTGGTGGGCGGCGGCGGACAAATACCAGGCGTTGCCGCTTGAGACCCGCTCCGCGGTCGAGGCGCTCACCACGCCACGCCCGCAACTCTCCAGGCCACGAGACCGCTACGTCTACTACCCCGACGGGGCGGGCGTGCCCGAATCGGTCACGCCCGACATTCGCGGTCGGTCGTTCACGATCGCGGCGGAGGTCAACGTCGAGAACCCCGAGGCTGGCGGCGTCCTGTTCGCGCAGGGGAGCAGGTTCGGCGGACATGCGCTGTACGTCAAGGACGGCAAGCTCAAGTACGTCTACAACTTCCTCGGGGAGCTGATCCAGACCGTCGAGTCCGAGGAGACGATCCCGTCCGGCCCGGTCGTACTCTCGGCCTCGTTCGACAGACAGGGCGAGTTGATTCCAGCCGAAGGCACACTCAGCCTCCACATCCGCGACCGGACCGTTGGCGAGGCCACGATCAGAACACAACCCGGCAAGTTCGGCCTCGGCGGCGGCGGGCTGACCGTCGGCCGCTCCGGGGAGGAGCAGGTGACCGGCGACTACGCCGGCGACGCGCCGTGGCCATTTATTGGCGGCACCGTAAAGCGCCTCCTGATCGATGTCAGCGGTGAGCCGTTCGCCGACCTCGCCAAAGAAGCGGCGGCCGCATACGCGCGCCAATGAACAGACGGGCCCAGAGGGCTCAACTCGCCGTCCGGGCCAGTATCGAACGACCGTCGTTCGCGCTGACCGGTGGGTTGACGGTGAGCTCGGTGAGCAGAGCTTTGGCCGTCACGAGTGTTCCGCTGCCCGGGTGTGAGCGGATCTCGATGTGGCCGCCGACCGCGGCGAGGCGGTCCTGCATGCTCTGCAACCCGATCCCGTCGTGCGGCAGGTTTGGATCGAACCCGGGGCCCGTGTCACGCACCTCGAGCAAAAGCTCGCCGTCGGTGGCGTACAGTCGGATCGAGGTGTGCGCGTCTGCACCGGCGTGCTTGAGCGCGTTTTGTACCGCCTCCAACGCGCAGTAGTAGAACGCGGCCTCGGTCTCGGGCGCGAACCGCCGGTTGGTGGTCTGCACGGTGATCCGCTCAGGTGAGCGCAGCGCAACCGAACGCAGCGCACCGCCGAGGCCGACCTCGGCCAGCACGGTCGGGTAGATCCCGCGGGCGAGGTCCCGCAGTTCGTCGATCGCGGTCTCGAGCTCGACGCGGGTTGCCGTGAGCTGTCGTGTGAGCTCGGGGCTCTCACCGGCCAGCTCGTCGACCGAGGAAAGACGGATCAGCGCCGCCAGGAGGCGTTGCTGGGCGCCGTCGTGCAGATCGCGTTCGAGCTTGAGCCGTTCGTTGTCGCTGGCCCGGGTCAGCCTCGCCCGGGACTCCGCGAGTGCGTTCAGCGAGTCCTTCCAGGCAGCGTCCAGCTCGGCGTTCTCAAGCGCCAGGAGCGCCACTGTCCCCGCTGCCTCCAAGAGCTCGGGATCCTCGGAGAGCTGCTGGTCGTGCACGATCGCGATGACCGCGCGTCCATCACGGTCGATCTCCGTCAGTCGCTGATCCGCCCGCGGAAGCGCCAGCGTGGCGCCGTCGGCGTCCACCCATTCGGCGCTGTCGGCTCGCCAGAAGCCGAGCCTCAACCCGGGATCGCCGAGCGGCCCGCGCAGCATCCCCTCCAGCTCGCGAAACGACGGACGGCCCAGTGATCTGGCAACCAGCCGGCGCAGCACACGGCCGGCATAAAACTCCGCGGCGATCAGCGCAAACAGGAAGCCGTACCAGATCGCCGACCGCGCTCCGGCCATCGTCCAGTCGATCGCGCCCGTCACCGGCGCTGCGGACGCCAAGTCGTCTTTGGGGGTGAATAGCTGCAGCGACTGAAATGTCGCTTGGGCCAGTAAAAACACCAGAGCGACGGGCGCACCGATCGAAATTGACCGACGCCGCGGCGGCGTCCCGCTCGCGAACCTCCACACCAACAGACAGACGGTCGCGACCGCGACGGCGATCACTCCTGCACGCCCCTGATCGATCAGCTGGGTGGTCCACGACACTGGGGTCCACACCGCGAGACCGTTGGCGGGACAGACGGCGCGGCAGCCCGAGATCGAGAACGAGGGCGAGAAGTAGGGATCGGTCAGCACCAGCACCACGTAGACCGCACCTACGCTCAGAGCCCCGACGAGTAGGATCGTCCGCTCGAGGAGCCCGTCGAGCCGCCCCGTCGGAAACGCGAGTACCACTGCCCAGGTCAAGACGGTAATCGGGAATTCCATCATCACACCGATTCCGAACAGCGCCGGAACCGTCGTGGAGGTGAAGATGTACGGCACGCCGCACAGCCCGAGGACAACTGACAGCAGTCCAAGGCGGTTGGCAGGACGCCGGTGGCGCCAGTAGAGCCCGACGCCGATCGGGCCCAAGATGAGGTCGGCCTTCTGGACCGCCAGCCAGCCCGGATACGCAAGGAAGTGGGCATCGAGCGTGGTCCAGACCGCGGCTACCGCGGACCCGATGCCGACCACCAGCACGACGAACTCCCACCGGCGGGGGACCACGGAACGCCACGCAAAGCGCCTCGCGGAGGCCCCAAGGTCCGGCGCCCCGAGCTCGTGCACGATCGAGGTGGTTCTGTCGATCATCGACTCCCTCCGCACGGCGCGAGCCGCTCGCGTTGGCGCCGTCTCTGACGCGGGATGCTCGCACAGCCTCCGGCCCTGGACAAGACGTCGTCGGCTCTGCCAAGCGATACAGGTGCCCGCCGCCCCCGAGCACACATGCGCGCACCACCGCATCGGTAAGCGACTCCGGGCAGACCTGCCCGCGGTGTCTTTCTTCGCTTATGCTGCTCGGGTGCGGGTTCTGGTCGTCGACGACTCGTTGGCATTTCGTGAGGCCACGCGGGACCTAATCCAGCGCACCGCGGGCTTCGAGTGGGTCGGGGACGCCGCGTCTGGCGAAGACGGGGTCGAGCAGGCCGCTCGCCTCGAACCTGACCTGGTGCTGGTGGACGTGCGGATGCCGGGGATCGGAGGCGTCGAGGCGGCGCGCCGGATCAGCGCGCAAGTCGCGAGGTCGATCGTGATTCTGATTACGGGCGCCGACCCGCCCACCGAACTGCCGAGTGGAGCTGCGGCTGAGATCCTCCCGAAGCATCGGCTGAATGCGGCGTCCCTGAGACGGCTCTGGCAGGAGCACGCCCGGCGCGAGAGCTGAGGCGGAGCGTGGTCGGTCAGTGCGCCGCTCGGGTGGCGGCGAGCCACTGCTCGCCTTCGTCGTGAGCGCTCAACGTCGACTCGAGGATCGTGTCTGATGCCGGTACCATGGTCACACGCTGGTCGAGGTTGGGGCGATCGGTGATGCGCAGCTGCTCGAGCAGGTTGGCGTCCACACCGCTCAGGAATAGGTGTCCCCGGCGGAGGCCAGGCGTTCCGAGTAGTCAGCGAGAACGACGAGCGCTGTCGCGCTCAAGTCGGTGCGCCCGCGCAGCCGAAGCCACTCAGTGCCGAGCCCGCGGCGAGGGCTGCGGCGGTGGTGGTCGGTACGACCATCAGCCGCGTGCTGACAGCGAGCCCGCCCCCGACCGGCCCAGCCACGCTGGCATACAGGCCGTAGACCGGATTGACGCCCACAAGCACTGCGGAGGCCATCCCGTCGGGAACGCTCGCGATTGCGCCGGGGACACCGGCTACGGCATCCTGCCTCAGCGTCCCGCCGCCGTAGGCAAGCGACTGAATCCACGACACTATGCGCGGCACGACGGTCGCCGTCGCGGCTATGAGTTGAGGATGCGAGCCTTCTCGGCGGCAAACTCCTGGTCGGTCAGGACACCCTGAGCCTTGAGGTCGGCCAGGCTCTTGAGCTGCTCGACCCGGTCCTCGCCTGCCTGGCTCGGGGCTGGCGGTGGCGGCGCGGCATATTGGTCGGGTCTCTGGTCGTACCCGGCAGGCTCTGAGACGAATGCGTCACCCTGCTGCGACCAGCGGTTGTACTGACGTCGGCTGACACGGTTGGATACGGCCGTCGCGGTACCCGCGACGACGGCGGTTCTTGCCATTCCTCCAAGTAGTCCCATGTTCAGATCCTTTCGGTCACGCTACGGCTTCGGCGGCGTCGAGTGCTCCAATGAGCTGTTCCAGCGAGATACGTTCGTTCGCGATCAGCCTCCCGCCATTTCGGCGAACGGCGGCGGCGAACGGTGCCGCCCACCGGTTCTCGTAGACGATCATCAAGGCCGCGTCGCCTGGCTCGAGCTCGCTCGCCGCTAACGCAGCGTCGTCATCGCCCAGCAAACCGGAGGACGCGCCGGCGAAGACGGTGAGCTGCCCGACGCTATCCGCGTCGAGGTCGCTGAGATCCAAGCCCTCGAACGTTCCGTCGGCACGCTTCTGGACAAACAGCACGTCGAACACGCGGATGATCCCGCGATCCACCAGATCGAGAAATATCGGCACCGCTTCCCCGGTCATCGGTGCTCCGGCAGGGAAGCCGATGACCACGATGTCGACGGGGCCCAGCTGTTCTTCGTCTGCGTTCATTCCATCCTCCGCTCGGTCGGGATGCCGATCGCCACGTCGAGCGTGGCCCGGGCCCTAGTCGACCACCCGCTCGGCGTCGGCGCATCACCCGTTGGGGATGAGACGGGCTTGTCCGCGGTGGGTGCGTGTGCTCACTCACACAGGGGCGCACATCCGCTGCGTACACCGGCGCACTCCATTGACTGATCGCCGGACGCTGCGAGAGTCTGGACAGTCGGGCGCATGACCGGGCGTCCGCGCCGGGAGAGTGAGATATGAGCATCGAGAGGTACCTTTCCCTGCTGGGATATCGCAGGAGCGAGTTGATCGGCCGACCCGCCTATGAGCTCAGGGCAAACGGCGCGCTGGTGTCCGCGCGCGAGTGGCGGGCACTGATTGCACAGCGGCAGTTCACCGGCACCGCCGACGTACTCGCCTCGGGTGGGCGGCGGCTGAGAGTTGAGTTCGCGGGCCATCCCGAGATCGTGACCGGCAAGCGCTTGTTCTGTTCGTCGCTCTGCGGACGGGGCGGCACAGGGGCCCATTCACGAGCGCAGCTCGTTGCCATCGCGCTGGCCGAGGGGGTTCTATCTAGGTGACGTACTACAACTGCGCCATGGACAAGGTTTCGGCCGGCCGGAACCGTCGGTCGATGCCCACAAGTTGTGACGGGTTGGGCGATCGGAGCAGCGAGCCGGACTTGAGCTCGCGAGTTTCGTTCGGGCGAGAGGACGTGCATACACGCAAAGCCCGCGTCCTGATCGTCGACGACGGGACCGCGTTTCGGATGGCGGCACGCGAGCTGCTCGAACGTCGTGGCTATCGCGTGGACGGAGAGGCTGACTCGGTGGCGACGGCTATCACCCTCGTCGAGCGGCTCGCCCCGGACGGGGTCTTGGTCGACGTCTACTTGCCGGACGGAAACGGCTTCCAGCTCGCCACCAGGCTGCGGGACACCCACCCCGGCCTGGCTGTGCTGATGGCCTCGGGCGAGATCGACGCCAGCTTTTACGCGCGTGCCGCGGCGTGCGGGGCCTGCGGATTCGTGCCCAAGAACCAGTTGGCAGAGGTGGATCTTGAGGGGATCTGGTTGGAAGTTCGCATCCGGTGAGGTGCCGGACCCTGCTTAATCCCAATCGGGCGATGCGGGGCGGTGGGCCCGCCTCGAGACTGCGCGCCAGCGATGCCCGCAGAAAGCGAATTACGGAACCTGCTCCGTCGGCTGGCTGCCAACGACGAAAGCTCGGTGCGGATGGTCCTCGTCCCGTCGCCGATCAGCGGCAGCCCCGCGCCGCGGTCGGTGCTCGGGCTGGATCGAAGAACGAGGTCGTTGGTTCACCTGGCGGCGCTGATGGTCATCGGCGCCTCGACGGAGTCGTTGCGCTGGGCCACGGAACTCGCCTGCACCAGCGGCGCGGACGACGATGCATTGGCGGCCGTGTTTGTGACCGCCGCCGCTGTTGCCGGCTCGGCGCAGGTCGTCGCCACGGCACCGCGGCTGGCACTCGCTCTGGGGTTTGAGCCGGCCGGGGAGGTCGCTGCTCACTGACCGAGCAGGCCGGCGTCCAAGGCAAGTGCCACGGCCTCCGATCGCGACGCCGCCCCGAGCTTGCGGTAAACGGCATGAGCCTGTGTCTTGACCGTATTTGACGACACGCCGAGCTGTCCGGCAATCTCCCTGAACGTGCGGTGACTCGGAAGAAAGCGGAGGATTCTCAGCTCGGCGATTGTCAGCGAGGAGGGCCCGGCCAGGCGCTCCTCAGCCAGCGCGTCCATGTGCGACCAGGCTGCCTCGAACCACTGCTGAAAGATCACGGCCCCGTGCGTCCTACGGGCGAGCCGTGATGCTTCCGCCAGCAGCGTGCGAGCCCCGACGACGTCGGCCAGACCCAGGGAGGCGTGCGCCAGCAGGATGCGCGCCTCGGCGCCGTACCACGGCATGTAGTCGCCCAACCTGGCCAGCAGGTCGATGCTGCGGCGCAGATCCTGTTTGGCCTCGTCCGCCCGACCGGCGTGGGCACGTGCGGCGGCCAACGCGGCGAACGCCAGCGCGCAGATCGGGTATTCGGCGAGGCCAGACGCCTCGATGACACGCCCGGCTCGGTCGGTCAGGTCGGCTGCGATCTCCCAGTCGCCCCTCTCGATCGCGATCATCGCGGACTGCGCCAGGCACATCGACATGACCGCCGGCGCCGTCGCGGCGCTCAGATCGGCGGCCTCCTCGAGCACGCGCTCGGCCGCGGCCCGCTGGCCGCTCAAGTAGCGGGCGGTGCCGTGCAGGAACAGGTAGATCGGTCGCCACGGGCCGTCTTTCGGCTCCAGCGCGCACGCACGCGCCGATGCGTTGGCCATGCCGGCGACTCCTGCCGGCGCGACCATCGCCTCGATGCCAGCAAGACCTGCGCCCAGCGAGGTGGACGCCGCGGTGTCGGCCGCGCATTCGGCTGCGGCTGCGACTGCGACGGCCAGGTGACGAGCTTCCGCCGCATTGCCTGCGGCCAGGAAGCTGTATGCCGCCGCAAGACCCAGTCGGGGATGGCCCGCAAATTCCTCGCGTGAAAACTCGGCCAGCCAATTCTGGACGAGCGAGTTGCGGCCCTGCGAGACGTATTCGACGACCGCCGCCCAGAGCAGATCTCCGCTGAGCACACAGTCGTGAGCTCCAACTGCGTGGCCGATCGCCTCGTCGGTGGCCCCCCGCGCCAGGTACCACGAACTTGCCCGAACGTGGAGAGCCGGGGTCATTTCGCGCTCGGTTCGGCGCAGCTCCGCCTGCAGCGCCTCGCGGATCAGGCCATGCCAGCGATAGCGCTCGTGAGCGGGATCAACGGGGCGCAGCAGGGGACTCGCCTGCTCCAGCTCTCTCAGCACGACGCCGGAGCTACTGCTGTCAAGGACGGAATCGCAGAGCGCGCCTGAGAGCTCGGTGAGGACGGACGTACGTATCGCGAACTCCGCCTGGCTGTCCGACAGGTCCGAGAGGACCTCGTCCTGGAAGTACTGCGCCAAACGGTGATCGTCCCCCCGCAGGTGCGTCACGGCGGCGCCCGCGTCCGCTGTCTGGCGTGCCGAAAGAGACGCAAGGTAGAGCGCAGCGGGCCATCCCTCGGTTCGCGCGACGAGCGTTTGGACGGCGCCGAAGTCAAGCTCCAATCCTGCTCGCCGAAGCAGCGTCGCGGCTTCCGCGGGTGTCAGCGCCAGGTCGTCCACCCGCACCTCGACGAGCGTCCGGTGCGCCCGTAACCTGCCGAGCGGCAGCGGGAGTTCGGTCCGCGAGGCGAGGGCTAGAGCGGAGCCCGCGGGCAACTCATGCATCGCTACATCCAGCAGCTTTCTCAGCGCCTCGGCATCGGCAAGGTGCGCGTCGTCGAGCACCAGCACGCACGGTCCGCTGGATGCGCGCACCCCGTGCGACGCCGGCCGAATCGATGCGGGGGTCACCGATACGAATTGACGCTCGTCGTGGGCCGCCCACTCGGCCAGCAGGGTCGATTTCCCGTACCCGGGAGGCGCCACGATCACCACGAGCCGCGCACCTGCCGCGTTGGTCAGTGTGCGCACGAGAGCGGCGCGACCGGCGACTCGCGCCGCGACGCGCCGCGGGGACTGTGGCCGTACTCGTGGAGCTGTTGCGACGGAGGACATCTTCGTAGCCAAGGGGCTGGACGTCGATGACATTTCTCTCTGAGATGCAGGCTCCGGACAAGGGGGTCCGCTTCCATGTTGTCGAAGGCCGGCACCACGCCCGACGTTCGTAACGCACGTGACCGGGCGAGCGGTCAGCACGACCCCGCCGGTCCTATCACCCGGTTGGGAGGATGTGCTCCGCCCCGCCGGAGCCTAGGTTTGCCTCTCCGTGGACGAAGTCGAACGTCTCCTCCGGTTGCTGGCGCTCAACGACGAGGCGTCGGTCGGCATGGTGCTCACCGGAGGCCCAGGTGGTGTCGGTGGAATGGCGCTGCGACCGAAAGTCGACCTGCTCGTTCGTCTTGGCGCGCTGCTCGCGCTGGGCGCCGCCACCAGCTCGCTGCGCGCGACCGTCGAGCGTGCCGTCGACGCCGGCGCCAGCGAGGCCGAGATCGTGGGAGTGCTCGTCGCGGTCGCACCCGCGGTTGGGCTGGCACGGGTCGTGTCGACCGCGCCGCGCCTAGCAGTGGCGATCGGATACGACATTGACGCCGATGAGTGACCACGGCACTTGCGATCGGCGATCGCGGGGGCGGGGCTCCCAGTTGCTGACAAGCAGCGACCCCGACGGTGACCAGATAGCTCTGGTCCACCAGGGCCTCAGTGGCCGACAGCGTGTGGCCGAGACTCGAGGCGGCTGTCAGGTCACAGGTACCCGACGGTTGTCAGCGTCGCGAAGCTGAAACAGAGGCACCGCGTCCCCGTTGCCGCTAGGACGCTCCGCACCACCCCGACGACGATCGCGTGGGGTGCGAGCACCGCCGGCGTTTCCGAGTCGGTGTCACACTGACGGTCGGCGGCGGTTTGAGGCCGTGGTCCATGATCGGCCGTGGGGCCGTGGGTCCGGACTAGGAGCGCCAGAGGTCCACGGTGGGCGGCCTGCGCTCGGACGGCATCCCGCGCAGGGCTGACCGTCGGCGCGCCTCAACGCCGGCCTTGGTGCTTGCCCTCCCATCGGGGGGAGGCGGGCGCCCTTGCGAACTGCCCGGTTTGCGAGGACGATACCCCTGGTTCCACTGCCCCACGCCGAGGAGCCTCATGGGCACCAGTCTCGACAATCGGACATCCCCAGGCCGGCCCGCCGCAGAAGCTCAGCGGCCCGTCCGGCTGATCGTCGCCGAGGATTCGTACGTCATCCGTGAGTTCCTGACCGCCGCGCTCAGCCGCGCACCT
>Ga0123355_10012585_pt1 | contig 13114 bp, 3 predicted proteins | sample TergutEmb28metaG_3_FD_89872 | JGI IMG/M metagenome (GOLD analysis project Ga0123355, IMG submission 89872) | Embiratermes neotenicus P1 segment gut microbial communities from Petit-Saut dam, French Guiana - Emb289 P1 | ecosystem: Host-associated > Arthropoda: Insects > Digestive system > Gut ... | reverse complement strand
TGACAGTGGCAGTGGCAGTGACAGTGACAGTGACAGTGGCAGTGGCAGTGGCAGTGACAGTGACAGTGACAGTGGCAGTGACAGTTGCAGTGGCAGTGACAGTGGCAGTGGCAGTGGCAATAGCAGTGGCAGTGACAGTGGCAGTGACAGTGGCAGTGGCAGTGGCAGTGGCAGTGGCAGTGGCAGTGGCAGTGGCAGTGGCAGTGGCAGTGACAGTGGCAGTGGCAGTGGCAGTGGCAGTGGCAGTGGCTGTGACAGTGACAGTGGCAATGGCAGTGGCAGCCGCAGTGAATAAGACGTGGCGTTTAAGAAAAATGAGGAAGTATTTGCTGTGATAAAAAACGCAAGTTCCATGCAATATATTACACCCACGATAAGTACTTACTTTAAAGCAGGGAAGAACATCTGCGCCAAGGATAGTATTTATCTTAAAATGAGCAAGGACCACTGTCGCTTTCGAATTATCCAAAATGGTCACGATCGGGACTAGAAAGTGTGGGACACTGCGTACAGTCTGAAACAAGGTACAGCTCTTCGGCGGCAAAATATGTTTAATTTATTCGTTGTGCAATTTCCGAAAGATCTACTGCATAAAATAACCTACTAGTTGTTTGTGGCCACTGCATTGATATCTGTAACAGGACGTCTCACCCACAGCATCAATTTGTGTGCTACGTTTGTTCTCAAAATGGCAATTGTTTCATGTATCTTTAATCGTTAGACGTTTGTAACGGGGGAGCGATAGTTAATAAAGGGAATATTTGAGTGTTCTTCACATCTAATTGTGGACCGGGTAGCGCAGTCGGTATAGCTACTGGCTACGAGCTGGACGGTTCGGGGATCGAATCCTGGTGGGGGCGAGGTTTTCTGCACCTGTCCAGACCGGCCCTGGGGCCCACCCAGCCTCCTGTACAATGGGTACCGCGTCTTCCCCGAGGGTAAATAGCGGCCGGGGCGTGACGCTGACCGCTCACCACCTCCTAGTGCCGTGATCAAGAAAGAGTAGAGCTATACCTCTACTAAACCCATGGGCCGTACGGCCTGTACAGAGCCTCAGTGTCTGTACAAGGGTGCAATTTACCGTTACCTTTTTTACCTTCATATCTAATTAGCACCCCGAAAATGATATTATTTACCTACACTTGTCAAACTGGTATAAAAATCATTTGAAACAGTTTACTGTTTCTTAATAATTGAAGCATTTTCCGAATTTCCGGAATTGCTGTATCAGGGACTTAACACTCACCAGCTGGAAAAGTTCTTGCCCCTGGGCAAAAACCCCCAGATTTTGGGATTAGGTGGATTGTAGTAGTTGTAAATACTGGATGTAGCAAGACACGCTTGCATGTCGTAAACCGGATTGAAACCGCGCTACTTCATTAGCTCAGAGCGCTGCACCACGGCCACAGCATTACCATAAAAGTGTTACTACAGCTTACATGCGATGTTTCTTAATTACACACGTGTTACAAGGTGTCTCTTTAGCAGTTGATAATTATTCAGCTAGTCTAAAACTTTATTATTTTGGTAGACGCTGGAAGTTCATATCACGAACCCATTCGCTCGACCTCGTCCTAATCGAGCAGTTTACTTCCGTTCACATGTTCACAAAATACCGAAAATTAATTCGAACATTGTCTGCTTATGTCGTCTCTTAAAAGTGATCCGTTTCCAAGAAGTCCTCAGTAATAGTTTTGTATGAATTTTCTTTATTCTATATGCGTGTTGCATGACCGGAGCCTGTCATGTTTTTCGAATTTATTGCCCTACACCAGCATGTGTTGAAGGGTATAAATTTTGAAGTTATTTCATATGCAGTTTTCTTCACTCTCTTGTCAATGTTTGAGCCATCGTGACGGATGTGTAATGGCGCAGGTCGATGATGTCCGCTACCAATTTTCTATCACAGATTTTACAGCTTAACAACAGTTTTGTTGCCTTACTTCATTGTGAACCAGAGGGTGTCCTGTGCCATTGTGACCAACTGACTTCACAATTAATAGGTAAGATAATTACAGTCAATAACACAACAATGTGTTTCTAATAGAGGTTTATTAGAAAATGATAAAGAACTACATGTTTCGGCCAAAACTGGCCATTATCAGGTTTTTAATCCGAAAGATTTGTATGTTGTAAAAGTGTTTATATAAAGCATGCAGCCGCGTATCGGTGTTGAGAACTCATCATCGAGGATTTTGAGTTAAACATTATTTATAGCCTGGGTATGGAGCCTAATGATGTGGGCAGTGAGCAAGTTGCCCCCCCTCCCCCAACTTGCTCACTGCCCACATCATTAGGCTCCATACCCAGGCTATAAATAATGTTTAACTCAAAATCCTCGATGATGAGTTCTCAACATCGATACGCGGCTGCTTGCTTTATATAAACACTCTTACAGCATACAAATCTTTCGGATGAAAACCCTGATGATGGCCAGTGTTGGCCGAAACATGTAGTTCTTTATCATTTTCCAATAAAACATCAATTAGTTATACATTGTTGTGTTATTGACTGTAATTACCTTGCCTATTAATTACTACACACAACAGGGATGGTACATTTCAAAATGACTTCACAATTTTGTTGCATTCTGGCCATTGCAGACCAGTGCCTATCACTCTTCCTTCGTATTCAGAATGCCACTCACTCAGAGAACTGGTTAGGGGACTAGTAACTATCCTCATAAATTCATGGCTTTCCTTAGTCTGTCCGAGCAAATTTTGAGGTGGTTCCTTTGGGGTTATAGATCATTATCATTTGTTTCCAAATTCTTTCCTATCATCATTCTCAGATCACTCTATCAAGGACACTGCATGACTAACGCAGCTGATGAAATGCCTTCTAATATACAAGTAATGAATCAACCAACATCTCCTCACCGTACACTAACTAATGCGGGCTTCAGGAGAGAAAACCTGGGGCGAATTCTGCAGAGTCGCGATGATTTGTTGAACGTCGTCGCGCCACGGTCTAAGGCTTGATGAAGGTGGAGTCATTCTGGCCAGTTTGTCGTAACTCACCACTACAGCTGATCTGCAGAATTCGACAATGGAGTGGTTACGCTTTGTTATGAATGAGTCGCACTTCAGGATCTTTTCCTGGAGACTTGCACCATGTTCACGTTCGTTACGTGTTGTGTGAAGGCAGAAACTTTATGATGGACTGATCGATCATTGAGCAGACATACTGAGCTTCTAGCCGATTAAGTAAATTAAAAATATCTACACTGTCAAATAAAACGGCAGTTGGAAACTGATTCAGAAAGAAGGCGATAGCCGAGGCCGAAGCAAACATTGTACCTGAAGAACACGTGTGTTAGGTTTGTGTGTTAGGTTTGTGTGTTAGGTTTGTGTGTTAGGTTTGTGTGTTAGGTTTGTGTGTTAGGTTTGTGTGTTAGGTTTGTATGTTAGGTTTGTGTGTTAGGTTTGTGTGTTAGGTTTGTGTGTTAGGTGTGTGTGTTAGGTGTGTGTGTTAGGTGTGTGTGTTAGGTTTGTGTGCCGGCCATCTACAAGAGACGAGCTGTTCATGAAGGTATAGTATTTTGATTGATTTTTGTTTCCTAAATTGTCATGAATCAGATGGGTGGGTCGTGTAACACGCGCAGAGAAGGCGAAAGACACATAAACGGGTTTCGTCAGAATAGAGGAAAGGAAGAGATTGCTTGGGAGACAGAACAGTAGAGGGGAGGATCATATTGAAGGTAAAATAAAGGAACTAAAATATCAGTACAGTGGTCCCTTGTTAATCCGGATCCCCAGGTATTTCGGACAACTTTGGACCGAATATAGCCCTGTATTTCCTATTGAAATTAGTATTAGAGCACATTATTATTATTATTATTATTATTATTATTATTATTAAAAAGCAGTCCCTGTTACAGGCCTGGACAGACCGTGACGGTTCCAGGAGGTTGAGGCTCTCAGATTTCAAGACAGTCGGCACATGAAGGTGATAAGGTTGTCAGGCTTATATACCGGCCGCCTTCCCCTTTGTTGATGTTACGTTACAGCGAAAATAATCACACCGAGAGAGACGTATCAGTTTTGAAAATCTGTTAATTCGGTAATTCGCTAACTGGACTTATTATAAGATAAGAAGTTTGTGAGCCCAGAGATAAGTGAATGATATCGAAGCGCTAAGAACCAGGTGCAAAGTTTCAAATTCCAGAAGACGGATAATGAATACAACAGGTAGCGCGTTCGGCAGCTGGTGTCCAAAGGCCTCGTGTATCGAGAGTGGAACATAAGAGGCTTAAAATTGTTGGTGGATTGTCATTGGAGACAGCTTGAGCGTGTTTGCACCTAGCTTAAACGTTGGCTTTACAAGATAAGCGAGTCAAAGTTAATTTACTTAGTCTATCCATTGTTAGATGTTTTCCTGGTACAAATAGCTCTTAGGTGCTTCTGCAAAACCGCGAAAAGAGACAACGAACTTTTTTATGTTTGCCTGTATGGAAGAACTCGGCTACCGCTGGAGGGATTTTTATGAAGTTTGGTATTGGAGGATTTTTCGAAAATCTGTCGAAAAAAATTAAAGTTTGATTAAAACGGCACAAGAAAAAGGGGTGTTTTCGTGAATATCTATGTAAATGTATGTTAATATCTTGCTGGGTTCTTCTTAGAATGAGAAAGTCTTCAGAAAAAATGTGTAGAGAAAATGGAAACACATTTTTGCTCAGTAAGTTTTTTCTTCCGAATATCGTGCCGTTTATGAGATAATGTGGAAAAGTACAGTAGGGTGTGCTGTGGTACGTATGGTGTGGTGTGCTGTGGTAGAGTCAGGTACGCCACAGATGACAGTATAATACGACGCAGAAAGGATATGATTTGCATGCCTAATAACTAAGGCAAGGATACAGACACATATGCTGTACTTTGCCCTGTTGCACTGTAACAAGGGCTATGCGAATGCGCCTCTGTGTTACACTGACTGTCTTGTTTCCTTGTGATGTGATGAATATAACAATAAGAACCGGTAGTATATATCCAGTCATGTCAAGGCATGTCTGTTTAGCAAACGAAACTTCATAGAGCAGAATCGTTCTTTATAAGCTGAGAGTCGCTTATTGGGTCCAAGAATTCCACGCCTTTCATAGAACCCGCAGACCCATTGTCGTATTGAAATTTTCCCGCCAGTGAACCTTACCTGAGCCGGTGTAAACCAGTTCACTTTTTATTTAAGATACGTTTCAACGTTACCCTTCGATCCGTGCACTGGTCTCCCAACTTTTCTCTTCTCCTCTTGCTTTGTGACTAAGGTCTTACGTGCCTTTCCCATATCCCCTATCATACTGCGTGTTCCGCTCTTATCAGTTTCCTTAATCTTACCTGCGTGATAATAGTTCGTGAAGCGTGCAAAATATATGATTGTTTTCTTGTAGATTTTGTTTATCCTCCTGCTTTTTTTCCCCCTGCATCTTTGATCCAAATATCGCCTCAAAATCTCCTCAGAAATCCCCAATCAAGTTTCTGTCTTGACGATAAGCTACTCAGTTTCCCGCCTTCACTGAGCAAACACGGTAAGCTGCCCAGACACTGAAATTCACGTAATCGAGCACGTTAACTCAAGCGCTGACGACAGTGACGTTTATTCGGGAGGATCCAAGTTTCATTATCGCCTATTCCAACATGTGTTTCATGTTTTTCATTAGTTTGTCAAGGAGAGTGCCGGGTTAGTACCTTACGTGCGCTGACCTGCTTCTTTCCATTTCCTTTCCAGTTCATCATTCATTGACCATCATGCAGTATACTGTGTAGTCTCTACTACAGACAGTGTCGTTAAATAAGCCTTAAATAAACAAATAAATAAACAATAAATAAGCATTGGAATTTTGTTTGTCAGACAAGAAAAGTGGGACAAATATAGAACGCGGAATCAGAAACAGCTGCTGCATAGCTGGATTAGAATTGTGTTCAACTCACATTGCCATTTTGAACTCTGCGCGAAGGGGAGGACCGGGGGAGGTGTTCTAATCTCAGTCCTGCCCGCAGCGCCGCTCGTATTCTCTTTCACATATTTTGCTGTCTCCAAAGTCGAGTGACTGCATTTGGACGATACAGTGACTTCCGACAGTGACGCAATGTAAAGTTCTTTTCAGTTTAACAGCTCTAGATCAGAAGTAATGAGACATTTTGCTCATGCAAGACGGCTAACAGTTTGTACGTTATGAGCGCTCACAGTCATTTACACTCGTTCTGTTTGTGGCCACCTGAATGTCACAGGTGCGTTCTGTAATTCATGCTTCGTATCTTCGTGTGGAACGGATCTCTTGATACCGCATCATGACGTGTGCTGCGGGTGACCTTCAGGTTTGACACTGTGAGGAGCCATACGGCTTTATTCAGTAAGTGTAATTTTCAGTAAATGATGGAGAGGGAGTTTTGATTCCAGTCAAGCATCAACATTCCTTCATAATCAGTGGCAAATGGAGTTTTCAACACAGCACCATGTTGACAGGACTGCAAGGTTTGTTAGAAATTGCGTTGAATTTCAATTCGCTAAAAAGTGAAATTCATAATTTTTGCGTAGTAAACTTATTCGGAAAATGTATGTAAAATATAATAATAATAATAATAATAATAATAATAGTTGAGTAAAGAGAGACCAACTTGATGTCACTTGCTTTATTATTTCTTTATTTAATGCTCAACATGTTTCGGATGTTAATACAACCATCCTCAGGAGCTTGCGACTTATGTGCTGAGTTATTTCATGGGGTGTATTGATCTGCAAGGATAGAAGTTTTTGCATTAGCCCGCTTATGCGGGCCCGGTGTGGCCCAGAGGGTGGGTAGAGGTATAGCTCTACTCATTCATGACCGCGGCACTAGAAGGGGGTGAGTGGTCAGCAGCACGCCCCGGCCGCACTTACCCCCGGGAAAGATCCGGTATCCATTTTACAGGAGGCTGGGTGGGCCTCAGGTCCGGTCTGGACGGGCGGAACATCTCGTCCCCACCGGGATACGATCCCGGACCGTCCAGCCCAAAGTCAGTCACTATACCGACTGAGCTACCGGGCCCACTATTTAACAATGAAGGTTGTACTTAACCTCGTGAAGAACAAAAGAAAGTCGTCCTTAATACGGCACGTTGAATTCGGATAGTTTTATCTGTAATGTAGTGCTACTCGTATATTGGAATACGAATTTGAATAATGTGCCTGTATTAAAGAAGGCGATACCATACAATATGTAATTTTCTTGTAATACTGTATCATTTCAAAATGAACAACGGACGGATATATAATGCCTTCCGCGATAAGATCACTACAGAATGTTGAAATTAAAATTAAATACAAGTTTCGGTCAGGTTAGATTTTGTTTAAACTTGATATTCTTAATAAACAGAGCATATTATCTTCAGGTGGCACAGGGGGTATTATCACTACAATAGGGACCTTCACTAGCAAACTTCTATTCCTCAGTTATTCATTTTTTTCATATTTTAGTCAAACGTGGACGAGTTTTATGCAGGTGTATTTATTGTCAGTGTTAGTGCAATAAAACAACTTGGCGGTGTGCAGTCGGTAAACATTTCCAGATTAGAATTATCGTTGTGCTTAATTGCACTCTTTTAGTGAGGGGGGCAGAAATATCTGATTATTTCAGAATTGAAATAATGAACGCGAGAAACGGCGTAATTGATTCGAATATATTGTTATATAATACGTATATTCGACTCAATGTAAAATTAAGTGTTATCGTCGCATTTTAAAATGACACTTTTCAGGTGACCTACATCGCCATTTCTGCATTCTTGCTTGCTACCTGACAGACAGGCCATTACATATTATAGCAGGTCGTTATAGAGGGCGTCATGCACTTCCGAATTAGCTGTATTAAGTCAGTGATGCTGGCAGGACGTGTCCTAAACACTTTGGCTTTCAGGTGGCTCCACAGGAAACTTATACTGCCCAAAGATTTGATGCGTGAGGGGGGCAGTTAACCGGAACCGATCTTTCGGGGGCAGGATTTTTTTTTTTTTATTGTGGAGCTACCTGAAGGTCAAATTTTATGACATGTCCTGCGAGCAATCGGCAGTGTATTGAAGCTATCCACAGCGACAGAGTTGGTGATGATGATGCAGATCGGCTGGAAAATATTGCGGGCAAATGCTGATGGTTAAACCTAATTTTTAATTGCGTTAAACAATGCGTTGTTTACTGTCAATAAATTTATTTATTATCTGTTTGACGTCAAAAACCGTCGTGTATTGGCTGCCCCACCTTCAGTGTACTTCAATATATATATACGAATAATTTTAAAAATTTCAAACTCTGTCTTTTGCTAACTTCAGCCCAAATCTCCTGGTAAGTGTGCACACTTATATGTTTACAGTCAAGTTTATCTTTGAAGTGGTAGTTATCGTAGGGTTATTGACCGCCAGAATTATGTATTCTTGTCCCAATTTTTTTGTCAGAAGTATATATCCAGTCCACTGTAAACTCAGCGATTTAATTGTTTAGACAATACCAGGAGAAAAGTGTAAATGCGTTGTTCTTGAATTGGTCCTATGTCTATGTTACAAAGAACAACCGATTATTGTTGTTTAGGGAAATACAGTGTATTGTCAGAAACATATGCAACCTATAAATACATTTTGTGGTCAAAATGTAGGGTTTAAAGCTATTATACCAGGATACCACTGTGATTCTGGGATTTAATTGAATACACGGCACCACTGAGTTACAAAAACACAAGAGACCTTACCGAGGCCAAAGTGAGGAATAACTTCGAAAACTTCCTGGCTTTCTTACACTTTGCCACCAACGTGATTCCCTGTTTTCGCTTCCAGTCTTCTGGCCCACTAAACCACTTGGATGTTTGTAGAGATAGGATTTGGTTTATTGACGTAGGCAAGAATCTTCTGAAGCGCAATACAACCGTAAGCAAGAGGAAGACTGGAGACCCGTATTCCACGAGAATTGTTCCCATGGCCGATATATATATATATATATATATATATATATATATATTTGTCGTAAAATTTCTGGGAGAGTGCCGTCCACCTGCAGCTTTTGAGTTCATTCAAGTGCAGCAAAAAGTGTATGCCACATGAGATGCGACTGGAAGTTGATCCATACGGAACCTGTTCGATTGGGTCCCTTGGGTTACGACTGTGGATGTGATTATTATGTTTCAGCACGGTAACATGTGTTTGTACTGGGCAGGAGTTGCGGAGCATTCAGGGCTAGGTTTGGTAGCGATCGGTAGGATAATGGCTCTTGGGGATTCCGGTGATGCAACGAAGACATAGCTGTGTGACGCCAGTTTAGCGTTATCGGGTGTCTTGCTGATAGCTGCATTATATGTAGTCTGAGATTTTTGAACGTATTCAAAAGATACAGCAAGTTGCAGGTGAATATCTCTTCTCGCTCTGCGAAATAGTAGCTATAGAAGAGTGGTTTAAAAAGTGTGCTCCGCGGATCAGTTCCCAAGGGATCCGTGAATACATTTCTGTAATGGTTACTTTGATGTTTCCTTACTTTTTAAATTAAAGGAATAATGTTTTGTTAAAAATAATCGAGGAACGTCTTTGATTGGCGATGTGCTCATTTCGTATGACTGTTCGGAATATCTAATTATGAAACGCCCTGTACACACGAAGCGAGAGGCAATCAGTTTAATTAAGGTCAAATCGTGCAATGTATTGTTATCTACGCTAATGGCATGTATTTGTAGCTATCTAATATTAGTTCTAAGATATAACTTCTAAATTTTGGTTACCTATAATCTAGACACTGTATTTACATGAGCAAGGATGTGAGGATCCGTGGTTAGTTTTTGAAGACAAAAGGGGTCACGAGGGTTTGGGAAACACTGGTGTAGTAATTTTAGTCTCGTATGGCTTCATCAACTCCATGCTGTAGAGCCCTTCTGCTCAGTCGGGGCTTTCACATAACACACACCGATCACGGTGCTAACAACGGAACCTTATTGTTTGCGTTTCATCAACTTGGTTGTACTGTCGGTGATTTCAGGTTTCCGCCGCAATGTAAATGAGACCTGCTCTCTTTTGGGATTTTACGAAGCGTGGAATGGTAGTTGCTTACCGACGTTTCGAAACAACCTATCGGTCCCATCCTCAGACGTTCAGTTTTCAAGGGTATTCTGTTTCACCCTTGAAGATGGAACCGATATGTCGATAGGTCGCAGATCTCTCTTTTACTTTACTGGATATATAAGGTCTATTTGAGAATTGTCTTACCATATACACCAGCAGGTAAGCAGTAGTCTTTCACAATGAGGCTGCCAGGTGAAGATCATGTCTGTTTAAGTAGGCTGTAGCTTCTTTCCTCATCCATAAGTCCGCTACGAAACCTGCCCCAACACATAAGCTTGTCTCTGACTAGCTGCATGGAGCGGAGTTCTTCTGCAGAAGTTTGTAGTTCGTCAGGTATTCCAGAAAACCTCCGTCTTTCATGGGACCGGAAGGGTTGTTACCTTTTATGTTTATGGTTCCGTGAATCGCTGATCTATATTAATAATTGTCCAACGAGATGCAACACAAAGCAGTCTATTTATTATTCTGCAAGTTCACTCTACATGTTTCGGGTGTTAACCACACCCATCATCAGGAGTACACAAATCTGTAACTACAGCCTCCGGTACTGGTCATATTTTTTGTGCAGCTACCTCCTTCCAACATGGCCAAGCTAGCGTGACACCCGAAACACGTAGAGTGAACTTGCAGAATAATAAATAGACTGCTTTGTGTACCATCTCGTTGGACAAGTATTAATATTGGTTATTACCTTTTCCTCAAGGGTCTGTCTCTTGCCCTGTCCTGAGTCCGATGAATCCAGTATGCGCCTTCCGATGCTGTTTTTAAGGTCAAGTTCAATATTATTCTCCCATCTACTGCTAGGTCTTCCAAAGGTTCTACTTCCTCTACATTTAAACTTCTCATTATACACGAACACCTCCAGCCTATGTTCTTTCCTTAATGTGCGAGGCCAAGTTTCGCACCACTGTAAAATACCGGGAAAAATTATAGTTTTGAATGTTTATATGTTTACGGTTTTACGTGGAAAATGGGAAGAAAAAGGTTTCTGATTTACGTTTTAATAGGATATATTTTGGAAAGAATTTTTCACTATGTGACGTGTTTTTTATTACCACTGCTAGCGGCAGGTTTGTGTCTGCAATGAGTGAGCATTAATACAAAATGTTAAGGATTGCTTAAAATCCTACTTGCAAACTAACAGATTTTCGTAGCATACAATACCTTTAAAGTGTCTGATATGTAAAGAGTCCGACTCTTTTGTTGTTATGTTACTTGGAACCAGGCTTATTAATTTATAACAAATACTAATATCGATAAATATGGACCTAAACCACTGACACTTGCTCCTTAACCGTAGCTTGCATGAAACAAAATATTAGGTACGAGAATGGTCTGAAATTTCAGAAATGGAAGTAATGAATATTTGAGAAAGAACGTGTGCGTTTTGTGGAATTGTAAAAACTTTTTTGGAGCCTTTTTCTTTCATTGAAACTCATGAACTAAAGTTTGGAGAAAGAAGAATGACAATGTTTAAAACCCAAATATACGCTCCACATTTACATTTGTCCTTAAAAGTTGTACTTTGTTTGTGGCGCATAGTCTCGCCTCACACAAAAGCAAAATGGCGCTCATGGAACTGGCAGAATTTCTTTGCACCAGGTCGCAACATCGTCCTGCCTCAGGCGAGCCGACCACTTTTCTTGAAGCTCTGTCGATAAGAACACAGAACTTTAAAGAGCGCCAACTTCACCACTGTGTAAGGGATGATTTCTTGTTGGCTGTCGGTGTTGTCTATTGTGAATATAATCACTTGTTTCTTTATTAGCTGGTTAGTAAGTTAGTTAATGTGTGTGTGTGTGTGTGGCGGTGGAGGTGGGTGGGAAGTATTGTGGGGAAGGGAGCGAGGGACTAGGATTCTAGTGTTGTCTGGATCAGAGAGCGCATGCAGGAAGCACATGGGTGTACAGGTGTTATACATGGTCGGGATGTTTGACATTATCAGGTAAGATAAGCAGTGTAAGGATGGCGGTGACGCAGCGTACTGTATCTGATGAACAAACACCAGCGTTGCTAAGGAACCTCCACTCTTCGGATAGTCCTGGTTTACGGAGTTGCTTATTTTTCTACCTTAAAGATGGAGGAAGTAGGTTCCTCTGCAACGTACCACGGCAAGTGTTCATTGCGTCACATCCCAGAGGGCAGTAATCTTCCAGAAGGTCAATGGAGATGTTGAGGTCTCACTGAGTACTGCACTGTGGTTAGAGTTAACTGTTTAGACAAGTTGTTGTTATCTTGGCACTTATAATACACAGCCGATCAGGTGTTTTCTAAGACGCGTCTGAGCTGGTGTGAAGCGAATGTTGTTTCACCGTTGCTGAACTAAACTAATCGTCTTTGAGTGTAATTAGTGCTTGCTATCTTCCGTACGTGCCCAAACGAGGACGGTCGTCAATTGATTTTTCCAATTAAAATCAGAAGATTTCCTATTTGTGATCCTGTTATTGCATAGAGACAAAAATATAGCGTCTGCAATTATACATACACGGAGTTCTTCAGATGACTTACACACACATCACTTTTCAGTACTTTGTACTCTTTCCGCACGACAAATCGCCCCTTGACCATCTGTTGCTAAGAGCGCATGGGCCAGCCAAAATCACAAGTTGTTATTTGAGTTATTTTATTACTGTAACTGCGAGCAAGAAGTGATTCAGTAAGGAGGGTATCGTTTTGTTCCTTCTGCTCGCATGCTGTTTTTCCTAAACGATTTGGATTAAATCACGTACTGGGCGTTTAAAATGTGACGCGCGAATTTAGTTTCTTTTCAAAACTATCCCTATTTTGCTTAAGCTTAAATTGAAATTAGACCTATACACAAAAATATCAAAGGCGTTATTTGATATTTATTGGGATTGTAAATTAGTGACATATCCCATATAGAATTTCAATGACATCTGTGGAAATATAACGGAAAACATGAAAACTTATTTTAACGTTTTGCTGACCGTGCATCTCAGTATATTTATCTCAGTAATTAACCAACTTGATGCACAAAATTTTTGTTTTACAATAAGTTTATTTCATGCCTCTACATGTTTCGAGCACATGTG
>Ga0123355_10012584_pt1 | contig 13115 bp, 10 predicted proteins | sample TergutEmb28metaG_3_FD_89872 | JGI IMG/M metagenome (GOLD analysis project Ga0123355, IMG submission 89872) | Embiratermes neotenicus P1 segment gut microbial communities from Petit-Saut dam, French Guiana - Emb289 P1 | ecosystem: Host-associated > Arthropoda: Insects > Digestive system > Gut ... | reverse complement strand
CCATTGTGGAAGCCGTATCCGAGGTCGGCTCGGGCTCGAACGGACGTCGTCCCCAGCTCCTCAAACTCCTGGCCAATCCCCAGATTCAGACGATCGTGGTCGAGCATCGTGACCGATTAATGCGTTTCGGCGCCGAGTATATCGAGGCCGCCCTTGCTGCCCAGGGGCGTAAACTCATGGTCATGGAAAGCTCCGAGGTAAAGGATGACCTCGTCCAGGATATGATCGAGGTATTGACTTCGTTCTGTGCCCGCATATATGGGCGCCGCTCGGCCCGCCACAAGGCAAAAAAAGCAGTGCAGGCCATGGAGCAAAGAGAGCCTTTTCCCTCCCCGAAGCACCGGCAGGCTTCTACTTGATGTCCTTCACAGCCAGGAGAGTGCCGTAGTCCTGGCCGCTCGAATCCACGGCGCGTGCCACCACGGCCGCGAATGCGTCTCTCACCTCCGGGTACTTCGCGACGAATGCCCTAATCACCGCAACGTTGTCCTGGTAGGCCAGGCTCTTATCTGAGGCGTTCGAAGATTGATACTTCACGATCACGTCCAGATCGTTGCCCACAGCCAGGGGAAATACCGCCGTGAGCTTGTACGTGGCCGTTCCAGCGGCAAGTTCGGTGGTCTTGCCGTCCGCCGGCAGATCCGGCGGTTGAGCGTTGTGCCACTCGTCGTAGAGTCTGTCGGTCGCCAAGGTGTACATAAACGGCATCGCAGAAACCAGATTTCGGGCCTCGAGATAGAACCACCATCCGTTGTGCATCTGACCCTTGGCCTTATACTCCCGGCCCCGAGCCGCGAACCACTCGCTGTTGTGTCCCGCTGTCATCTCCGGGACCACGAACAGGTTGCCAAGCTTCCAGTCAGTACCGGATTGTTCGAGCATCTCCCCGACGGTCGTTTTCGCCTCGGCGGAAGCGGCTTCGAGCACGACCACGGCATACTTTCCGGCCGGCAGGTTGTCGAGGTAAAAGGCAGCACTATTGGCCGTCTGTCCGTTTTTCCCAAACACGCCGCACAGAAACTCCGCATGGGAGAGGGGCGCCGATCCGGATGCATCCAGCAGGAAACTGGATTTCACGGTTGCCCGGGCGGCGCTCAGATCCTGCTGATGCTCCTTGATCCGGCGCTCGACCGCCGAGAAATCGGCTGCGAGACTGGGGATGGAGTCCTGGCGCAGCGATGCGATATCGCCTTTTTCCGCCATCGCGTAGTAGCGCTGGCCGGCGGCCACGATCGAATTTCGCGCGGCATCGTCCAATTCCCCCGCGCTCTGGCAACTCTGCGCACCCGCTCGTACGGGCACCAGCAAGGGCAACGCAATGGGCGCGCACAGGACCACCGCCCGGAGGCCGCGCAACATCGGCTTCAGCATGATTCCGCTTTTGCTTTCATAGAGTTAGGTATGCGAACATCAGTTTACGCCTTGCTGCCCGTCGCGGGTTCAGGATTTTCTCCTAGGCTCGAAATCTGGTTCGCTTCGGCAGATTCCCAGCAATTCCCACTTCGTTTTGGCGCTTGCGGCAAGTGCAAGAGATCGGGCTTAAGACGTTCCATCCGATGGGGGATCGGACCTGCCAGTTCTTTTGCTGCTTCCCAATGCTAAAATTTGAGGAAAGGTGCCCCGCGATCGTCCCCCGCATGCTGGGAAGAGAGAGGATTCGTTTATGAGCACGGGATTGAGATGGGTGAAGTGTGGCGGCGCAGTGCTGCTCAGCGCTGCCGTCCTGTGCCTGGGAAGCCTGAATTCGGCAAGCGCTGCGACCTCGGATCACCCACACAAGAAGTCGAAGAAGCAGCAACCGCAGCTGCCGCCGCTGCCCTCGGGGCCGACCGGTCGTCCTGTCCAGCCCATTCCTTTGGATGCGACACCAGCTGTGCCTCCACAAGTGAGCTACGAGAACAATCAACTCACGATCGTTGCACCCAACTCAACGCTGGCCGATATTTTGCGCGCCGTGCGCAAGCTGACCGGCGCGGAAATTGAAATTCCGTCAGCTCCGGAACGGGTGGTGACGAATCTGGGACCGGGGCCCGCCCGCACTGTGGTTGCCGAACTCTTGAACGGGTCCCGCTTCAATTACGTATTACTGGGATCTCCCGGAGACAACACCGCACTGACCCGCATCGTGCTCGTAGCCAAGACGGGCTCGCAAGAAGTACAGCCGCCGGGGCCACCAGTGAATCCGGCTTTGAGTCAGCAGCAGCCCCCGAACATGAATAACCAGGTGCAAGAACAGGCTCAAGCGCAGGAAGCCGAAGCCGCTGACGACAACTCCGACGACAACGCGGATCAGAGCGAACCGGAGCAGCCGACCGAGGAGCCGGCGGCCCAGCCCCAGGATCAGAACAACATCAAGACGCCGCAGCAGATGCTGCAGGAAATGCAGCAGCGACAGATGCAGCTGCAGCAGCAACAGGGCCAGCCGCCAGCTCCCGGCCCCGGACGCCCACCCGGATCGCAGTAACAACAGGACCACGAAGAGAGAAGGCCGCGCTCAAAAGGCACGGCCTGTTTTCTTTCAGCGGGAATCCCACGCCGCGGCTGGTCCGCGAGCGTTCTCAGTGTGCGATGCTACGCGGCTGGCTACGGCCGAGTCATTCGCGGTCATGCTTTTCTCGAGCAGCTTCCAGTCGCGCGCGACTTCCATCTCTGACATGCCCCGCGCTGGACGCTTGCGCAGTTCTGTCGCCAACCGGGCTTCAAGCAACTCGCGCACCAGTTCGGGCGGAGCATGGCCGCTCAAAATGTTGTCGGCCGATGCCCCGACCTCAACCAGTTCTTCGTCGACCGGGATACGAAGAACCGGACGCCCATTGACGTCGAGAGCAGGCGTTGCTTTGGATTGCAACTTCTCCCACGCCCGGGCGACACTTCGTTCTGACTTCTTGTCCGGATATGTTCCGGCCAGCAGATGCTTCAATTCCAACTGATACGCCCGCCGGTCCTCGCGGTCGAGCGGCGCCTGTGGACCGTTGCCCAGGACAAACACCGTCGCGTCGCGCCCGGGCTTAAAGCGCGTGCCCCCGGTCCCGACATAAACCGCGGCGACGCATCCGGCAAAAATGGGGCTGGCCACAGCGCTGGGCACAATGTACTTCTTGGAACGGAAGAACGCTTCGACCACGCCGCGCACGTCCGTGCTGTGCCGCAGGCTACCGGGCACCTGCGCAATCACCATCCGCGAGAACTGAAGCTGGCGATGCTGCTCGCTGTACTTCGTGAGCCTCTTGGCCATCTGCTTCGGCGTCGAGATGCCTACGTCGGCCACGATGCTGCGATGCAGGGCGCGCGGATAGTAAAAGTTGATGATATCTTTTGCGAAATCCGCGCAGTTGCGCGATAAGGTGTGAAAATGCGACTGATTGGGCGACGAGTTCAGCTTGCGAATGAGCGCCCCATCCTGCTCGGGCGTTGTCTCGATCTCAAAACCGTAGACCGTCCGGTCATACGAAGTGCCCACCAGTTCGTACCAGTTTCCGCCGGGTGTCTCGCCGTTTTTGCCGTCTGGAGCGACCTGTTCGAGATAATGGCGGCGGTAGCGGTCGCGCAGAAATGCAACCATCTTGGCACTGGCGAACAGCGGAACCTCCTCAGGCCGTTCGACCGCGTACAGATACGGAATCAAAGGAATTGCAACCCAGTCATAGCCGTTTACCCCGTCATAGCGGCTGATGACGACGCCGGTTTCTCCCGGAGCGCACGGGCGCAGAGTGACAGGCGTGTCTGCGCAAACTCCAGACAAGTACACCGCAACGTGCCCGGTCGCGGAGAAGAATCCCAGCGTACCGTAGGGTTCTTCCAGAAGGAGGGTCGCGGAGGCGGGCGCGAGGGCCGTGCAGGCCAGGACCAGCACGACTAACCCAGTCAGTCGGCGCCGCATGCTTTGGATATGGCCGGCAGACGTGGTCACCCAGACGGCTCCCTCACTTCCAAGCTCCGCAATAAGAACCCTTGGGCGAAAGATTAGTTGCCGATAATCGGAAAGACCAGTTACTGTTTGGAGGGTAAAGCTCCTGTCTTCAAAGACATGGAGATATATTTCTGTGAGATGGTCTGCGAGTATCGTCGTGCGATCACCAGGCGCGAGGCAGGCCGTTCCACGCGCGGCTGGCGAATATGAAGCGAATATGAAAGCGAATCTGGACCGCCCAAGTGAAGTTTGCTTATAAGGCGCGCAGCTGGTTGGCTGCCCAGCGGGCACATTCGGCAACGGTCCGATCTTCATCGGCAGCCAGTCGATCGAGCACCGGTAGAAATTCCCTCCGGCCGCTGTTGCCCATTGCGATGGCGGCATTGCGCCGGACTCCGTTGCGCCTCGCGCTGAGATTCGGGGACCGAGCAAATGTCTGGCGAAACTCCTCCGCCGACATTTCTGCCAGCCAGTCGAGCGCGGGGTTTACCAGTCCATCCCGGGGAGCAAATTCCGGCGCGGTGGTTACAGGTGCTTTGCGGTTCCACGGACAGACATCCTGGCAGATGTCGCAGCCGAAAACGTGGCGCCCCATGCCTGGGCGCAAGTCTTCTCGAATCGCCCCGCGCTTCTCGATTGTGAGGTAGGAGATGCAGCGGGTGGAATCAAGCTGGCATGGTGCGAGAATGGCGTCGGTCGGGCAGGCTTCGATGCAGCGTGTGCAGGTGCCGCATCGGTCGGGCGCAGGCATGTCGGCTGCAAGCTCCAGAGAGGTTAGGATCACGCCAAGAAAAAGCCACGATCCTTTCTTCTGGTTGATCAGGCATGTGTTCTTCCCCATCCATCCCACGCCGGCGTACTTGGCGAAAACACGCTCTACGATTGGCCCGGTGTCGACGTAGCTGCGGGTAACGAGTTCAGGCGCTAGTTGGCGAGCCGCTTCGTGCAGGGCGGCTTCGACCTGCTTCAAGCGCCCGAGGAGCGCATTGTGGTAATCCTCGCGGCTCCATGCGTAGCGGGAAATCCATCCTCGTTCGGCATCGTGAACTTGGGTCGAATACGGGCGCTCGGTGTTGTAGTTGATCGCGCACACGATCACGCTTCGTGCCCATGGGGCGATGCAGGCAAGGGAGGAGCGCTTCAGCGCTCCCTGCTCGTCACGTGCTTCCATGTATTTCATTTCGCCCGCATATCCAGCCGCGATCCAGGCAGGAAATGATTTGAGCTCCGGTGCATCGCCTGCCGGGGCGATGCCCGACAGGTCGAATCCGGCGTCGGCGGCCGCCCGCTTGACGGCAGCGACCAGGTTCGAGTTGCGATGTGCTTCCGGCATGGCGAACCCAAGCAACCAGTGTCTCTGTTATCGTAGCCTGCCTTGCTGGTTGCAGGAAATCTCGCCGCTCAACCGTCAGCGACCGCGCCGGCCGTATCTGCAAAAGGCGTTCCCCTGCTGATTGCGCCGGCCCACGAATCGCTGCGCTTAAGCCCTGCCGAGCTGAAGGCCATGGCCACTCACGGTGACGTCCATCACTTGAACACCAATGCCGACGAAGCCTATTCCGGCGTCCGACTCTCTGACCTGCTCGCCAGATTGGGAGCGCCTTTGCAAGATGCCCCCCGGGGCAAAGCTCTTGCCGGTATGTTGTTGCCACTGGATCCGACGGATATCGAAGCCTCTGGCCATCGCCGAGACCGATCCGAGCTTCCCGAGAAGTCATCGTCGCCGACGCGATGGAGGGCGAGCCGCTCGATGCACACAGCCGTCCCGTTCCAGCTGGTTGTCAGCGAAGACAAACGCCTGGCGCGGTCCGTGCGCAACCTGGCGCAGATAGAGATGAAAATGGCGAATTAAAGACCCGCGGGGCTACACCCCGAGTTTCTTGACTTCTTCGTTGTAGTACTTGCGGTAGAGGATGTCCCACTCCTGCGAGCCTTCGAGGATGGTGCGTTTCTGGGTGTCGATCTTCTGCCGGGCGGCAACGTCGATTTTCGCTTCCTGGTTGAACAGCTCTTCCAGAATCTTGCGCGTTTCCTGGCGTATGGTGTTCGGGTCTTCGATGAACTCGACTTCGTCCATCTGCCTGAGCACATCGGAGACGGCGCGGGCCAGCACGTTGACTTTGTCGCGGCTCAGTCTCACAGCACCGCCTTGTATTTGCGCACGAGTTCGCTCTTCACTTTGCGAAACATTTCCTGGTAGTTGGCGCCGGTATTGCGCATTTCGTCAGAATACGCTTCCAGAATGACCCGAACCTCGTCATTGATGCGATCTTCGAGGGAAAGTTCCTCGACGAGCGCGGCGTTGACCCGCTCGGTTACAGCCGGCAGGGCTGAAACCTCGATGAACTTGCCGGCAACCAGCTTCTTAGTGACTTCGCGGGCTAAATAGCCCACATATTCCTTGGAAAAAAGCATGTATGGATAGAAGGCGCCGGGGCGCGCCTGCTTCATTAATTTTATGAATGAGGAAGTGTAACACACTGCAGGGTCGAGACGCAGCCGCTTATCGCCAAGTCCGCCATCGAAAATCAAAAGCGGGAAAGGAGGGGAGGCGACGGGCGGAACATCGTGGCCATCGTTGTCTCGTCGATCGCCGCAAGCAGAGACAAGCGCCGCTGACAGCGGCATCGACAAAGAAATACAATGCAATGCGTCACGGCAAATTCATTGCAAAAATGAGAACCCACCGCTCCTTTCGTTTCCTGAGGCTGTATATTGCGCTACTGCTCTCGATCTCCTGCTGGGGACAGCATGGCGACAGACGCAAGGTCATCATCGATCAGGATGCGGCCGGTCCGGCGGGAACCGATCAGCAGTCCATCTTGCTGCTGATTCAATCACCCGAAACCGAGGTTCTCGGCATCACCGTGGTCACCGGCGATGCCTGGCTCAAAGAAGAACTCGCACACACGCTGCGCACCCTTGAACTGATCGGGCGCACTGACATTCCTGTGGCAGCGGGCGCGGAATACCCGCTGGTTCGCCGCAAAGACGAAACCGAGCTCTGGGAGCGGCAGTATGGCTCCGTGCCGTGGCTTGGAGCCTGGACTCCAGCCTACTATCACCCGCCCGATCAACTGGGCGAAATGCCGGAAGGCAGGCCCACCGCCAAGCCAATCGACGAAGACGCCGCACACTTTCTGGTGCGCATGGTCCACAGGTACCCGCATCAGATCACGATCTACGAAGGCGGACCGATGACCAACCTCGCGCTCGCCATCACCATCGATCCGGATTTCGCCAGTCTGGCGAAGGAACTGGTATTCATGGGCGCGAGCCTCAATCCCAAAACCGATGATCCCGAGTTCGAGAACACCCCGCGCCACGAATTCAATCTCTGGTTTGACCCGGAAGCCGCTCACACTGTGCTGTTCGCGCCGTGGAAGAAGATCGTCTCGACCACGGTCGACATCTCGGTGAAGACGCGGCTCACCCAGGATCTGATCGACCGCATCAAGCGATCGCCTACGCCCGCCGCACGCTACATCGCGACCTACGCGAGGCTTCGCGGGCAGTACAACTATCTATGGGATGAACTGGCTGCCCTGGCCTGGCTTGATCCAACCTTGATCACGTCCAAGGATACCCGCTATCTCGACGTCGATCTCAATCGCGGCGCGGGCCACGGCGACACGCTGAGCTGGACCGAGCAAGACAAGCCGAAAATTGTGGGCCCGCCGGTCGAAATCCAGGCCGATCTGGACCGCGAGAGGTTCTACAAGGAGTTTGTGGATTTACTGACGGCCCCTACCCCCAAGCCGTAAGCCGGCCGATTCTGCTTACCGCTCGAGTTCGTGGAGCATCTGTTTCGCCTGTGGGTGATCGGGACGTTGTTGGAGCAGATCGAGCAGCACACGGCGCGCGTTGTCGCGCGATCCTTCGAGCGCATAGACGCGCGCCAGATTCAGGTACGCCTGGTCGAACGCCGGTGCCACACGGATCGACTGCTCGAAACTCCGGACCGCCTCATCCCGCCGCTCGGTGACCAAGTAGAGCACGCCCAGATTATTCAGCGCTTCCGGATAATCCGGTCGGGTCTTCAACGCCCGCTTCAGGTGGTCTTCCGCCTTTGCGGTCTCGTTGATTTCGGCCAGCGCCATTCCGAGGCTGTAGTTGGCCTCCGCATCCTCGGGGGAGATCCCCACCGCTTTTTCCAGAATCCCGCGGGCATCACTCCAGCGTTTTTGCGCACGATAGGCGTTCCCCAGGTTGGTGAGAGTCAGCAAATGACTTGGATTCAGGCTTAACGCCTGCTCGAAATCCTCCACCGCGTCGGTGAAGCGATTCTCGCGCGTGGCCAGCACGCCGAGATTGTTCCAGGCGTCAGCGAGGGTATCGGGATAGCTGGCCGGAAGCTTCACGCACCGTTCAAACATCCCGCGTGCAGCAGCGTTCTTGTTCTGATTCAAGTAGACACTGCCGATTCCATAGAGCGCCTCCGCACTGGTGGGGTCGTCGCGCGATGCCTGCTGGAAAGTACCTTCGGCCTCATCCAGATATCCACGCTGAAAAAACAGCGCTCCCAGCGCAAGATGATTTCGCCCGAATTCGAGCGAATGCCGGGGGCTGGGGAATGGCAGCCCCCGCGCCAGTCGTTCCGAATCCGACTGCGGAATGTGCGCCATATCCTGCTCCACATGTTCGGCAACCAGGTCCCCCTGGTAAACCTTCACGATGTAGCCTTCGCCATCAATTAGAAATGAAGTGGGAAGGCCGATATCCCGGTGCCGGTCGAATATTTGACGGTAGAGAATGTTGTAGACCGCCGCCACATCGTCGGAGGCGCGAATGATCAGATGGCGGCTGGCGTTGTCCGAGGGGAAATGCGAGCCAGGCGGCTGCGCTTTGTCCTCAACCAGCATCACCATGGTAGCAAGGCCCAGGCTCGCCCACTTGGCGCTATGCTCGACCAGTGTCGTCGCATTTTCTCGACCCTGTTCGCTCCAGAACGTCAGCAGCACCGGTTTGCCGCGAAGTGCGGAGAGAGTCCGAGTCTCCCCCGACGCATCCGGAAGTGAAAAGTCCGGTGCCGGAACCGGCGACAGAAGCCAGGTCTCAATCCTGGAAGGAAGAAATTCTCCCTGGGGTGCGGACGGTGCCGAAGACTCAGCCGGCGGCGTAACTGGCTGGAACGGTTCCAGGCGTTTGATGGGAGAACCCTCTACCACCCAAACGCGGTGGTTGATCGGTAGGTTGGGCAATTCCTCGACGGCTCCGCTTGGCCATCGGATCGACGCCCGTATCGGTCCTTGAGTTTCTCCCAGCCCGAAGAGCACATCCTTGCTATGTTGAGAAAGGAATCCCGATCCCGCCGCGACCGCCCGGGTCTGGCGTCCGGTCGCCGTCTCAACCGTAATGATGGCACCGATTGCGTCGCGATTGCTCTTTCCCCCCTGAACCCGGAACGAAATCGACGGCGGTAGATCGGCGACGACGTTCTTCAGCAGCCGTAACTGCGGGGCGTTGCGATTCTTCACCACCATCTCCAACCTGCCGTCGTGATCGAAATCGGCGAGCGCGAACGATCTGCCATCCTCGATAAAATCAAGGTCCACCACCCCGGACACGTCGGAGAAAGTTCCGTCGCGATTGTTCGCATAGAACACGTTGCGCTCGTAACCGCTCCAGGTTCCGTCAGATCGAATCAGCTCATTGATCGCGTTCCAGCCCTGTTCGTACACCGGCGAAAAGCCAGTCCCATCCGGGGAGTTGGCCACCACCTGCCGCCAGAAAAAACTGTTGAGGTCGTGGTCGGACGGTCCCGAGACCATGCCATTGGTGATATAGAGATCGGCAAACCCATCGTGATCGAAATCGATGGCATCGCTCGACCAGGACCAGCGTCCCATGCCAACGCCAGAAGAGTTCGTCGCGTCCTCAAACCTGTCGCCACGATTGCGCAGCAGAGAATTTCCCCTGGCGTGTTTCTGATAAAGCGCCCGCACGGGAGGAGGCGATTCTTTCTTGAACTCGTCCTCGAGTGAAACCCGCACCCCGGCTGCGGTCCACATGTTGGCGACGTAGAGATCGGCGGGCCCATCATTGTCGAAGTCGGCCCAGCAGACGCTCATTCCGGCGCCGACGTCCTCGACCCCGGCTTCGGGCGCGAGATCGGTGAAGGTTCCATCTCCGTTATTGCGGTAAAGGTTCTTCCGCCCGAAATCGTTCACCACGTAGAGATCGGGCCACCCATCGCGGTTGTAGTGGCCCCATGCGCAGCAGAAGCTGTAACGCGTGTTGTTCTTGTCAAGACCAGTCGCGGCGGTGACGTCGCGAAACGTTCCATCACGCTGATTCCGCATCATGAAGTTGGGAGGCCCGTTCTCGGCATCGTGATACGGCGAGGGATATTTGTACTGTCCCGTTCCCTGATAGTAGGAGTAAAGGCAGAAATAAATGTCGAGCCAGCCATCACGGTCGTAGTCAGCCACCGCTGCGCCGGTGAACGTTCCTTGCGGAGCATTCGCGAAGTGAAACGCGTCCGGCCTGGGGCGGAACTTGCCGCCCCCTTCATTCAGGAACAGCAAAGGCCCATTCGTCCGTACGAGAATTACGTCCTGGTGACCGTCGTTGTCAAAGTCTGCGAAGAGCGCGCACGCCGTGTTCTCCAGAATCCCCAGCCCGGAAGTCTCGGTTATATCCTCAAACCTCCCATCACCGCGGTTGCGATAGAGCCGATTCGGAAGCCCGGCCGGTTGGCATACATAGAGGTCATCGAAACCATCTTCGTCGACATCGGCGACGGAAACCCCGTTATGGCCGTAAATGTCGATCCCGCACGCGCCATCGAGCACGGTGCGCCAGTAATCGCTTCCGTGCAGCAGTTGCGCGGAGTAGGAAGACGTGCCGTTTAGCGCCGTGGCGGTGATGTCGAGGTAGACGGGGGAGACCGACCGGGCCCGGCTTTCGTCGAGCACTCGCCATTGGCTGACGCGAAACTCGCCTCCATTGGTTCGTTCCCATACCAGATGCCAGTTTCCAACGCGTTGCTCGCGATGAAAACCTTCTCCGGTGCCTCGAACCTGGTAGCGGATATCCGTTTCGACCCGGCCCGGCAATTGCTGTAGCGTACTCACGGGCTCGGGGTTAATCCGGGTGATCTGAAACTCGGCAATATCGATCTTCGAGAATCCGCTAAGCGCTTGCTGCCACGCCTCAAGAAATGCATCACGGCCGACCGGGGCGTCGCCGGCGAATCTGTTCCGATGGAGGTGAACTCCGGCCGTGGATCGCACAAGGCGCGATTCACTCGGCAAAACCGACACACCTGAAAATCCGGCCGCAAGTGTCTTCGCCAAAGCCTGGGTCTCGCGCGGAGATCGCCGCAGGCTCGCGCTCCACTCCGCAAGCATTGCCGCAATCCGGTCCGCGTATCTCTCGCCGGGAAACCGGTCGAGGTCCGCGCGCACTTTCGATAGCGTCGCGTCCAGCGGTCGTCCGCTGCGGTAGCGGGGATGTAGGTAGAGTCCGGGGCTCGTAGGCGAATCGTTCGGCGAGAGCCGCGAATCCGGGAAGGCCAGTCCAAATAGAGGCTTCCGAAGAAGGGGACTCACGGCTCCCTGACAGAAGCGAACCAGGAACTGGCGCCGGCCCAGGTCAACCAGTCGAGGCGGATTCTCCAGCCGGCTCAGTGGAATGTCTCCCGCGAACTCACCTGTGGACCGAAACTAACATTCGTGTTCCGGCCGGTCAAGGCGCGGCTCTCAAGCTTGGCCGCGCTCCTGCTAAGATGCGGAGTCACTATGCTTTCGAGCGATGCGACCACGGCGTCTTCCCTTAGCGCTCGATTTGAGCAGCTCTTCGGAGTCCGTCCCAGAATTTTCAGAGCCCCCGGCCGCGTTAACCTGATCGGCGAACACACCGACTACAACGACGGACTGGTCATGCCGGCCGCCATTGGCTTCCACACCTGGGTCGCAGTCAGCTTGCGCAACGACCGCATTTTGCAGGTCTACTCCCAGCAGTTCGGGGAATCGATCGAGTTAACCTTGGGCGCTCTCAGCGGACCTCCGCGAAATCACTGGAGTGATTTCATTCGGGGCGTTGCGGCGGTCCTTGAGATTCGCGGATGCACCCTCTCAGGCGCCAACCTGCTTGTCGACGGCCGCGTGCCCATGGGCGCCGGCTTAAGCTCCTCGGCTTCTCTCGAGGTCGCAACCGCCCTGGCGTTGCTCTCGGCGTCCAAGGCAGCAGTTCCGCCCCTCGACCTGGCGAAACTTTGCCAGCGAGCCGAGCATGAATACGTGGGCACACTCTGCGGCATCATGGATCAGTTCATCGCCATTTTCGGCCGCTCGGCGCAGGCACTCATGCTGGATTGCCGTTCGCTCGCCTACCAGGCGCTGCCCATTCCCGCCGATGTTCGCCTCGTGATCGCGAACAGCATGGTCCGGCATGAACTCGCCGCCGGAGAATACAACCGCCGCCGGGCGGACTGCGAGGCCGGCGTCAAGATTCTCCAGAAGACCCTGCCGGAAGTCCGCGCACTGCGCGACGTCACCAGGAGCGATCTGGAACGACATCGCAGTGAATTGCCGGAACGTATCTATCGGCGCTGCCGGCACGTCATCAGCGAAAACACTCGCGTCCTCGACGCCGCTCACGCGCTCGAGACCGGCAATCTAAGTGGTTTCGGACATCTCATGAGCGAATCTCATCGCAGCTTGCGCGACGATTACGAAGTCAGTTGCCGCGAACTCGACCTGCTGGTCGAAATGGCGTCAGCCTGTGACGGAGTTTACGGATCGCGCATGACTGGTGGAGGTTTCGGAGGCTGCACCATCAACCTGGTCGAATCCGCCCAGACGCACCATTTTCAGGCTAGGATCGTCGCATCGTACCAGAAGGAAACCGGGATCAAACCGGACGTATACGTCTGCTCAGCTACCCAGGGCGCCGGCGCCTGGGAAGAATCGGCCTAGTTTTCGGTGGCGCTGATCTTCAGGTCCTTGAGAAACTCCGCGAGAGCAGATGGGCGAGGGCTTCGCCAGAAGTTACGAGATTTCTTGCCAATTTTGTATTTAAATTGCGAACGGAGTTCGCGCTGCTTCTCGTTCTCAATTTGCAGCAGTGCGTGACTAAAACTAGCCAAAAATATTTGAAATTTTGAAAAGTGCCTGGCAAAGCGCTCAGCGGGCAGCGTTCAGCTTATGCAGGAAGCCAGCAAGCATTCGTTTTACCTCGGCAGTCTGTTGTGCTACACGGT